>OHBJ01002881.1_pt1 | contig 11464 bp, 8 predicted proteins | sample 1577241 | NCBI WGS metagenome assembly OHBJ01 (sample SAMEA3541594, study PRJEB24748) | human gut metagenome | biome: human gut; feature: human-associated habitat; material: faeces | place: China | collected 2012
CTTCGGCAGGGTGATGGTCAGATTCCCGCTTTGATACAGCCGCCAGCTGCAGTCGTACATTGAAGGAACAGTTGGAAAAAATGCCTGCTGTCAAGTTGCAGTTGTCTGATGGAACAATGTATTCAGAAGAGGGTAAGATTGATGCCGTGAGTGGTGTAATCGACCAGACAACTGGTTCTGTAAGCATGCGTGCAATTTTCCCGAACAAGCAGAATATCCTTCGTAGTGGAGGTATGGCTAACGTGGTATTCCCATACACTATGAGCGACATTATCCTGATTCCTCAAACTGCTACTCAGGAAATTCAGGACAAGAAGTTTGTGTATGTATTACAGTCTGATAATACTATCAAGCATACAGAAGTACAAGTCTCTAACTTGAATGATGGTAAGCATTACATCGTGACAGGTGGACTGAAGCCAGGGGATAAGATTGTTGTAGAAGGTGTTCAGACATTGAAAGACGGACAAAAGATTACTCCGATTACACAGGCTGAAAAAGAAGCTAAATTCCAGAAGGCGTTACAAGACCAGCGGGATGGTAACATTCAGACAGCTTTTAAATAATAAAAAATGATTCTTATGGTGCTGGGGGAATGTGTTTGATGAAAATCTCTCAGAACTATAATTATAAATGGTATTTAAAGAATGAAACTAGATAAATTTATTAACCGTCCGGTACTGTCAACCGTAATTTCTATTTTGATAGTAATTCTGGGTGTGATTGGTTTGGCCACCCTGCCGGTTACACAATATCCGGACATTGCACCTCCTACCGTATCGGTAAGAGCAACGTATACAGGTGCGAATGCACAGACTGTGTTGAACTCAGTGATTGCTCCGCTGGAAGACCAGATTAACGGTGTAGAAAACATGATGTACATTCAGTCTAGTGCCTCAAACAATGGTTCTGCTGAAATAAGTGTTTATTTTAATCAGGGTACTGACCCGGATATGGCTGCGGTCAACGTACAGAACCGTGTGTCTATGGCACAAGGTCTGTTGCCGGCAGAAGTTACCAAGGTGGGTGTGACCACACAGAAACGCCAGAACTCTATGTTGTTGATTTTCTCATTGTATGATGCAGAAGATAAGTATAACATTGAGTTTATTGAAAACTATGCCAAGATTAACTTGATTCCGGAAGTTCAGCGTGTAAAAGGTGTAGGTGATGCCAACGTGATGGGGCAGGACTACTCTATGCGTATTTGGTTGAAGCCGGATGTGATGGCTCAGTACAATTTAGTTCCGTCTGATATCTCTGGTGTATTGGCTGAACAGAATATTGAAGCTGCACCTGGACAGTTTGGTGAGCGTGGTAATCAGACTTTCCAGTACACCATTCGTTACAAAGGTCGTTTGCAGCAGACTGAAGAATTTGAAGATATTGTAGTGAAGGCTCTGCCTAACGGTGAAGTGCTCCGTTTGGGAGATGTAGCCCGTATCGAATTGGGACGTTTGGCTTATACCTTTAATAATACAGTAAACGGTCATAAGGCTGTAACTTGTATCGTATTCCAGATGGCAGGAACCAATGCGACTGAAACAATCAACAACTTGTTGGATGTAATCAGCAAGGCTGAAGAAAGCTTGCCTGCCGGATTGAAGATTAACGTGGCTCAGAATGCCAATGACTTCTTGTATGCGTCTATTCACGAAGTTATCAAGACTTTGATTGAGGCGTTTGTGCTGGTGTTCATCGTAGTATATGTGTTCTTGCAGGATATGCGTTCTACATTGATTCCGGCCATTGCCATTCCGGTAGCCTTGATTGCTACTTTCTTCGTATTGAAACTGATTGGATTTAGTGTGAACTTGCTGACACTTTCGGCGATGGTGCTTGCCATTGCGATTGTGGTCGACGATGCTATTGTGGTGGTGGAAGGTGTACATGCCAAGTTGGACCAGGGATACAAATCATCTCGTGAGGCTTCTATCGATGCCATGAGTGAACTCGGTGGTGCACTGGTTTCTATTACATTGGTCATGATGTCCGTGTTTATTCCGGTAAGTTTCATGGGAGGTACAGCCGGTACATTCTATCGTCAGTTTGGTATTACGATGGCGATTTCTATCGCATTCTCAGCATTGAACGCGTTGACACTGTCTCCGGCTTTGTGTGCCATTTTCCTGAAACCGCATGATTCAGAACACAAGCAGAAGAAGATGAGTATGGTTGATCGTTTCCATACCTCTTTCAATGCTGCATACGATTCATTGCTGAAGAGCTATAAGAAGCGTGTGGTATTCTTCATTCATAAGAAATGGCTTTCATTCGGACTGGTGGCTGCATCTATCGTATTGTTGATGTTCTTTATGAAGACCACTCCGACGGGTATGGTGCCGAATGAAGATACTGGTACTATCATGGGTGCTGTGACATTGCCTCCTGGTACTTCTCAGGAACGCGCTATGGAAGTGTTGGCCAAGGTAGACAGCCTGGTAGCTGCAGAACCTGCCGTTCAGTCTCGTACTATCATTTCTGGATATAGCTTTATTGGTGGTCAAGGACCTTCTTACGGTTCTGTCATCATCAAGCTGAAAGACTGGGAAGAACGTTCCATGATGCAGAATTCAGATATTATCTATTCTACTTTGTTCTTGCGTGCACAGAAAGTCATTAAGGATGCACAGGTATTGTTCTTTGCTCCTCCGATGATTCCGGGTTATTCAGTATCAAGCGATATTGAATTGAACATGCAGGATAAGACCGGTGGTACGCTGGATCACTTCTTTGAAGTGGTAAAAAGCTATACAGCCGCATTGGAAGCACGTCCGGAAATCAACTCAGCGAAGACTACCTTTAACCCAAGCTTCCCGCAGTATCAGCTTGACATTGATGCGGCGGCTTGTAAAAAGGCAGGTATCAGCCCGAGCGATATTCTTTCTACCATGCAGGGATATTTTGGAGGTTTGTATGCTTCTAACTTCAACCGTTTCGGTAAGATGTATCGTGTAATGATTCAGGCTGAGCCGGATGCTACTAAGAACATGGAATCGTTGAATGGAGTGAAAGTACGTGGTAGCAATGGAGAAATGGCTCCTATCACACAGTTCGTAAGCATGAAGAAAGTATACGGACCGGATATTATCAACCGTTTTAATCTGTATACTTCAATGAAGGTGATGGTGGCTCCTGCTTCTGGTTATACTTCAGGTCAGGCATTGCAGGCTATTGCTGAAGTGGCTAAGGAAAATCTTCCGATGGGATTCGGTTACGAATTGGGAGGTATGGCACGTGAGGAAGCACAGTCAAGTGGCAGTACAACAGGTATTATCTTCGTACTTTGCTTCGTCTTCGTTTACTTGCTGCTGAGTGCCCAGTATGAAAGTTACATTCTGCCGTTGGCCGTATTGCTTTCTGTACCGTTTGGTTTGATGGGTAGCTTCATCTTCGTCAACGGATTTAGTGCATTAGGAAGTATTCCTGCATTGAAGATGATTTTGGGAACCATGTCAAATGACATTTACATGCAGATTGCCTTGATTATGTTGATGGGTCTGTTGGCTAAGAATGCCATCTTGATTGTTGAGTTTGCCCTTGACCGTCGTAAACAAGGTATGAGTATTTCCTGGGCAGCCGTATTGGGTGCTGCAGCCCGTCTTCGTCCGATTTTGATGACTTCATTGGCCATGATTGTCGGTTTGATTCCGTTGATGTTGTAATCTTATTATCAGGATATAGTTCTACTATTTTTAATCTAAACTCTTGATGTACACGCCACAGATCTCCAAAATTCCCACCACCTTGCAATAAAATTGTTGTATCCTTGGGTAATGGCTTATAACTAAAAGTCTGATATGAACATTTTGAAATACATTGAGAAGACAGTTGTTTTAGAAAATTTTCAGTTCCCTCCCAAATCAAAATATCTCCGATATTAGTATAATAAGGTAAATCCCATAATACATAAGAATCCGATATCAAAGGAGTCAACGTATTAACTATCAAATCTCTCAAAAAAGCCACCTTTCCTGAAAAATTCATTTTATTATATGCTTTAAAATTGCTTTTACTGAATTTCCAACTTTCTCTTTTATCTTTCTTTGAACTGCTAACTTATATATTCTTTTATTAATCACCTCTTTCTCCTGTTCTGTATATTCTTTATTAGATTCATACAATTTCGTACTCATGAAACTTTTCATTTCAGGTTTAAGCCATTCACTACCATCATTACATATTCGATTTCTCAACTCAGCATAAGTTGGAGCATCCAATTCTGGAATATCTCCTAAAGTAAGAAATGCATGAGCATTATAGCAATGATATTCAAGACAATTATTTCCTATGGGGCAAAAGTTTATTGATTCATTAGGATTTTCTAATATATTCTGGCTTTTAAAAGAACAATAACATTGAGTCATTATACCTGTTCCCAAATTCAGACAAAAGGACCAATCACCAGCATAACAAAACTCTCTCCTTTTTATTCCAAAAACAGATAATTTGTAATCAAAAAAAGATGAATTAAAAACTGACCACGTTTTTTTATAATCCAATCGTGACATATTAGTTAAAATTGGCAACATATCAGGATGTCTCTCATCTCGAGCAACGGTGACATGGCATATCGCTCCTACATTCTCCCGAGCAACATGTTGCATTTCTTCTATGTAAGGGATTAATTCATCAGAAGGAGTGGTCTCTAACGTAAATGAACATCCTATATCTCTCATTCTTTTTACATTATTAAAAAAATGTCCCAACAAACCTCTCTTTTTGAGCTCAATATAATGATATGAGAATTTGAAGAAGAGACGTTTTAACAATTCTGGAGGAAAATTTGATATTTCTTCAAAACGTTTTGAGACTGTTGCATTCGTAACTATCATTATATAGTGACCTTCTTCAAGCAAAACACGTATATATTTAACAATCTCAGGGGGTAATAATGTTTCACCTCCACCGCAAAAGTTAATTAAACAAATACCACCAAGTCTTTCTTTAGATAACGCTTTTCGCACTTGCTCTGGTGTATACTTAAAAGTTGGTAACTTATTGTCAAAAAGTCTATGATGAGTAATATAACAATAATGACAGCGTAGTGTACACGTTGTAACAGGCACATAACAATCTATAAAACGTTTTATTTTATCCATATTATTCTAGAAAACTAAATTTATAATTATTCTTAGCCAGCCATTTAATTGATTGTCTCAATTTTATTCTATTAAGAATATTTCTATGTCCATTCATTGCCCATTCATGAGAAAAAAGCGTAATCGTATCTTTATTTTGATAATTTAATAAATCCAAAGGAAAACATTCCATTCTTTCTATTCTTATATCTGTCTTATGATAGTATATACTATCATATATATATGCTCGTAGAGCATATAAGCTATCACTTTGCAAACGATTCAAATTATAACTTATCCTCCCTTCATCATCCGCACCTAATAAATGATAAACCCTATATTTTTTAAGAATAGCAATCATATTATCGTCTGCAAAATAATAATGTAATCTCAAGCATGGGGCTAAAGAAGATTTTCCAGCCCAATGTAAAATAGATTTTCTTACATTCAAAAAAGAACGTTCAAATTCTAATGACTGTTCTTTTTTATCAAAGCGTGGTTCAATAGCATGATATCCGAACTTCAACCATTCTGAATTTTCTATAAATTCATTTCTAAATTTATCAGGAACTTCTGTTATTACAAAATTATCCGCCTTTTCATACACATAAAGACTAAAGACTGCACCATAGACATCATGCAATTCTTTTAATGATTTTAAAAAAGGTTGTTGAAAAACAGAGGTATAACGCAAAGTATCTTTCAAGTCTTTTATACAAAGATAAACATCATCAAAACTTATTTGTACAATCTTATTTGGGGAATTTGAAGGTATAGGAACTGAAACATAAATATAAACAGAAAATATTACTATTAATGCAACAATAATAGATATCAAACTAAATATAATTCTTTTACTAACTCTCATAAAATCATTTTTTTAAATTTTCCTATTAAAACAGATTTAATATACAACTTTTCATTATGATTTAGTCCTATAAACCAAGAACTAATAAGCATACTGAATGTACTGCAGATAGTAACACAAACTAAGCGTATTAATCCTTCACTCATCATATTGTGAATCCAATATGGTAATATACATGAGAGTATCCCCACAAGCATTGATACACCTAATACATTAATAAAAAAATGACTGATTGAAACTTTAATTAAAAAATTGAGAATTATTATACGAATAAAAATTGATATTATTGATAGTAATATTGCAACCAAAAATGTAGAATAAGGCGGACAGCCTAATTTCAAAAATAAATAAGAGATAGGAAGATTTAGCAACAATAACCCTCCTACCATAACCTGATATAATTTTATGTTTCCTGTAGCTTGTACAGTTGCACCAATTACATATGTGAACGACTCAATAAGAGAATTAATAACAATCAAACGAATAAATAAAATTGTATACTCAGGAATTTGTCCTAACCATATCGCTAATATATATTCTGTTTCTAAGATAATTGGAATAGAAAATAATAACAATAGAAAAAATGAAAACTTTGCCCCTGTAAAGAAGAGTAGAAACATTCGATTATAGTCATTACATGCGTATGATTTCACAATTTGTGGATTCATCGCTATAGTAAAGTTTTGAGTAAAACTATTAAGAGCTGTATTTACTTGATAAGTTATACCACGCGCAGCATTCACAACAGGACCAAAAAAAATATTCAATGCCATATTTACTCCTTGATCTTTCAAAACATAAGCCATACTTCCCCATAAACTCCACCCAGAATAGCTAAGCATACCTTTAAAAGTACTCTTATCATAAAAAAGACTAGGATTATATTCTCCAAATTTTCTCTTACAATAAATATGATAAACTAAAAATAAAAGAATAGTAGTTACAAATAACAGAAAACCATACGCTATAAGTTTATCACTATTACAAGTATTGATAAAAAAAGCTATAAGTAATTTACTTGATGCATCTAAAATACCCATATATGCATAAATTGTCATCTTCTCATGAGCTATTATTTCTGCATTTAATGGGACTTGCATAATTGTCACAACACAACTAAGAACAGAAAATTGATAAATTATATTAGCAGCAAACAATCTTTCAACAGGTATAATCAGCTTATTATTCACAAACCATAGTCCTATTGTCTCCGCTAATATGAGAATAATCCCAGCTAGTATTAGATGTATAGTAAAAGCTGTACGAAAGTTTTTTTCTAATCCTATTCTATTTTCCCTCCCTAATTCATAAGTAATAAAACGAGAGGTCGCGGAACTTAATGCTCCATTAAAGAAAGAAAATAAAGTTATAACTCCAGCAACGACATTATAAATTCCATAATCCTCTATACCTAAAGCTTTTAAAACAATCCTAGAAGTATATAAATATACAATCATAACGATGCTTAATCTAATATAAAGCATCATTGTATTCTTTGCTATAAGATTATTTTTAGAACTAGACATTAAGTTTATGAAACGATTTATTTCTTTGTGCGTTTTATTCTCAATCTATTCCATATTTCTTTTCCTAGTAGTTCCCAACTAATTACACAAAACACGGATAGAAAAACAAATAGCAATATACATATCTTCATTCCAATACTAGAAGCTTCCAAAGGAATTACTGCCGGTTCAACAACTGCAAATACAGGTTTTTCTTCCTGCACTTTTGCTCTAGCTACTTGCAACTGATTAGCCACTTGACTATATACTTGATAAGCCAGACTCATATCATTTTGTAATCTTTCCTGTTCAGTACGTACACTTTGAAGAATCAGATTATTATGAGTATCCATATAGCTAGCATATTTCTTTTGTGCAATATAATATTCTAACCGACGTTCTTTGAATAATCTTTCCAAATAAGCACAGTCTTCTTTAGCTTTAGAAGTACGATAATTAATAATATATTCTTGTAATTTATGAATTACAGAATCAGCAACAATCGCAGCAATCTCCGGATCTTGTAAAGTTACAGAGATACTAGTAATAGCAGTTTTATTATTCACTGATGCAGTTATTGCTTTTCTTAATGAACTTATTTTATCTGTTTCTTCTCTTGTCAATTCAATAGTTGTTTTTTTTATTTCTCCGATAGTAATAATATTATTTTCATTTGTGAATAAAGCCTTCACACCACTAATAATAATACCTGGCATAGCAATCACATAATTCCACCAAGGAGAAGATTGTTCACCCAAATAGGTTTCCAAAGTATTATTCGATTCCGCAGAAGATATACCAATTTTCATCCGCAAAAGCTCTAATAAAAAAGGAGTAGAAGCTACAATATCAGATGAAAGAGAGGCATTTAAAGCATCCAAATTCTCCCCCAAACTAGCTCCACTTCCCAAAAAAGAAGCCGCAAGTCCTGCTAAGCCATTTCCACCTTTAGAGCTACCCATTTCAGGAGATAATGTAACTTTTACCGTATATTGTTTTGGAATACTCAATGCTACAATAATACCAACAAGCATCCCTATTCCCACAGCCTTATATATCGTTTTACGAATGTCAATTATATTGCGGAAAATATCAATTAAACCAACTTCCATTCCATTTCGATGTTTCTCACTCTCTCCCAATGATGAGTTTCCATTACTAACATACTGATTTTCAATCATAAGAATCAAGTATTCATTTTTTTATTAAATTAGCAATAGAGGCAACCATCATTCCCAAAGTACTGAATGTAGTAGCATAACTCAAAATGTTTCCGATATTAGTTTTCTTCTTCGCCTTACTAGGAACAATTATCTCACAACCGGGCTCAATCTGTTTCTTGCCACTACCCTTCACCTTAGTCACCTGACCATTCATATAAACAATGAACTTCTTACTCTTCTTCGCATTCTCTGAATAACCTCCCGCCTGATTCAGGTAGTAGTCTACATCCTTGCCTTTCATATAAGAAACAGTATTAGGAACCATGACGGCACCATTGATTGTTACCGTATTATTATTCTTCGGAATGGAGACTACATCACCCTCACGCAACACAATATCTGCCGTACTTCCGGGATTGGCCAACGCCTTCTCCAAATCGATACCGACCGTAAACGTATCCTCCACACGGACACCCAGGGAATCAAGCATAGCCTCACCCAACTGACGGCTCATCAAACGGATTACATCACCCATACGTTTCTTCTCACTCGCATTGGCTACACGGGTAAGCTTCGCACCACGAAGATAAGCGTAGTTGGTGGCTCCGCCGGCTTTGTTGATCAAGTCTGAAAGACGTTCCTCCCTGCTGGTCATCGCATAGGAACCGCCGAAAAGTATTTCTCCTTCGACTGAAACATTCTGTTGAGGTTGATAACCGGGGCTGCGACGAACATAAACCTCATCGTAGGGCTGAAGGACAAAGCCGGGGCGACCGTCAACTACAAAACCGTCCTTTAAGGCAAACGTATACATCTGACCGATAGTATCATTATCAACTGTACTATACGGGTTCTTTATTCTGCGGGATACATCAACACGGACTACGGAAGCGGCTTCACGCAGACCGCCTGCCTGGATGATCAGGTCTTCAAGGGTCATGTTATCCGCATAAGGATACGAGTCAGGCTGAGCCACTTCACCGTGGATGACCACATTACCCCTGTCCTCCAGGTCATGAATGCTGGGAATATAAAGAATGTCATTCTTCATCAGGGGAAGATTGGGGGAAGTACCCTCCATGATAGACTTGATATCCAAAGGGATTACTTCGGAAGTCAGGTCCTCACGCTGACGGTAAAGGACGGCACGGTTCAGGAACGCATCACCGGTAAGGCCCTGGGATTCGTTGACCAGTTCGCGGACGGTATTCAGCCTGCCGTTCAGTTCGTAGATACCGGGACGGTAGACCGCACCGCGGATTTCAAGCTTGTTGATGAAGCGGTTAAGGATAGCTTCGGCCGTCACAACATCGCCGTTGCGCATCTTATAGACACTGTAATCCATGTCCTTGACCGTGTTGACTTCATATTCCTGACCGTTCTGGCGGACCACACGCAAAGAACGGGTGTAGGCATCGGCTTCAAAGCCGCCGGCATAGCTGATAAGCGTGGAAAGGTTCTCGTCCTTCTTCATCTCAAAACGCATCGGACGTTTCACCTTGCCGTCGATCTTGACCAGTACCTCATAAGCGGGAACTATCACAACGTCGCCTTCCTGAAGACGGATATCGTCCTGAATGTTACCTTTCATGATAAACTGGTAGACGTCGATTGTAGCGATGTTCCTGCCGTTACGGACCAGTTGGACATTGCGCAGGCTGCCGATGTCACTCACACCTCCCGCACGGTAAAGCGCGTGAAAGACAGTGGCAAAGGAGGAAAGGGAGTAGGTGCCCGGCTGGACCACTTCACCCATGACATTGATCTGGATAGTACGGATGCTGCCGAGTGTCAGACGGATGTCAGAGGTCGGGTCGTTCGTATTATTAAGACCGTTATAGATCTTGTTTAATGTTTTCTTGAGATAGTCGTTCGCTTCAGCGATCGTAAGTCCGTTCAGGTTGACGGGGCCTATCTTCTGGATATTGATAGTGCCGTCGGGAGAGATCTGCTGGCGGATAGTATTCTGGCTCGCCCCCCAGATATCGATTATCACTTCGTCACCGGGGCCAAGGCGGTAATTCAAGGGGGTGGCGATATTGACACTGGGTTCGAAGGTCAGATTACGGGTGTTGAAGATGTTACGTCCGAAGACCTGATTACCGCGTGCGAGGTCTTGGGTACTAGGGTGGTCCTCCAACATATCCGAGGTGTTCTCCTTCATCTCTTCACGAAGGCGGGATTCGTTGATATCCGTACCTGTGGCGTTGGAAGCGTTCACGTTGTTCTGCTGCTCATAGAGCTGCTTCACACGCAGGGCCTGCTCCTTGGTTACACCCTTGCGGGCTAACTCGGAGGCCAGCTGCTTTTGCTCTTTCCCTTGTCTAATCCCCTCTTTGACATATTCCAATACTTGAGAGTCGCTCATACTCTGAGCGAAAAGAGGAGATGATCCCGACAGAAGGATCAATAACAAAACACTAAACTTTCGAAGTATCATTGATTAAGTGAATAGGTTCTACATAACCGATCGGCATATCAACACAGGCACAACCGAGCATATTCAAACGGACGGCAATCTTACTCTTACTCCCGACAGTCACCAGTTCGCCGACAAGACCGCTCAAAGGACCTTTTATGACACGGACCTTCTCACCACGGGCCAAAGGAGAGTCATTCATACAGACGGCTTCATCAGAATAATCGAGCATGAAACGGAAACGGGCCATTTGCTCGTCGGGAATTACGGCAGGAGTACTTTCACCACGCATCACCATATAACGGCTGACAGTGGAAAAGGAAAGAACTTCCATACGCTCCTTGGGAGTCACATGAACGAAAACCATCATCGGAAGCAAGACGGTATCCACCAGCTTACGACGGTCGCTCCATTGATGAATCTGTTGC
>OHBJ01002882.1_pt1 | contig 11461 bp, 9 predicted proteins | sample 1577241 | NCBI WGS metagenome assembly OHBJ01 (sample SAMEA3541594, study PRJEB24748) | human gut metagenome | biome: human gut; feature: human-associated habitat; material: faeces | place: China | collected 2012
AGGAAGATAGAGCTAGTATTAATAAAAATTTATATAAAGAAATGGAGGACTGCAAGGGAACACTTACGTTAAATGGGCAAAAAAATAATGGTAAGCCAGTAATACCTGAAGAAGCTAAAGAGAACAACTTTAGAGTGCAACAGGTATTAGATTATTATCTTAGAGAAACTATACTTATGTGCAATAACAATAATATTCCTGTACATATTATACAATTACCTATGGGAGAGCATGGTGTTGAATTGTTAAAGTCTACAGGTTATATGCAGCAGTATGAAAACTATATGCAAACATTAGCTGATGATTATGGAATAAGTGTTGAAATACATATTCCGGTTTATCCGGATGAATTATTTGCAGATAATTCTCATTTGAATAAACAAGGGCAAAGTAAGTTTACCAGTAATTTTAGAAATATAGAACGATAAGAGAATATTAATATTAACACATCATAAGGGGAATTAGAGTATGGTGACGAAAAAAATAATAAAATTGACCAATTTTATATTTATCCTTTTAGGATTAGCGGTTTGTTTATCAGAACCTTTTTCAAGACATTGTGTTAAAGCAGTACTAATGTTAACATTATTGCATTGCAGTATAAAGCCTGCTATTATCAGCAGACTTGGTAACATAAAGATATTATTGGCAGGTATATTACTATTTGTTGGTGTTATGTTTATATCATGTATTTACGGTGGAAATTTTGTTGAAGAAATAAGTCGTTATAGATTTTTGATGCATTATAATGCATTGTTGGTGCCTGCTGCCGTATTAGCATTGGATTCAGAGTTTGATGCTAGACGGATAATGTTGGCAGCATTTACAGGGTTGTTTATTACAGATATTTATATTATATATCAGTTCATGCATGGAGTATTTAGACCAGAATCATTCCTAAAGGGTACGATCATGTTGGGGACGATGTTGTATATTATTTTATTGCCAGCTATGATGATATTTACTATAAATGCGAATAATAGCAAATATCAGAGAATATATAGTGGATTCTGTACAGTGGTATCATTGCTAGCTTTTGTGTATTTAAATACCCGTGGTGCGTGGTTGGCATTGTTTCCGGTTTTGTTATTTATAATTTTGTATTATGTGCCAACTTGGAAGAAGAAAATAGCTATTCTGGGATGTTTATGCATCCTAATAAGTGGGGGATTGGCGATATCACCAAGCTTTTCCAGTAGGGTTCAAAGTATTAGTAATAGTGATGGTAAGCAGCAGTCTGTTAATGAAAGATTTCTCATGTGGCACAGTGCATTTCAGATGGGAATGGATCATCCAATAATGGGTGTGGGCATGGGGAATTATAAATCAGAGTATCAGCAGGTATATATTAGCCCATTGGCAAAAGAGCCAGATGTGGGACATGCACATAATAATTTTATGCAGTATTTTGCAGAGAATGGCATTGTTGGTCTTTTATCATATTTGGGACTGTTGACAGCATTCTTTACCTGGTCATGGAAAAGGCGTAAGAATATATATGCTATGATTATGTTCACATCTACATTAGCATTGGTGTTATACAGCCTAACGGATTATACTTTTGCGGGGTATGGCGCAATGAGATTGTATTGGTTGATTATGGGAATATGTGCAATTGGGGAAATTTGTAGTAGAAATCAGTAAAAATATCATCAGGGATATTTCAACATTTGTGAGGTGTACTACTTGAAAAAAATAATTACGGTGGCAATGGCCTGTTTAATAGGATTAGCAATTATTTGGCAGGAATTGCCATCTCATAGTGGAAAAATATTGATTCCATGGATGTTATTGTCTACAGCTTTATTGTATCAGCCATTACAGAAAGGTCTAAACACATTAAGGGGGAAGCCTACAGAAAAGATAATTTTTGCTATTATATGTATTATGCTTTTGGTGTTACCCTTATTTCATTTAAATATGTCGGAAAAGAGTGAAGCCGAAAACAGAAATTTAGCTATTTTTCCACAAATTTCCTTGAAGGCTTTTTATGAAGGAACACTTACAGCAAATTTAGAAAACTACTTCAATGATAGATTCTTTGGACGTGAGCTATATGTAAAAATATCAAATCTGTACAATGGTGGTATGACATTAAATAAGCATTATGAAAACAGTAGAGCTTTGTCTGGTAGGGATAATTGGTTGTTTTATAAAGGAGAGGATTCATTAGAATTATACCAAAACATGCATTTATTCAAAAGTAATGAATATCCTGTTATCCAGAAAAATTTGGAAAGTATGAAAAATTGGTTAGAAGATTACGGAATAAAATTTTATGTAATTTATCCACCTAATAAGGAAGATGTTTATGGCGATTATATAGGTAAGGGCATAAAAAAGAGAATACAGCCAGATACAGATAGAATTGCTCTGGTAGTGGATTATCTAAAATCCCATGAATCTGGTGTTGTACCTATTTATCCACTAGAGGTAATGCTGGAAGAAAAAAACCGAAGCGATACATTTTTATACTATAAAACGGATACACATTGGAGTCCATATGGTGCATATATTGGATATAAAGCATTGATGAATGTTATAGGTAATGATTTTATAGACGCTGATACATTATTATCAGAAAATATGGATTTTACAAAGAAAGTAAAATTGGATAATGGTGATTTGGCACAAATGCTAGATATGGATTTTACGCAGGAAATGCAGGATGTATGGTATGTGGAGCCTAGGCCGATTAATGGCTGGCATTACATATTAAAAGAAGAACAATTAGCCTCGAAAAATACTATTGATTATAGGCGAACTGTTAATCCGTACGGAAAATACAAGGTTATTATATTTAGAGATTCTTTTGGTAAAAATTTATTGCCATACCTCTCAGAAACGTTTAGGGATGTATCATATTACTGGACATATGATATAGATAAATATAAAGATATTATTGCTAGAGAAAAACCAGATTTTGTAATATTGGAATCAGTAAGTCGTTTAGCACAATATTCTTTATTTAATGATCGTTTTTAGGAGGCTGAACAATGTTATTTAGCTCAATGATTTTTCTATCTGTATTTTTGCCTATTGTTATGTTGGCTTATTTTGTTGTTGATGGTAGATATAAACAACACGTTTTACTTGCAGCAAGTCTGTTTTTTTATGCATGGGGAGAACCTAATAATTTATATATTGTATTATGTGTTTGTTTTGTGAGTTATATTTGTGCTCTAGCTATAAAGAATGCAAAGAGTGCTGCGAGTAAACAATTTATTTTAGGAATAGATATTTTTCTAAAGCTTGGAGTATTGGCTTATTTTAAATATCTTAATTTTTTGATAGAAAATATAAACGATATGTGTATGACACAATTTGCCATACATAAGGTTGTGATGCCATTAGGTATTTCATTTTTTATTTTTCAGGCATTGTCTTATGTTATAGATGTATATAGGGGAGATGTTGAAGCACAAGAAAATCCATATAAACTAACACTTTATATAAGTTTTTTTCCACAACTAATTGCTGGACCAATAGTTAAATATCATGATATCGCAAAAGATATAGAAGATAATACAAGTAATTTTGATGATTTTGTTTATGGGCTGAGACGTTTTATTATCGGATTGGGTAAAAAGGTTTTGTTAGCAAACCCATTAGGTCAAATAGCTGATAGCATATTTAATGAAGGATATATGGCTGCGGATGTTTCTATCGCTTGGTTAGGAGCAATTTGTTATAGTCTACAGCTATTTTATGATTTTTCTGGCTATTCAGATATGGCTATAGGTTTGGGAAGAATTTTTGGATTTCATTTTTTAGAGAATTTCAATTATCCGTATATATCTAAAAGCATAACGGAATTTTGGCGAAGATGGCATATATCTTTAGGTACATGGTTCAAGGAGTATCTCTATATTCCGTTAGGAGGAAATCGCAAAGGAAATTTACGGACATATCTTAATTTATTTATAGTGTTTTGTATAACAGGTTTATGGCATGGAGCAAACTGGACGTTTGTTCTATGGGGGGCTGGCATGGATTGTTTATTGTGCTAGAACGTTTTTGTGGCATAAAAACTGTTCAAAATGATAGGTTGACTGTGTTACGTCATGTTTATACTATTTTTGTTTTTGTCATTGGCTGGACAATGTTCCGTGCTGATACGGTAACAGACGGTATTGGTATGATAGCTACAATGTTTGGATTGCTGTCTCCAGAAATTTTACCCCAGGGGATAGAGTATTATTTAAATGTACATAGCGTAGCCGTTTTATGTGTTGCTATACTATTTTCCGCACCGATAAATTTGTCAATACTATGTAAAATAAAGGATAATAGAATAGGAGAATCCATATATCACGTAGGTTTACTGGTCGTATTGGTATTGTGTATAGCTAATTTAGCAGCATCGACATATAATCCATTTATATACTTTAGATTTTAATAGTTTATATATTCAAAGATTGGCACTGTTCATGGATTATAAGGAATTATCTAAAGTTTAGATATAGAATTTAACTAATGCAAACGTACTTGTTTTAGGAGGAGTAAATGAAGCAGAAGTTAATAGTGAATTTTTATAAATGTATCTATACATTTATAGAGACAGCAAAAAATGTTTTTCAAAATATTTGGGAAAAAAATGATTTAAAAACAAAAATTGCATTAATATCTGTAATATTTGTGTCACTATCTATGCGGATGTTTGAGTGCATGGCAGTAAAAGTTCTTTCATTTATAGCATATGTGTATCTAATATTATATATAGCGGCAGATGTAAAAAATATCACATTCAAGAAGAGTCGCTTTATGTCTGTTGTTGTACTGTTAGGTTATGCTATGGCCATGGTGACAACATTTTTAGCATGTGAAATGAGTGTGATGAATTACCCCAAGATTTGGGAGACAGACAGTAATTTAATATTCTATATGAGAATATTATTAATAATAGTTTTTCAGTTTTTAGGACCATATTTTTTTACGTTTTTTTTGTTGCAAAAAATACCAAATGATCATGCTATTTTGACTCCGATTAGAGGATTGATATGGTTATTTTTGGTTTATTTGATATCTGGTCATACATTGTTTTATTTTGGATTAATAGATCGAATGTTACTTGATAGTAGTCAGATAAGTATACATGATTATATGGATTTGTTAAAATATGCTTCGACCGTGATGTTATACACATCTTTAGATCATTTTAAAGAGGCTAATGAAAATAGACTGCCTGTGTTTTGGTACATGTTACACCTAATATTGCCAATTATGTTTGCAGGGGTATTTTCAGGAATCCCTAAATATAAGGATACAGTGATCACTGGAGCGTGTAATGCTCGTAGAGAAAAATTTAATAAAATGTTTCGGTTAAAAAGAAGAATAAGTTTTGCAGATAAAGTGAATATTTTTGTTAAAAAGCTTTTTAGATAAGGGGAATCATAATGTGGAAAACAATGTTTAATATATAAAGGCTATGATTATGTTCACATCTACATTAGCATTGGTGCTATACAGCCTAACGGATTATACTTTTGCGGGGTATGGCGCAATGAGATTGTATTGGTTGATTATGGGAATATGTGCTGTTGGGGGCTGTATTAATGTTTTTAAATGATGAATTTACAAAAGGTGAGTGTTTTATATGAGCAAGAAGTTTTTGAGTTTATTGGCATTGTTTTTTATATTGCCGTTGATATATATGCAATTTAAATATGGTGGCACAGAGATAAAACAATATATTTTTCCCCTATTGTCGTATGGGATAATAGTGTATGGGAGCAATTTTTTTGATAAAAAATATTATGTAAAGGTTGTAAGCGTATTATTAATAGCTTTTTGTTCCATATTTGTAGTTATAGCTTTTACAGATCAAATAATGCCGTTTTGGGAAAAAGATTATTTAGTTTATGTTGCTTTTGCCATTAGTATAGCTAATCTTTTAATATTATCCAAACAAATTTTCGGGGGGGGCAGAGCGTATCTATTATTTGGAATAATATTGTTCATAAGTTTGGTACCAATAATTTTATTATGGTTGTACTATTTTTCAGCTAATGCTTGGTTGAGTGTAGAATCATGTATGGCAATATTGCAAACTAATCCATCAGAGGCGGAAAATTATATAAGTGATCATATTAGCTATGTTGCTGTATTTGGTCTGTCTATTATGATAGTATATATAGGATATATGTATCGTATTATAAGAAGAATAAAATTAAAGACGCTTTCTAGAAAAATGGTTTGGTCATTAATATTTTTTACGATACTAAATGTAGCTTTTGCTTTTAGAACTAGAGAGAATATTGTTACTAATATTATTTATGACATAAAAATTTATGCAGCGTCTTATCAAGAATATGCAAATGCTCGAGAAGAACGAAAAAAGAATTTAGAATGTTTAGGAGAACAGATTAAGCAAGGTAAAGATGGTGTATATATTCTTGTCATTGGTGAATCTGCAACGAGAGATCATATGGGGTGTTATGGATATTTTCGACAAAATACCCCTTGGATGAGTAGTATGCAAGAACAGCCAGGATATGTGCAATTAAACAAAGCTTGGTCTTGTGCCAATGATACAGTTAGTGCGCTAACGTATGCTTTAACAAGTAAAAATCAATATAATACTGAAGAACTGAAAAATGCGGTGTCTATTATTGATGTGGCAAATGCTGCTGACTATGATACAGTATGGCTAAGCAATCAGGTTCAATATGGACTAGCTGATACTCCGATTACGACTATTGCATCTGAGGCAAAACAACAGATTTGGCTTCATGACAAAGTTGGACATTTAAAAGATGGCAGATATCTTGATTTGCCAGATTATTATGATGAAAAATTAATACCTGCTATGGATAATATACGAGTATCATCACGTATGCTGATTGTTATTCATTTGATGGGTAGCCATAATTCGTATAAGGTTAGGTATCCAGATAAATATGATTTTTATAAATCTAAAGATATTTCCTCAGATACAAATGAATATGATAACAGTATAATGTATACAGATACGGTGCTGAAAAGTATATATGAAAAAGCTTTAGAAATGCCAGATTTTAAGATGATGTTGTATTTTTCTGATCATGGTGAAGGAATTGATGCACACGTAGGACATGACAGTAATAAATACACTGCACAGATGACGCGGATTCCAATGGTAATATGTATGTCATCAAAATATATGGAGAATGAAGCTGATAAATATAATGTGATAAAAAATGTGTCAGATAAGTATTTTACGAATGATTTGATATTTGATGTAATGCTGGACTTGATGAGTATAGAGGCTGGGGAGTATGTAGATGAAAAAAATATTATATTCAGTGAAAAATATGATAACAGTGCACAAAGATTCAAAACCTCGTATGGTAAAAGAGAAATCTCAGAAGAGTGAATATAAAAAGCCAAGAAGATTTCAAAAAGGAAAAATACTGGTTTTATTTTGTGGAGTTATTTTTTTTGTAATTTATAGCATAATAAATAACTATAGCGTATTATTGTCTATTTATATTACTTTTTTATTCGTAAATATATTAGTTTGTTTTTTGGATAATCAAGAAGATATTTCTATATGTAAAATATTGTGGGGAACGCGTTTTGATTTATATGATGAATTGAAAAAATTGTATACAGACCCTAAATATGATATAGATAAATTACAAAAAAAATTAATAGTATTAAATGCAGAAATTGAAAGTGGTAAATATTTTAGCGTAGCATTTTCTCTGTCAGCAGCAGCAATATCAATATGGTGTAAAGATGAAAAGTTAGAATCATGGTTAAAAACGCCAGAATGTATAATAACAGGATTAGGAATTTGTATATTAGGATGTATATGTGCAATTTTACAAATTGACATAGGGAGATATAATAGCATAAAAAAAGATGTTATTATGCTAGAATTGCAAAATAGGAAAAATAAATGCGAACGTCAATGAAAAAGTGAGCCACGTGATATTGAAATTTTAAGCATACCTGTAAAAAGATAACCTCAGCTACAGACAGTTTCGTTGTTAGGTGTACTGCTATCAAAAGTCAGACTAAAAAATCTAACTTTTGACGGTACCGTGTTTTGTGCGCAGTGAGTCATTATTGATTTTTCTGCTTAACTGTCAAAGGTAAAGTAATTTTCATAGGAGGAGGTTGTAATGCGTATGAGCCAGAAATGTCAAGGAATTAGATTTGAAAATTTGCCATATTTATTAAAAGATTTGAGGGAAAATGGCTGGATAATAGATGTTTTTTATTTTTACTATAAGCAAAGAAAATATATTGTTGTATTAAAGATTTATGAAAGAGGGGAATGTAGACCTAGTGAATATGCAAAGGTAAAATTGGAATTTATTAAATATGATAAAAATGAATCGATAAAGGGCTGGGCTGATTTTTATGAGGTGCATTTTAATTCTGTATTTGAATTTTGCCAATTTTTTGGTGTAGAAAGAGGGGAAGGTAATAGAAATTTATTTGTAGATTTTTCTGAAAAATTTGCTCAGGCGATACCAAGGAAGAAAAGCAATGTAAATAATGACAAAACACTTCGCAACATTCAAGCAAGCAGATGCGAAGCAGATGGTGCCAATGCTATTTATTGTTGTGGTGTAATGCGTAATGGATGCAAAAAGGATGGAAATCCTAAGTATAGAACACCAGGAAATGATAATAAAGCGAGAACATTAGTGTATAGTTTATATGAAAAAATATGTGCGGACAAGACGATAAGTTTTTGTTTCACAGAAGATTGTCAAAAGCAAAAAACGGAAATGGAAATTTTGATAAATTTTATCGAAAAACACCGCTAAATCCGTCTTTAGAGGAAAGAAGAGCGTTAAATTGTATTGAAAAATTGTTAATCATATGATATAATTTAACCATAAGATTTCACGAAGGACATTGTGGAACCATAAAAAGCCTTTGGGGAGTGATGACCCCCAGGGGCTTTTTGCATAGTTGATGAGACTATGCTCTGCTAGGTGTCACAATATGGAGGGCTTACCATCTGTAAATGGTAATATAAAATGTGCATTTAGTGGAAAATAAAAATGTACATAGTAGTCTAATGTGTTACTCTTATTGCGAAGGTCAAGTCTATGATTGTGGGGGATAAGAAAATCTAGGCTAATTTATATTGTGAGATTTTGGAAATTAATCATTATAATTTGCTTGACATTGGCATGGTAACTTGATACTATGAAATAGATTACAATAAGTTGTTAAGTTGTTTTATTAAAGAACAGAACCCACCACGCCTCTGATTTAAGCGCAACCCGGTGGGACTTTTTTGGGAGAAAATTATGTATAAATATCCTAAAAAAATTATGTCAATTGATGAACAAATACAATCCTATAAGACTGCAGGTATGAAATTTAAGAAATTAGAAACTGTTAGATTAGCATTGGAAACTATAGGATTTTATAGATTGAGGGGATATATTTATCCCTTTTATGATAACAACAATAAGAAATTTCGAAATGAAATTTGGTTTGAAGATATATTAATGATATATGAATTTGATCAGCTCCTTTCTATTATTCTTTTTGATATGATAAAGAAAATAGAGGTTGCTCTTCGATGTCGTTTGGTAGATGCAATATTAGTATATAAAGATGCCTTGATAGTGCATGATTCCTCTATTTTTGAGGATAAAAAATATACTGGAAAAATATGTCTGTACTATCTTCGGAAATATCGCGATCTAATGATGTTTTTATGAAACATCATTTTCGAAAGCATGATGGAGCAATACCAATATGGGCTATAGTTGAAGTTGTTTCATTTGGTACACTGTCAAAGTTGATAAAGAATTTGAAGTCCGGTAAAGGTCATGCATATGCTACTTTGGCTAGTAGATATAAATATATTTCGAAAAAAGGTAATGAAGTGAAGCCTGCAAAAGATATGCTTACTTCATGGGTTCATTCTATTACAATACTTCGTAATATGTGTGCACATAGTTCTAGAATTTATAATAAAGTTATCAATACTGCACCAGAGCTTTTGAATGCAGATAAACAGTGTCCTAAAAATAATTACAACGGAATATATGAAATTTTGTTGGCTATGAAGTATATGAGACCTTCAGATGATTGTTGGATGGATTTTTATAAAAGCCTGTGTCAGTTGATTGAAGAATATGAAAATATAATTGATGTTGCAGCAATTAATTTTCCGGAAGATTGGCAATCTCATCTTGTGATATTAGGTAATGATTGTTAACGATTATCCACCGAAAAATAATTTATTAAGATACCTATATAACATACAAAATCCCTGTTAAGAGTTATGCTATCATGTTTAGCAATGATAGACATTCTCCTAACAGGGATTTTGTGTATAATACTATATCAATTATCCGCAAGCCTGGATATGGTTTGTCCAATAGTATGGGCGGCTTGGCAGAGCTCTTCTGGTGTGTGGGTGGCCATTAGGGCGGCTCGCAGCATGGCCTGTCCCTTGGGTACAGTAGGATAACGAATTGGGGAGATGAAGATATTTTGCCTATTTAATTCCTCTGCGACACGCAGGGCTAATTCCTCATCATGAAGCACAATCGGTACAATGGCAGTATCGCTATGAGCTTCAATGCCTTCCTGTTGTAGAGTCTTACAGAATATACGGGTATTTTCCTGTAGCTGATGCACCATAGAAGGCTGATTTTCTAACAGCTCTAGTGCTTTGGTGGCAGCAGCCAATACGGCAGGGGAAAGGCTGGTGGAGAAAATATAGCTTCTGGCCGTGTTGCGCAGGTAGTCAATGAGAAGCTGACTGCCGCATACATAGCCTCCTTCGGCTGCCAAAGCCTTGGAAAGAGTTCCCATGAGAACATCAGGTTGGCGCTTCAGGCCAAAATGCTCTGCAATTCCTCGGCCTGTGGCTCCAATCACGCCGGTGGCGTGGGCTTCGTCTACCATAGTAAGTACATGATATTGTTCCGCCAGGGCCATAATATCTGGCAGGGGGGCAATATCTCCTCCCATGCTAAAAACAGCATCAGTAACAATCAAGCCCTGACAGCCAGCGTGTTCCTGTAATTTTTCTGCCAGATCCTTCATATCGTTATGCTTGTATACCACGGTTTTGGCATGGCTAAGACGACAGCCATCAATAATACTGGCGTGATTAAGCTCATCACTAAAGATAATACTGTCCCTGATGCCTAGAGCTGAGATAATACCTACATTGGCCATATAGCCTGTGTTAAAAATTAGTGCCTTTTCTGTATGCTTAAAGCTGGCCAGTGCTGTCTCCAGCTGATTATGCAGAGGCAGGGTGCCAGTAGTCAGCCGGGAGCCACCAGAGCCTACACCATATATATTTATAGCCTCCTTGGCGGCTTCTTTTACTTCTGGATGGTCAATAAGGCCAAGATAGTCGTTGGAAGCCAGCATTAGCTGGTTTTGACCTTGATAGATAATATGAGCAGCCTGAGCTGAGGATATTTCCTTGGTATTGCGATAAAGCTGCTGACTTTTCTTTTGGGCTAAAATATCCTGGAATATC
>OHBJ01002886.1_pt1 | contig 11449 bp, 6 predicted proteins | sample 1577241 | NCBI WGS metagenome assembly OHBJ01 (sample SAMEA3541594, study PRJEB24748) | human gut metagenome | biome: human gut; feature: human-associated habitat; material: faeces | place: China | collected 2012
GCCATTTTTGCCTTAATCTTTGTGGTTCCCACGTGCTGGTGGGCGTGGGACAGGCGGTGGCCACGCTGCCCGGCGTGTCCCGCTCCGGCATGACCATCACCGCCGGCTGCTTCGTGGGCTACGAGCGCAGGTTCGCCGTGCGGTTCTCGTTCCTGCTGAGCATCCCTGCGGTGCTGGGCGCCAACATCCTGTCCCTGAGCGATGCGACGAAGGCCGGCATCAACACGGCGGAGGTGCCCATGTACCTGCTGGGCGTCGTCACTGCCGCCGTATCGGGGTATCTGTGCATCCGCCTGTTGAAATACGTGGCGGACAAGGGCCGCTTCGGCGCGTTCGCCTACTACTGCTGGGCGGTGGGTATCCTGACGCTGGTACTGCAGGCCGTCAAGTGAGATGAAGTGAGGAAAACTATGGCATCGACGCAAAAGAAGACCACAAAAAAGAAAAAGGCGCCGCCCAAGCCGGAGCCGCCCGCCTATAACGGACTGGCGCGGCTCATCGGCGGCGTGGTCTGCCTGCTGCTGGCACTGTGCGTACTGGTCAGCTATTTTCAGGTGGACGCCCTGCTCCTGACGTTTATCGCCAAGGTGTTGAAGGGCACGCTGGGGTACGGGTATTTTCTGGCGGCGCCGGCGCTGCTGGCCGTGGCGGTGATCCAGCTGCGGCATCAGGGCCGCCCCGTGATCCTGCGCACCACCTGCACCCTGCTGGTGCCGTTGCTGTCGGGAATGCTGTGCCACCTGCTGCTGTGCCGCACGGCCTATGAGCTGGGCAGCGGCCTGCTGCCCCAGCTGTGGAAGGACGGACAGACCCTGACCTGCGGCGGCGTGGTGGCCGGCGGCCTGGCACTGGGCAGCGAGGCGCTGCTGAGCAAGGTGGTGTCTGTGGTGGTGTTCGTGGTGCTGCTGGTGGCGGCGCTGCTGGGCGCGCTGCACATGACGCCGCAGCAGGCCGTGGATAAAATGAAGGAGTACCGCAGCAGCCGCTGGGAGGACGAGGAGGACGAGGACGATCTGGAGGGCTTCGAGCCTGCGGCTCCGCGGAAAGCGCCTGTACCGGAGAAGCCTGTGAAAGAGAAGCCCGCCAAAAAGCGGGTGAACATCGATATCCCGCTGGACGGCGCGCCCTCCGCCATGGAGAGCGGCGAGAAGAAGGACTTCTTCCCCCGCCGCAGTGCCGCCGTCCGGACGCCGGACGAGGTGCTGGACCGCGCCGCTGCCGCGCCACTTCTTTTCCTGCGTATTGAGCGGAATTGAGAAAGCAGCGGCGGATGCCGGATATAATATCATAGTGGCGCAGAGCAGCGAATCGTACGAGCAGGAAGTGAAAATTGTACATTCGTTCCTTGCCGCCCGTGTCTGCGGAGTCATCGCTTCACTTGCCAAGGACACTTCCCAATACGACCATTACCAGGAGCTGCTGAACAACGATATTCCCATCGTCTTTTACGACCGTATATGTACGGGGCTGAAAACCGAGCGAGTGGTGGTGGACGACTATGCCGGCTCCTTTGCAGCCGTGGAATACATGATACAGACCGGATGCAAGCGTATCCTTTTCTATGGTGCGGCTCCCCACCTGGAGATTACCAAGAATCGCCGGAACGGCTACCTGGATGCCATGAAGAAGTATAAAATTCCGGTGGACGACAGCATGATTCTGTTGTGCGACACCCGTGAACGCGCCATCTCCATCACTCCCGACCTGCTGGAAAGCGAAAACCGCCCTGACGGTTTCTTTGCCATCAACGACGAGACAGCTTCGGGCATACTGTATGCCTGCAAACTGGTCGGCGTAAAAGTTCCCGATGAAGTATCCATCTGCGGATTCACCGACGGAGCCATTGCCCAAAGCACCGACCCGAAGCTGACTACCGTGGAGCAGCATGGCGAGGAAGTAGGTAAAAGCGCTTTCAGCATTCTGACCGGAAAGCTGGAGGGAGAAGAGAAAAGCAACAACAAGATAGTACGTACCAATCTGGTGATAAGAGGAACTACGAAATAATAAAACATATTAAACCATCATGAAAGTAAAACCCGATTTAAGTTTCTGGAAGCTGTGGAACATCAGCTTTGGTTTTCTCGGCGTACAGATTGCATATGCTTTGCAGAGTGCAAACATCAGCCGTATCTTTTCCACTTTGGGTGCAGACCCGCATAATTTGAGTTATTTCTGGATATTACCGCCGTTGGCAGGTATCATTGTACAACCCATCGTGGGAGCCGCCAGTGACAAGACCTGGACACGCTTCGGGCGGCGCATCCCTTATCTGTTTATAGGTTCGTTGGTGGCCGTACTCGTCATGTGCCTGCTACCCAATGCCGGAAGCTTCGGCATGGCAGTAAGTACAGCCATGATTTTCGGACTGGTATCGCTGATGTTCCTCGACACCTCCATCAATATGGCCATGCAACCCTTCAAAATGATGGTGGGTGACATGGTGAATGAGAAACAAAAAGGACTCGCCTACTCCATCCAGAGTTTTCTCTGCAATGCAGGCAGCCTGGTAGGCTATCTCTTCCCGTTCATCTTTGCATGGATTGGCATCAGCAATACAGCTCCCCAAGGAGTAATCCCCGACTCGGTGATTTACTCATTCTACATCGGAGCAGCCATCCTTATCTTTTGCGTTATCTACACTTCGGTCAAAGTAAAAGAGATGCCGCCTGCCGAATATGCAGAGTATCACGGCATCACCGAAGAAGAGGAACATGAAAAGACCAACATGCTGAAGCTGCTCATCAAGGCTCCGAAAGCATTCTGGACTATCGGACTGGTACAGTTCTTCTGCTGGTTTGCCTTTATGTTCATGTGGACCTATACCAACGGCAGCATCGCTGCCAATGCTTTTGACGCTCCTACAGTAGAGCACCTGGTAGATGGTGTGACCAAAGTGGTACTCGACACCAAGAGCCTGCAATATCAGAATGCCGCCGACTGGGTAGGCGTACTGTTTGCCGTACAAGCCATCGGCTCTGTGCTTTGGGCCATCTGCATACCGATGTTCAAGGACCGCCGCCGCGTCTACTCACTCAGCCTTGTTCTGGGAGGTATAGGTTTCATTTCCACCTATTTTATGCATAATCCGTATATGTTGTTCATTTCCTTCCTGCTGATAGGTTGTGCATGGGCTGCCATGCTGGCACTGCCGTTCACCATCTTGACCAATGCACTGAGCGGAGGACATATGGGTACCTACTTAGGTCTTTTCAATGGTACCATCTGTATTCCGCAGATTATTGCGGCAGCTTTGGGCGGCAGTATTCTGTCCTTGTTTACTCCGAAAGGAGTACTGCCCCCCGAAATCAATATGCTTGTATTGGCAGGAGTGATGCTGATAATAGGTGCTTTCTGTGTATATTTAATTAAAGAGACTAAGGGAGAGAAATAGAACCAAGCTCCTACTTCTGCACACAGATGACACAGATAAGGCAGATGAACACGGATAAGTTTGTCTAATAATCGGTATTCATCTGCCTTATCTGTGTCATCTGTGTGCTATATTATCTTTTTTAATCCCCTCCCTTCCCCTTTCACTATTTTTGTCCTCACTTTTCTCTTTTATTTCCGCATATTGCGTATCTTTACGGCGATAACTACAGAAAACACGTCGCCATGAAAAAATACCTCAAGACCGATGAATGGAACATCATCGAAGACCAATTCCACCCCGACCGTCAACGGATGTCGGAAAGTATATTCAGCCTCGGAAACGGACGTTTCGGGCAACGAGGGTATTTTGAGGAGCCTTACAGCAGTGACAGTTACCGTGGTTCATTTGTGGCCGGCATCACTTTCCTGGACAAAACCCGCGTAGGATGGTGGAAGAACGGATTTCCACCATATTACACCCGTATACCCAAGGCTGCCGACTGGAGCCGCATCAACCTGCGCCTCATCGATGAGGAACTCGATTTGGCAGGCTGGGATGTCGACAGCTTCAACCGCCGCCTGGATATGAAGGAAGGTATCTCCTACCGGGACATGGAGGTGACGTCTCCTCGTGGAAACCAGCTCCGCATCCATGTAGAGCATATCACAAATATGGCAAGACCCAACCTCTGTCTCATCAAGTACAGCGTGTCTTCCATCAACTATACCGGCAGAATCTCACTCGTGCCCATCCTTGACGGGAATATAGTAGACGATGCCGATCTGCCAAACCTGAAAATATGGAACATACTGCGTTCCGGTTCTACCAGCAGCTGTGCCTATCTCTGGACACAGACCCGCCGGGAAGATGCACAAGTGTGCTACGCCATGACTTACCAATTCTTCAAAAACAACAAGGAAACCACTGCCAACCCCATACGGATAGAAAAGGAAAAGCAGACCGGTTTCAGCGTAGGTGCCGACGTGAAACCCGGAGACAACGTGACACTCATCAAATACACCGCCATCGCTTCTTCTCTCTACCACGAACGGAGTGAATTGGTGGAACACTCCGTGGCCGAGGCACGCGAAGCCAAGAGCATAGGCTGGAATACGCTGGTAGAAGAGCATCGAAGGGCCTGGCAGGAAATCTGGGACGAAACGGATGTCGTCATCGAAGGGGACCCGGAAGCGCAACAAGGTATCCGGTACAACATATTCCAACTGTATCAGACTTACCGGGGAGATGATCCGCGCCTAAACATCGGCCCCAAAGGATTCACCGGAGAAAAATATGGCGGAAATACTTATTGGAACACGGAACTGTGTTGTGTACCGTTTTTTCTGCTCTCCACTCCCAAAGAGATTGCAAAGAACTTGCTGGCATATCGGTACAACCAGCTTCCCAAAGCCATCGAAAACGCCCGTAAACTGGGTTTCAAGGACGGTGCAGCGTTGTTTCCGCAGGTAACCAACAATGGAGAGGAATGCCACAGTGAATGGGAAATAACCTTCGAGGAAATCCACCGTAACAATATCATTGTCTATGCCATCGTTCAGCATGCAGCGCTGACGGGCAATATGGACTATATCGCTAAATATGGCCTGGAAGTAATGATTGCCGTCAGCCGTTTCTGGAGACAACGGGTATCCTTCTCCCAACCCAAACAGAAATATGTCATACTGGGGGTTACCGGCCCGGATGAATACGAAAACAATGTGGACAACAACTGGTACACTAACTATTCCTGTATACAGTGCCTCAAGATGACCCTCCGTTTTCTGGAAATGGTGGCACAGCAATATCCGGATGAATATGCCCACATACGCCGCATCACCAATCTCGACCAAGTGAAGGAAAGTGCCCGGTGGAGAGACATCATCGAACACATGTATCTGCCGGAAGACAAGGAACGGGGTATTTTTATCCAAAATGACGGCTATATGGATAAAGTACTGGAAAGTACAGATAACATTCCTGCCGAAGAACGCCCCATCAACCAACATTGGTCATGGGACCGCATTCTGCGCTCTTGCTACATCAAGCAGAGTGACGTGTTGCTCGGACTTTACCTCTATTATTTCTATTTCGACACGGAAACCGTCCGCCGCAATTTCGAGTTCTATGAGCCGATGACCGTACACGAATCCTCCCTTTCTCCCCACATCCATTCCATCCTGGCTGCACGCATCGGCAAAGTGGAAAAAGCTTACCAGCTTTTCCTGCATGCCACGCGGCTTGACCTGGACGACTACAACAACGAAGCAGACCAAGGTCTGCACATAACCAGTATGCCCGGCAGCTGGCTGGCCATTGTACGCGGATTTGCAGGTATGCAGGTGCTGAAGGAGACGTTGTGTTTCTCCCCTGTCATACCGCAAAAATGGGACAGCTATTCATTCAAGGTGAATTATCTGAAAAACACACTTCACATACGGGTAGGAAAAGAAATCGAAATCTCGCTTACAGCAGGCAGCAAAGTGGACATACAAGTCTACGGACACCCATATACGCTGGAACGGGGGACGGAATTGAAAATTAATATGCCAATGTGCCAATGACCTGCGGCGTGATAGCGCAGCATAAACATTGCGCAGCCAATTAGCACATTGGCACATTAAATCATCATTTATCCTATAACCGGGAGAACATTTGGTTGTTTTCCCGGTTTTATGTTTTTATATATACCTGAACGAATAACTATATACTTGTTTACCAATGAAAAAAATGTTTCTTTTCGCCCTGGTCATGGCGTTGCTCATCACGTCGTGCGGGCAAAAACAAAAGGGTAGCAATACCCTTATCCGACCGGTGAAGACTGCGCAAGTCAGTTCACAGTCGGTTATCCGCAAAGACTTCTCCGGAATAGTGGAAGCCGTGGAATATGTGAGACTTGCCTTCCGCGTCAGCGGACAAATCATCAGCCTCCCGGTTGTAGAGGGACAGCGGGTAAAAAAGGGGCAACTGATTGCCGCCATCGACCCACGCGACATCTCCCTGCAATATGCAGCCGACAAGGCTGCCTACGAAACAGCTGCCGCACAAGTGGAACGTAACAAACGGCTGCTTGGCCGCCAGGCTATCTCCGTGCAGGAATACGAAATCAGCGTAGCCAACTATCAGAAAGCAAAATCCACTTACGAGTTGTCCGGCAACAATATGCGGGATACGCGGCTGACAGCCCCTTTCGAGGGTTCCATCGAAAAACGGCTGGTAGAGAACTATCAGCGTGTCAATGCAGGAGAAGGGGTTGTACAGCTGGTAAATACACAGAAGCTACGAATCAAGTTCACCGTACCGGATGATTATCTCTATCTGCTCCGTGCCAAGGACGTAAAGTTCAAGGTGGTGTTCGACAGTTACCCTGCAGAGGCTTTCGATGCCAGACTGGAAGAGTATCTTGACATCTCCACAGCAGGGACGGGTATTCCGGTGACAATAACAATTGACGACCCGCACTTTGACCGTACACGTTATGACGTAAAACCGGGATTCACATGCAAAATAAAGCTGGCATCGGATGTCGCTCCCTTTCTGGAAGAAAAGCTGATGAATGTACCGTTAAGCGCCGTATTTGGCGACAGTGAAAACCGGAAAACGTATGTATGGGTGGTGGAAGGTAATAAAGTCAGTCGCCGCGAAGTGACCGTTTATTCTCCAACGGGAGAGGCAAACCTGCTTATCTCTAAAGGGTTGGAACCGGGAGAAACCGTTGTGACGGCCGGAGTATACCAGCTGACAGAAGGAGAAGCAATAAAGGTACTAATGTGATTAATCACATTGGCACATTACATTCCCCATTTATCTAAAAAATATTCATTATGAATCTAGCCAAATATTCATTAGACAACACGAAGATTATCTATTTCTTTCTTGCTGTGTTGCTTATCGGAGGGATTTCTTCCTTCGGAAAGCTAGGGAAGAAAGAAGATGCTCCCTTCGTCATCAAGTCAGCGGTTATCATGACCCGTTATCCGGGAGCCGAGCCGGCAGAAGTGGAACGTCTGATAACAGAGCCTATCTCTCGCGAAATACAAAGTATGAGTGGTGTGTACAAGATTAAATCGGAATCTATGTACGGGCTTTCCAAAATCACATTTGAATTGCAACCGTCACTATCGGCAAGTTCCATTCCGCAAAAGTGGGACGAGCTACGTAGGAAGGTACTCAATATACAACCGCAGTTGCCGAGTGGTGCATCTACGCCGACTGTGTCGGACGATTTCGGCGATGTATTCGGTATCTATTACGGTCTGACGGCCGATGATGGTTTCTCCTACGACGAGATGCGAAACTGGGCGGAACGGATTAAAACACAAGTCGTCACTGCCGACGGTGTGATGAAAGTGGCACTGTTCGGAGTACAGACAGAGGTAGTAAATATCTTCATCTCGACCAATAAACTGGTAGGCATGGGCATCGACCCGAAACAGCTCGCCAGCCTGCTGCAATCACAAAACCAGATTATCAACACCGGAGAAATCCGCGCAGGGGAACAACAGCTACGGGTAACTGCTAATGGTATGTATACGACCATAGATGATATCCGCAATCAGGTTATCACCACGAAAGCGGGACAGGTGAAGTTGGGAGATATTGCCGTTATCGAAAAGGGCTATCTCGATCCTCCTTCCAATATCATGCACGTAAACGGAAAACGTGCTATCGGTATCGGTGTCTCTACCGACCCGCAACGGGACGTAGTGCAGACAGGTGAAAACGTAAAAGCCAAACTGAGTGAACTACTCCCGCTTATGCCCGTAGGACTGGAATTGCAAAGTCTTTATCTGGAAAACGAAATAGCCAACGAAGCCAATAACGGATTTATCATCAATCTGATTGAGTCCATCTTAATTGTAATTGTGATTATCATGCTGGTAATGGGACTTCGTGCCGGTGTCCTGATTGGCTCATCGCTGATATTTTCTATCGGAGGTACACTACTTATCATGTCTTTCTTTGGTGTCGGACTGAATCGTACGTCGCTGGCGGGATTCATTATCGCAATGGGTATGCTGGTAGACAATGCCATTGTGGTGACGGATAATGCACAGATTGCCATTGCTCGTGGAGTAAACAGGCGAAAGGCATTGATAGACGGTGCCACAGGACCGCAATGGGGATTACTCGGAGCCACTTTCATTGCTATCTGTTCATTCCTGCCACTTTATCTGGCCCCGTCTTCGGTAGCGGAAATCGTGAAGCCGTTGTTTGTGGTACTCGCCATTTCACTGGGATTGAGTTGGATACTTGCATTGACACAGACGACCGTATTCGGTAATTTTATCCTGAAAGCCAAGGCGAACGGTGATGCAAAAGACCCATATGACAAGCCTTTCTATCATAAGTTTGCTTCTATTCTCCGGACGCTGATCCGACGTAAGGTGTTGACGCTGGGTTCTATGGTAGCACTTTTCATCATCTCACTCGTCATCATGGGGATGATGCCACAAAACTTTTTCCCGTCTTTGGACAAACCTTATTTCCGTGCGGACGTATTCTACCCGGACGGGTATAGTATCAACGATGTGGTGAAAGAGATGAAATCGGTGGAAGAACATTTGGCGCAACAGCCGGAAGTAAAGAAAGTATCAATTACTTTCGGAAGTACGCCATTGAGATATTATCTGGCATCTACTTCAGTAGGACCGAAACCGAACTTTGCCAACGTACTGGTAGAACTGACGGACAGCAAATATACGAAGGAATATGAGGAGAATTTCGACGGATATATGAAAGCGAATTATCCGAATGCGATTACCCGGACGAGCCTGTTCAAATTATCCCCTGCCGTAGACGCTGCTATTGAGATCGGTTTTATAGGGCCGAATACAGATACGCTTGTGGCACTAACCAACCAAGCGTTGGAGATTATGCACCGGAATCCGGATTTAATTAATATCCGCAATTCGTGGGGGAACAAGATTCCGGTATGGAAACCTGTGTATAGTCCGGAACGTGCACAACCGTTGGGAGTATCCCGACAGGGAATGGCACAAAGTATCCAGATTGGTACAACGGGAATGACGTTGGGAGAATACCGTCAGGGCGATCAGGTGCTCCCTATTCTGCTAAAGGATAATACGGTGGATTCGTTCCGTATCAATGACTTACGCACGCTTCCGGTGTTCGGCACGGGAAACGAGACAACAAGCCTGGAACAAGTAGTGTCGGATTTTGATTTTCAATACCGGTTCTCTAATGTGAAAGATTACAACCGACAAATGGTGATGATGGCACAATGTGACCCGCGCCGCGGAGTAAATGCGATTGCAGCCTTCAACCAAGTGTGGTCGCAGGTACAAAAGGAGATTAAAGTTCCGGAAGGATATACGATGAAATATTTCGGAGAACAGGAAAGCCAGGTAGAATCCAACGAAGCATTAGCCAAGAATCTTCCGTTGACGTTCTTTTTGATGTTTGTTACGCTACTGTTCCTATTCAAGACATATCGTAAACCGACAGTGATTTTGCTGATGTTACCGTTGATATTCATCGGTATCGTGTTAGGATTGCTATTACTTGGCAAATCATTCGACTTTTTCTCTATCCTCGGATTACTCGGATTAATCGGCATGAATATCAAGAATGCAATCGTACTTGTGGAACAGATTGATTTGGAAGCTAAGATGGGAAAGAAGCCGCTTGATGCGGTGGTTAGTGCCACAACGAGCCGTATCGTTCCTGTAGCAATGGCATCGGGGACAACGATTCTGGGTATGTTGCCGTTGCTGTTCGATGCGATGTTCGGCGGAATGGCAGCCACTATCATGGGAGGTTTGCTGGTAGCTTCGATACTGACACTGTTTGTGTTGCCGGTGGCTTATTGTGCCATTCAACGGATTAAGGATTAAATGGGAATTTACTATTTATAATGGATAAAATGAAAACTCAATTTATAATTATATCACTGTTGCTTCTCGGCTTCACTGCCCGGGCGCAACAACCTTATCTCAGCCGGGAAGCCTATCGCGACAAAGTGGAGGCTTACAGCCAGATATTGAAACAACAAAAACTAAAGACAATGGCAAGTGCGGAAGCACGAAAGATAGCTCATACGGGATTCTTACCCAAAATAGACGTAAATGCGGACGGTACTCTGAATATGAGCGACCTAAAAGCATGGAACGAACCGCTGGGAGAATATCGGAACCACACTTATCAAGGGGTGTTTGTCGTCTCTCAACCTCTCTATACAGGTGGTGCCCTTAACGCTCAACATAAGATTGCGAAAGCGGATGAGAAGCTGAATCAACTGAACGAGGAACTAACTTTGGACCAGATTCATTATCAGAGCGATGCTGTTTATTGGAATGCCTCCGCTTCACAAGCTATGTTACAGGCAGCAGACAAATATCAAAGCATCGTCAAACAGCAATATAACATCATTCAGGACCGTTTTAACGATGGAATGATTAGCCGTACAGACTTACTGATGATTTCCACCCGCTTAAAAGAAGCTGAACTACAATATATCAAGGCCCGTCAGAATTATACGTTAGCATTGCAAAAGTTGAATATCCTCATGGGTATGGAACCTAATGCTCCCGTAGACAGTCTTTCTTCGATTGACACAGCTTTTACCCCCGTACAGATTCTGTCGTTGGAAAATGTATTGCAACGGCGCGCTGATTACGAAAGTACGCAAGTAAATATCATGAAAAGTCAAGCGCAACGTAAAGCCGCTCTCAGCCAGTTTAACCCTCAACTAAATATGTATTTTAGCGGCGGCTGGGCAACGGGAACGCCTAACCTTGGATATGACGTATCTTTCAATCCTATTGTCGGCATTAATCTGAATATTCCTATTTTCCGCTGGGGAGCCCGTTTCAAAACAAACCGCCAGCAGAAAGCATACATCGGAATACAGAAACTGCAACAAAGTTATATAACGGATAATATCAACGAAGAATTGTCCGGTGCATTGACTAAACTGACGGAAACGGAATATCAGGTGAAAACTGCAACAGAGAACATGAATCTGGCTAATGAAAATCTTGATTTAGTTACCTTCTCTTATAATGAAGGTAAAGCAAGTATGGTGGATGTTCTCTCGGCGCAGTTATCGTGGACACA
>OHBJ01002892.1_pt1 | contig 11432 bp, 9 predicted proteins | sample 1577241 | NCBI WGS metagenome assembly OHBJ01 (sample SAMEA3541594, study PRJEB24748) | human gut metagenome | biome: human gut; feature: human-associated habitat; material: faeces | place: China | collected 2012
GATGGTCTTGCAGCTCAGGATGTGGTCGCGGAAGAGCTTCTTGCCCTTCGAACCGATGTCCAGACCCTCCCATCCGTCGGGAATGTCGTTGGCCGGCGCCTCCTTGGTGTTGGCGTCTGCCGAGAATGCGTCGGCGATCAGCGCGTCGGGCGACATGACCAGCTGCACGCCCTTCTTCTTGGCCAGCTCGAGGATCTCGAGCGCTACGGGGAACATGTCGGGTTCGCAGATCGAGCCGCCGACCTTACCGCCCTGCGCAGCCGCGAAGGTGTAGGTCATGCCGCCGCCGATGATGATCGAATCGACCTTCTCGATCAGCGCCTTGATCACGCCGATCTTCGACGAAACCTTCGATCCGCCCACGATGGCGCAGAACGGATGGGCCGGGGCCTCCATCAGCGAGGAGATGGCCTTCACCTCTTTCTCCATCAGGTAGCCGAACATCTTGTCGTTGGGGAACTGTTTGGCGATCAGGTAGGTCGAAGCGTGCTTGCGGTGGGCCGTGCCGAACGCGTCGTTGATATAGCAGTCGGCCAGCGAAGCGAGTTTCTTGACGAACTCCTTCTGCGGACCCTCTTTCAGGGCCTTCTTGGCGGCGTCCTTCTCCTCCTTCGAGGCGTCTTCGGCCAGGCCGCGGGGCTTGCCCTCCTCCTCGGCGTAGAAACGCAGGTTTTCCAGCAGCATAACCTGTCCGGGCTTGAGGTTTTTGGCCATTTCGGCGGCCTTCTCACCGATGCAGTCGCCGGCGAACTCGACCTTCACGCCGAGGTTTTTCTCGACGGCGGGAACGATCTGCTCGAGCGAGTATTTGGGATCGGGATTCTTCTTGGGACGTCCCATGTGCGACATCAGGATCACCGAGCCGCCCTCGGCGAGCACCTTCTTGATGGTGGGGATGGCGGCGCGGATGCGCGTGTCGTCCGTCACTTCGCCCTTCTCGTTGAGGGGCACGTTGAAATCCACGCGGATGATCGCGCGCTTGCCTTTGAAATCGTAGTTGTCGATCGAGATCATAGCTATTTGATTTTTAAGTATTTTGTTGAAATGATTTTCGGTAAGTCCTAATTCGGGACAAATTTATGAAAATATTTTAAGAATCTGTTATTTTGATAACAGAAAAACAGGTGCCAATTTTTAATTCTTAATTTTTCATTTTTAATTGACGCCCGGCGTCAGTACTTGTACCGTATCCACTTGAACAGCTCCTTGAGCGACGGTTTCTTGCCGTACATGAAGATGCCCACGCGGTAGATCTTCGCCGCGAACCACACCATGCCCACGAACGAGGCGTAGAGCACCACGAGTGAGAGAGCGACCTCCCACAGCGGAATGTCGTAGGGGATGCGTGCCATCATAACGATCGGCGAGGTGAACGGAATGATCGAGAACCAGAAGGCCAGTTGCGAGTTGGGGTCCTTGATGACGACGAACATCATCAACAGCGCGAGGATGATCGGCAGCGTGATGGGCATTTGCAGCTGCGAGGCGTCCTGCACGTTGTCCACGGCCGAACCCACGGCGGCGAACATCGCCGAGTAGAGCAGGTAGCCGCCGAAGACGAACAGCAGCAGACTGACGAAGATCTTGACGATATAGCCCAGGTCGGTCATGGCGGCCACGGCTTGCAGCATCTCGGGGTTCATGCCGGACATCGAAGCCGCGTCGGGCATGCCCTGCTGCATGGCCTGGGCGCTCGCCATCACGTCTTCGGGCATCAGATGGGGCATCACCAAAGCTCCGACGCCGGCGATCAGCACGCCCCAGAGCAGCACCTGTACGATAGCCACCGAAGCCACGCCGAGGATTTTGCCCATCATCAGGTCGAAGGGGCGCACCGACGAGACCATCACCTCCAGCACGCGGTTGTTCTTCTCCTCGATCACCGACTGCATGACCATCGCGCCGTAGATCAGCAGGAACATGTAGAGGATGAATCCCAGGACGTAACCCACGCCCGTGGCCACGGCCGACGACTGCGCCTGCGTGTCCTCCTCCTGCGACTTGTCGTTGCGGAAGGTCTGCATGTTGACCGAGGTCTTCACCTCGTCGAGGATCTGCGAGAGGTTTTCGATGTTGTAGGCCTTGAGTTTCTCGGCTTCGAGGATGCGTTCGATCTGCCCCGTGATGTTGCTTTCGAGGGAGAGCGACGACGACGAGTTGGCGTAGAGCCGGACGTTGTTCGGGTTTTTCAGGATGTCGCCGCCGATGTAGAGCACGCCGAATTTGTCGGTCAGCTGCTTGCGGGCCTCCTCGGTCGGGAGTTCCGTGGTCTCGAAACGGATCTCCTCGTCGTTTTCGAGTTTCGGGGCCACCAGCCCGCTGTCGTCGATGACGGCGATGACCTTCTCGTCGCCCCGCGAGAACTGCATGATGAGCGCCGGGGCGGCCATCAGCCCGATCATCAGCACGGGCATCAGCAAGGTGGTGATGATGAAGGATTTTTTACGTACGCGCTCGTTGAACTCGCGCTGGATGATGATGGATATGTTGGACATGGCTTTTCCGTTTTAGAGTTTGCCGTTGACGGCTCTTATGAAAATGTCGTTCATCGAGTGACCCTGAGCGCGTTGCGAAGGCGGCGCACAAGGCGTTGCCGCTGCTCGAGATGCTCGAACCGGGTGAGAACGCATGGGTCGCACCACTGCAAACCCCAGGGGGTGCACTTGTCTCAAGTGCACCAATACAGCAACAACACCCAGGGGGTGCACTTGTCTCAAGTGCACCAATACAGCAACAATCAGGGGGTGCACTTGTCTCAAGTGCACCAATACAACAACCTGGAGGTGCACCAACAAAGCAACAACACCCACAAAGCGAAGAAAAAAACATCTTGGTTGGTGCACTTGAGACAAGTGCACCCCCTGGGGAAACAACAGTACCCCCTAACGAACAAGAACGCGAAAGATTGACAAAACAACTGATAGAGAAACTTAAGGAAATACTATGCGACATATACTGATTGTAGAAGACGACATCGCTTTCGGCACAATGCTACAAACATGGCTGCGCAGAAAGGGATTTGAGGTGGACAAGGCGACATCGGTGGGTGCTGCCGTGAAGCTGCTCGTGGACATGAAGAGCGTAGACCTCGTGCTCTCCGACCTCCGACTGCCCGATCATGACGGCCTCCGACTGCTGGCTTGGATGCACGAGCACAGCATCAATGCGCCGTTCATCGTGATGACAAACTATGCGGAGGTGCAGAACGCAGTGCTCGCCATGAAGTCGGGCGCTGCCGACTATATAGCAAAGCCTGTGCAGCCCGACATTCTGCTGCAGAAGATTAACGATGCGATGGAGCAGAACACGCAACAAAGCAATGCAACAATTCAAAACTCTACAACTCAAAATGCGCCAACGGCGCACAATTCAAAACTCAAAACTCAAAATTCGGAAGCCGCTCCCCGCTACATCGAGGGCAAGAGCGAAGCCTCTCGACAGCTATACAGCTACGTAGAGCTGGTGGCTCCGACGCCAATGTCCGTTCTCATACTCGGAGCGTCGGGCACCGGCAAGGAGTACGTGGCTCACCGCATTCACGACCTCAGTCAGCGCCACGACCGTCCGTTCTTCGCACTCGACTGCGGAGCGATTCCGCGCGATGTTGCGGCTTCAGAGTTCTTCGGTCATAAGAAGGGAGCATTCACGGGCGCCGACGCCGACAAGCGCGGCGCGTTCGAGATAGCCAACGGCGGCACGCTGTTCCTCGACGAGGTGGGCAACCTGAGTTACGAAGTGCAGGTGCAACTGCTGCGTGCGCTGCAGGAGCGTCGCATCCGACCCGTCGGCGGAACGAAGGAGATAGACATCGACATCCGTCTTGTCTGCGCTACGAACGAAAACCTTGAGGAGGCTGTAAGCGAGGGCCGTTTCCGCGAGGATCTCTACCATCGCATCAACGAGTTCACCATCTACATGCCCAAGCTCTCGGAGCGCGGCAGCGACCTTTTCCTCTTCGCCGACCTCTTCATCCGTCACGCCAACGAGGAACTGAACCGCAACGTTGAGGGCTTCGACTCTGGCGCTGCGGAGATGCTCGCCTCACACTCATGGCCCGGCAACCTCCGCGAACTGAACAACGTGGTGAAGCGTGCGGTGCTGCTCACGCGCGGCTCGCAGATCACCACCGCCGAACTGACGCTGGCGATGGGACAGATTCGCACTGACAACGTCCTGCAACTGCACGACGAGGACACGGAGCGCCAACGCATCATCACCGCTCTGCAACAGACCAACGGCAACAAAGCCAAAGCCGCCCGTCTGCTCGGCGTAGACCGCAAAACAATATACAACAAGATTGAGAAACTGGGGATATAAGAAAACGACATAGTATGCGTATCAACCATATACGCATACTATATCTATCCCGACACCTGAACAATCTTTAAGTTTTTCAAAGAAAATAACGCCTAAAAAAGCAAGAAATAGCAGAATGATGCTTTTATTTTGAGTTTCAAGTGGTTGTGGCAGTCGTTGGCTTTAAGTGGCATATACGAGGAAAAGCGAAAAACGCAGATTGGAGAAATAGAAACGCTTTCAAATCATTACCTCGCAGAAACGCCCTAATAAGCATTTTTAACGGTGGCGGTTCATATTTCCCCATTCTGCGTAAGTTTTGGTTTTGCCATGCAACTCTCATAGTTTAATTTTGCACCGAACAAAAAAGTAAGAATTATGAGATGCACTTTCAAGACAGTCTTCTATGTAAATGGAAGCAAGGAGAGAAACGGAATTGTCCCTATCATGGGGCGAGTGACAATCAACGGAACTATCGCACAGTTCAGTTGCAAGCAGAGCGTTACCAAGGCTATTTGGGATGCCAAGGGCAACAGAGCTACAGGCAAGAGTAAGGAAGCCAAGGAGGTGAACTTTGCGCTTGACAACATCAAGGCTCAAATTACCAAGCATTACCAGAGACTTTCCGACCGTGAGGCGTTCGTTACCGCTGAAATGGTGAGAAACGCCTACCAAGGCATAGGCACGGAATACGAGACATTGCTCAGAGCCTTTGACAAGGAGAACGCAGCCTTTGCCAAGCGTGTGGGCAAGGATAGAGCCAAGAACACCTACCGTAAGTATCTGGCGGTAAGAAAGTATGTTGCCGATTTCATCAAGTATCAGTACAAGCGCAGCGATATGTCCATGAACGAGCTTACAGAGGAGTTCATCCGTGACTATTGCCTGTATCTGAAGAATGTCATTGGACTTGCGCAGTCCTCCATTTGGATTTACTCCATACCACTGAAGCATATCGTAACGGCAGCTCACTACAACGGCAAGATACCGAGAAATCCATTTGCCATGTACCACGTTGACCCAGACCACAAGGAACGTGAGTTCTTGACATTGGACGAGCTTACCGCCATGAAAGAGATAAAGTTGGAAGACCCGAACATGGCATTTGCGAGAGACCTCTTTCTCTTTGGCTGTTGGACAGGTATATCTTTCATCGACATCAAGAACTTAACGGAAGATAACATCTGCATGATAAACGGTGCTCCTTGGATTGTTTCCAAGCGTCAGAAGACAGGTGTGCCTTTCCAAATCAAGCTGATGGATATTCCTATGCAGATTGTTGAGCGATACAAATCTTTCAGAAAGGGCAGTCATTTGTTCAACATCGGCAATCTTGACAGCATCAACAAACGCATCAAGAAAGTAGCGGTAATGTGTGGTATCAAAAAGCGTGTCTCTTTTCATGTGTCTCGCCACTCTTGGGCTGTTTTAGCCTTGGAGTATGGTATGCCGATAGAGAGCGTGAGCAAGATTCTTGGTCATACAAACATCACCACGACGCAGATATACGCCAAGGTAACAAGCAACAAACTTGACCATGACATAGCAGTCTTTGAAAGTCGAATCAAGGGGCATTTGCCTACAATGGGAGGAATGGCATGAAAAGGACTGTAATCACCGTGGACGGAAATGGAATGCTATCCATTCCGTCCAACTTGGAGAACTTGTGGATGAGTGAGAGCGAGTTGATTGATATGCTATATGTCACAGCCCCGAAGCTCACAGCCGTGATAAGAGCCATATATAAAGAAGGTATGTTGTTGATGTCGGAAGTCCAACAGAAGCAAGAAACCTCCAAAGGCATTTGGCAAACATTGTATGGATTCCCTATGGTTGTTGCCATTTGCTTCCGTCTAAACTCCAATGGTGCAGCGCAACTTCGTGATGACATCACCAAGAGGCTGTACGGAGCAAAAGAGAAAATAGCCATTGTCCTGCAAATCTACGGAGGGACAAATGCCTTTAGCTAAGAATGGTCGCATCTTTAACGCTTCGGTTATTCACTGTCGTATTGACTTGCCTACGTACTGATTCACTGTCGTATCAAGCATTTCTATGAAGAATGCGGAGCTGCCGATGTCAAACGTTTTACATATTTATCGTATGACATATAAAACGTATGACATGCAGGAATACATTTTTGTTCATCCCGAGGAAAGGTTTACCAGCAAGCCTTTCTTCGGGATTTTTCGTTCTATCTTATCCCGAAAGGCTACATCAAGCACATTGATTTCCAATCTTTTAACATTGTCGGTGCAAACTTCTCCATTCTGCGCAAGTTTGTGTTTTGCGTTTTGATTTTCCGCCCTTACCTTTGCAACTTTAATTTTATCAACTCACAAAGGTTAGATTATGAGCAAGACAAACGACAACAAACAACCTGTAGCTGTGGAAAACAAACAGCCACAGGCTGCACCTCCAACAAACGAGGTGTTCATCCGTGTTGGCACTAACTTGTACAAGGTGGTTGACCAACCTACCATCACAGGAGGAAAGGTAAGAAAGCGCATCCCATGGAACATGGAGACCTTGCGTCAGGACTACGGCAAGGAGTTCATAAAGTACGTTCACAAGTATGACGGCTTCTGCACTGTTCCCGAACATGTGAACCACCGCACGGTGATAGACGGTTTCCTCAACCTATACGAGCCGATAGGACATAAGCCGATGCAAGGGGACTTCCCAAATATCAAGAAGTTGGTTAGTCACATCTTCGGTGAGCAATATGAGCTTGGCATGGACTACCTGCAACTGCTCTATCTCAGACCTGTGCAGAAGTTGCCCATTCTGCTGCTCGTATCAGAGGAGAGGAACACAGGCAAGACCACGTTCTTGAACTTTCTGAAAGCGTTGTTCCAAGACAACGTGACATTCAACACCAACGAGGACTTCCGCAGTCAGTTCAATTCCGATTGGGCTGGCAAGCTGCTGATTGTCGTGGACGAGGTGTTGCTCAGTCGCAGGGAGGATTCCGAGCGGTTGAAGAACCTCAGCACCACTCTCTCGTACAAGGTGGAAGCCAAGGGCAAGGACAGGAACGAGATTTCCTTCTTTGCCAAGTTCGTGCTGTGCTCCAACAACGAATTACTCCCTGTCATCATTGACGAGGGCGAGACCCGATATTGGGTGAGGAAGATTTCATCGTTGCAATCTGACGATACCGACTTCTTGGAGAAACTGAAGGCGGAGATACCCGCTTTTCTGTTCCATCTGCAAGGCAGAACGCTCTCAACAGAGCACAAGAGCCGAATGTGGTTCGCCCCCGAACAGATAGCGACCGATGCTCTGAGGAGAATCATACGCTGCAACCGTAACAGACTTGAGGTGGAAATGTCGGAGCTGTTCCTTGAGGTCATGGAGAACACCCAAACCGACAGTTTGCAATTCTGCCTCAATGACGCAATCGCCTTGTTGCAATGCAACCACGTGAAAGCGGAGAAGCACCTTGTGCGAAAGATAGTGCAGGACTGTTGGAAGCTGCAACCTTCAGAGAACGCCCTCACCTACACCTCATACGAGTACAACTACAATAGCAGCGGTCACTACTCGCCAACAAAACGTGTGGGCAGGTTCTACACTGTAACGATGGACAAGCTAAATAGCATATAATTTTGTTGAATTGTTGAATATGATAAAAGAAGTGTTGAATATCAAGTATTTAAGGCTCAACATTTTCTCAACAAATCTCTCAACAAAAGAAAGAGACTGTTGAAAAGAGAAAACATGACAGCTAATGCCTGTCTTTCTCTTTTGCCCAGTGATTTTGTTGAAAAGAACCATTTGTTGAGAGTTTGTTGAGAAGATAAGTATTTGACTATCATACCAATACATGCCATTCTCAACAATTCATCAGAAATACATACACCACTTAATCCACAGTAAAACATGAACATTCAAGAAGCAAAGCAAATCAAGATTGCAGACTACCTGCAAAGTTTGGGACACCGCCCTGTCAAGCAGCAGGGCGCAAACCTTTGGTACAAGTCACCGCTGAGAAATGAGAGCGAGGCATCTTTCAAGGTGAACACCATGATGAACAGTTGGTTCGATTTCGGAATGGGCAAGGGCGGCAACATCATCACCCTTGCGTCATACCTCTACGCATCAGACAGCTTGCCATATCTCTTGGACAAGATGGAGAAGCAAGCACCCCATGTACGCCCGACCGACTTTTCTTTCCCTCAGCAAGCTTCCGAGCCGAGTTTTGAGAGATTAGAGGTTAGGGAACTTAACCATCCTGCACTCCTACGCTATCTGAGCGAGCGGAATATTGACCTGTGCATCGCCCGAAAGGAATGTGTGGAACTCCACTTCTCGCATAATGGCAAGAACTACTTCGCCATCGGCTTCAAGAACAAGTCGGGCGGTTACGAGGTTCGTAACCGATTCTTCAAGGGTTGCATGTCCCCCAAGGACATCACACATATCCGACAGCAAGGCGAACCAAGATACGCTTGCTATGTGTTCGAGGGCATGATGGACTATCTTTCCTTTCTCTCGTTACGCATGGAGAAGTTTCCGTCTTGTCCGTCATTGGAAGCGCAGGACTACGTGATACTCAACTCAACAAGCAACGTTGACAAGGCTATTGACGCACTACACGGCTACGAGCGCATCAGTTGTCTGCTCGACAACGATGATGCAGGGCGGAAGGCAACGCTTGCCATCGAGAACGCCCTCGGCTACCGTGTGAGGGATGCATCTCACTTGTACTGTGAGTACAAAGACTTGAACGACTATCTGTGCGGAGTTAAATCCAAACAGTCTGTACACCAAGTACAGCCTGTTAAGCAAACCGTTCCACCTCGAAAGAGAGGCGCAGCTTTGGGCATATAGGCGGTTCCTGCTCCAATGGCTATTCTGAACGGAAAAGCCATAGCTCAATAGGGCGTTTTCTTGACGCAGTGGCACGCCACCGCTAAAAACACCCATTTGAGCAAAGGGGCATCCCCTTTTGAAACCCCGTGAGCCATGCGCAGGGCGCAATGCGGCAAGCGGATTTGTACAACTCAAAAACAAGTTTATTATGGGACATTTCAGTTTGGATTTCAAGAAGGCAAAGGGCAGCTCTGACGCAAGGGAGTCAGACCACATAGAGCGCAAGGTGATACCCGACAACGCTGACCCTACGAGAACTCACCTCAACCGTGAGCTTGTCAAGATGCCGAGCGGTGTGTATGGTCGTGACGAAGCCATCGCCCACCGCATCAAGACGGCAGGCATCAAGCGCAAGATAACCAATGACCAGGTGAGGGTGATTAGAACCGTGCTGTCTGGAACGCACGAGGACATGATGAACATCGCAGCCAATGGTCAGCTTGATGATTGGTGCAACGACAGCTTGAAGTGGTTGCAGGACACATTCGGCAAGGATAATGTCGTTTCGGTGGTTCTCCACATGGACGAGCACACGCCGCACCTCCACGCCTCCATCGTTCCGATAGTGACAGGCGAGCGGAGAAAGGCGAAGAACAAGACAGCGGAAGAAGGCAAGCGGACATACCGCAAGAAAGCCAATGCCGTGAGGTTGTGTGCCGATGATGTGCTCAACCGTGACAAGATGGTTGGCTATCACGACAGTTATGCGGAAGCCATGGGCAAGTATGGCTTGAAGAGAGGTGTCCGTGGATCAGATGCGAGGCATACCACCACGGCACAGTATTATCGCAACATCAAGCGAGAGACCGAGAGACTTCAAAACTGTATGAAGCTGCTGCAATCTGATATTGAGGAAGCACAGCGACTTCTACAACAAACCAAGAGTGAAATCAGCACGGAGAAACTACAGGCTGCTAAGATGGAAGCCAAGACAGCCTTTGTGTCGAAGATTGGTTCTCTTTTAGGTAGTGGAAAATTGAAGGAGGTGGAGCAACACAACCGAAAGTTGTGCGAGCTTGTGACAAACCGAGAGCAATACATTGACGAACTCCATGAGAAGGTGCAGCGTATGGAAGACAGCCACAGCAAACAGCTTGACGAGATACAGCGGAAGCACCAATCGGAGGTCGCGAATTTGGAGAGCAAGCACACCACGGAGGTAACGATGCTCAACAACATTATCCGCAAAGCCAAGCGTTGGTTCCCGATGTTGGAGGAACGCTTGCAAATGGAAGACCTGTGCAGGAGGGTTGGCTTTACCGTTGAACAAATTGGGGCGCTTCTTACAGGAAAGGCACTCAACTTTAGCGGTTCACTCTATTCCGAGGAGCACAGAAGAAAGTTCAATGTAGTGAATGCAGAAATTAAGGTATTCTCTGATTCTACCAAGCCGAACCAACTATTTTTGTATATAAATAGACAAACTATGGTTGAATGGTTTAAGGAACAGTGGAATAATATAAGGTTAAAAACACAGCGTCGTTTCAAACTTTAATATACTTTTTGCAAGAACAAAGAAGGCAGCTTACTTTTTTGGGGTAAACCGCCTCTTTGTTGTTGCTTTTACAATTGATATGTTAGAGATAGCATAACATTTCCAGAATGTTGTTTGTATCTAACATAGGATGTGTAAGTTGGTGTAACATTTTGTTTTAACCAATTGATTCCGTTAAGGTGAAAGATATTCGTGCCAGAAAGTTTGCATGTGAATTTCTTGATTTTATAGGAAATGGAAAAATCAATATCTCGCAATATCTTACTTCCGCTTGTATTCTCTATCTTGTTCCACTTGCCGGTAACAAAACTGGCGAACTTGTTCTTCGCAAATATGAGCTTTGCAGTTCCACCAAATTCCTTGTCACTAGAATCAATGTTTAAGTCGGTGACTTTGTTTGTCAACTTGTTGTACAAGCCATCAACCTCAACATTGAAAGGAATCTTAAAGCGTGAGACGAAACCTAAGTCTGTCTTTAAGTTCCCTATCAACATTTTACACGGAATGGAATTGTATGCAATTTCGTTTCGATTCCATAAAAATGTTGTGGTCAGTTTGGCATCAATAGGCAAGTTGCCCAATCCTTTGTTGGCATATAAAGTTGCATTTACGGTTTCCTTTTTTCCTCCATCCATATAATTTTGGCTGTGTAATAAACCGTCATTCTGATAGTTCAGCATTTCGGTGTTATCAGCCTTCTCATAAGTCACAATACTCTGTTAATTCTTATGTAATCGATTGAAAATGAGAGAGTTAATTAACG
>OHBJ01002893.1_pt1 | contig 11432 bp, 6 predicted proteins | sample 1577241 | NCBI WGS metagenome assembly OHBJ01 (sample SAMEA3541594, study PRJEB24748) | human gut metagenome | biome: human gut; feature: human-associated habitat; material: faeces | place: China | collected 2012
TGTACCTCATAATATATCAAGCATTACACAGTCCAACTTTTCGTCCGCATGCCCAAGCCGGAAAAGAATTTATTTTTACAGCCACAGATAAAGAAAAAAAAGCTGGTGGAACGATTACATATAGTGTTGCCTTTGACGAAGGCGACGATGAAATAGCAGATATTGATTCGCAGACAGGAGTACTGGTTGTAAAGGGCGCAGGTAAAATTACGATTAAAGCAGTTCTTTCTGGAAATGATAATTACAATGAATGTACAATTGAGCATGCGTTATATGTGAAAGGAAAAAGCGCAGCTGGAGAATGGATTTCTTTCCCTGAGAATACAATTGAATACATATTAGGAAACACCAAGGGAATAACTGAGAATGCAGCTGTGAAGAAAGAAGATAAGGATAAGGGTGCAATCTCTTATAGTATTGAAAATGGTTCTGATTTAGGACTCACAATTGACAGTAAATCAGGAGTGATTTCTATTGCTGATTATAGTAAAGTGATGAAAGCAATTGAAGCTGGCAACGGAATTTTGAATGTGACGGTGAAAGCTGATAAGACAGAATATAGTAAAAGAGGATGGTGGAATAAAGCAAACTATCCGGCAGATAGTACATCCTATACATTGAAGATTACTATGTCAGAGGCGCCTGCTTCAGCATATAAAATATATGCTGCTGATGATTTGGAGACTGAGTTAATAAAACCAAATGGAGAAAATGATTGGTATAATACAACATTGGTAGTTAAGCCAGTGGATGGATATTCCATTATCAGAGCAGATGAGTTGACAAAAGATAACCCTTCCTTCAAAGACTCTGTAAAATTTGGTGAAACTGGGGCAAAGGATCAAGGTGCATCGCTCAGCCACTATATATATCTGGAAGAAACTGCTACAGGTAATATTACAAAAAAGGTTGAGATAAATAATCTGAAACTTGATACGATTGCTCCATATAATGTGAATATAGATTTCCCGGATGTGGAGGAGAAGGATTCTGTCAAGTATTATGGTGATTATATTACAGTAACATTTACAGCTTATGATGTAACTTCCGGAGTAGACCATTTTGATTGGAAGTACACAAGGGAAAATGGTGCAAGTAATTCTAATTTGGAATCTGATAATGGAACGGTAAGTGCACAGGTAGATAAGGATGACCCGAATAAATATTCTGCAACATTGACATTGCCAAGAAAGAAAGCTGAACAGCTTAGAGGTAATCTGCAGGTTACAGCAATTGATAAAGCAGGAAATAACTCTGTTTCATACACAGACGATGGCGTATTTGTTATTGATACAATTGCACCAACACAGAAAGTAGAATACAAATTAAAAAATAATGATGGTTCAAATCAGATTGTTGGAGAAAAACATTATTTTTCTAATGATGTTGAATTCACTTTTAAGATAGTAGAGGCAAATTTCTATTCAGAGGACGTAACTATTACAGTTTCTAAAAACAACGGTTCGGCTGAAAAACAGAGTGTAACATGGACCGATACAGAAAACTCTGATGAACATCAGGCAACGCTTACACTTTCCGATGATGCTGAATATACAGTATCTATGACTTATGAAGACCGCTCAGGAAAGGAAATGACTGCCTATACATCTGAAACAATTGTCGTGGATAAAACTATTCCAAAGATAGAGTTTGGTTTCAAAGACTATAAGGATTCACAGAGTCCACAGTCTGCAACAGTTAAGATAACAGAACGTAATTTCAGAGCAGATGATCTTAAATTAGATGTGACGGCAAAGGATATTAATGGAAAAGCGGTAAGGACTAATGATTTACAGCAGTATCTAAGATCATGTGAATGGGCAACAGAAGGTGATGCTCATACAGCAACAATTGATAAACAATTTGTGGATGGAATTTATGAATTAACATTTAATTATGCGGATTTAGCAATGAACAAGGCAGCTGAGGTAAAGAGTTCAAAATTTATTGTTGATAGAACAGTTCCGAATACAGCAGAAATGAGCATAAAATACTCAAATCCGATAATGCAGACGATTTTAAATAATATTACATTTGGATACTATAATCCAAATGTAGAAGTAACATTTACTGCACATGACAGTATTTCTGGTATTAAAGAGTTTACATGGAGTTATTTAAAGGAATCTGGGGCAAGTGAATCAAATGTAGCAGAATATGCTGAAACAAAAGTTACAGCGAAGCAGGACTCTACAGATAAATCAAAATATACTGCGACAGTGACTCTTCCGAAGAGTGTGGCTGACCAGATACGAGGTACGGTAAGCTTTGCTGCGACGGACAATTATAATAATTCAAGCAATAAATTGACAGACACTAATAATGTGATTGTAGTAGATACAATAGCACCTACGATGAATGTTGAATACTCTACAGCAGATAATTCTTACAATGGCAAGGATTATTATAAGCAGGATTTGACTGCTACATTTACAATTACGGAGGCGAATTTCTACAAAGAAGACGTCAAAGTTAAGGTAAAGAAAAATGATGGCTCATTTACAGAGATAACACCAGTATGGACAGATACAAGCACAGATGTACATATTGGAAAAGTGATAATTTCTGCAGCAACAGATCATTCAAAAGATGGTGATTACACATTTTTAGTGGAATATAAGGACAGAAGTAATAACCAGATGAATACATATACATCTACAACCAAGGTTATTGATACAACTAAGCCGGTTATAGAAGTAAAGTATGCGAATGAAAGTCCTGTAAATACAATGACGGATGTTGAAAATCATCAGAGAAAATACTTCTCATCAACACAGACTGCAACAATTACTGTAAAAGAACATAACTTTAACGAGGCAACTGCAAAATACACGGTAGTTACAAAAGATGTATCAGGCAATGAAATAAATGCTAGTGGTCTGTATTCGGTATCAGCTTGGACAAAAAATGGGGATGATAATATTCTGACCATTACATATCCGGGGGATGCCAATTATACATTTGATATTGAGTGTACAGATCTGGCTACATTAAAGGCAGATGATTATGCAACAGAATATTTTACAGTTGATACATCAAAGCCTACAGATTTGAATGTGACATATAGCAACAGCATTTTAGACACTATTCTGAATACTGTTACATTTGGATTCTATAATTCTAAAGCTACAGTTACAATTACTGCAACTGACAATATTTCAGGAATTAATTCTATGAAATATAGTTATGTAAAAGCTGATGGAGTAAGCGGAGTAAATGCAGAACTGGTAGATGCAATAGTTGATGCCTCTTCCATCACAAATTCGAATGGAGGTGCAACAGGTACAGTAACATTTGAAATACCGAGGGAAGCGTTGGCTGCTAATAATCAGTTTAATGGTACGATAAACTTTACAGCAACTGATAGGGCAAATAACGAATCTGATTATTTGCGTGATACAAAGAGAATTATTGTAGACAATATTTCACCAACAGCGGAGGTTCAGTACAGTACTCCAGTACAGACTTCAAATGGAATTGCTTATTATGATGGAGATATTAGTGCGACTGTTACTATCAATGAAGCAAACTTCTATTCTGATGATGTACAGATTACAGTAACAAGGGACGGTGTAGCAACTGCAGTAAATGCAAACTGGACTGATAATAGTACAGATGTACACACAGGAACATTCACAATCTCAGGAGATGGAGATTACACTGTAGGAATTATATATACAGATAAATCATCTAATGCAATGCAGGCATATACATCAGAACAAATGACTATTGACACAGAGATAACGGAGGCAAGTATTACAATTAATGGTCAGGAAGCAGATGGTAAAGCATTTAAAGATGAGGTGGTTCCGGCAGTAAGCTTTAATGATACCAACTTTGAATCATGTGAAGTCAAAATGTACAGAACCAGCTATGCAGATAAGAATGTAGATGTAACAGATAAGTTTATCACTGGTCATATCTCTACCAATGAAACTGGTGGAAATGGTGAATTTGATACATTTGATAAGATTGCTGAAAATGATGGAATCTACACCATTACAACTACATTAAAGGATAAGGCAGGACATTCAGTTGACAAGAGTATTACATTTACAGTCAACAGATTTGGCTCAGTGTATGAATATAACGATTTCCTTGTTTCTCTTATTGGAGACGGTGGAGCATATGTACAGAGTGTAGATGATGATTTAGTTATCACTGAGTATAATGCTGACAGATTAGTGGAAGATTCACTTGATATTGAAATCCTAAGAGATGGCAAACCTCTTGACAATGCTGATTATAGTGTATCTCCGGAAATAAATGAGACTGTAGCAATAGGTTCAAGTGGATGGTATCAGTATTCTTATACCATTGCAAAGGACAATTTTGCATCTGATGGAGTTTATAAGATTGCAGTATCGTCTAGGGATGCAACAGGAAACAGCCCTGAAAATAATAATTATGATGACAAAACAATTCTCTTTAGAGTAGACAGCACAGCACCGGAGATTACGAGTGTTACTGGTCTGGAGAATTCTATTGTCAATGCAACAGAGCAGACAGTTAAATACACAGTCTATGACACTATTGGACTTGCGTCCGTACAGGTTTATGTGAATGACAAAGAAACAGATAACATTACAGACTTTAGTGCTGATGCAAATAACTATGATGGTGCATTTGTATTAAAAGAAAGCTCTAATGCACAGAATGTAAGATTTGTGGTGACTGATAAGGCTGGAAATGTCACAGATACTAATTCTGATGATTTTACAAGCTCTTATATATTTAACAATGCTGTAACTGTATCAACCAACTTATTTGTACGTTGGTTTGCTAACAAGGCATTATTCTATGGCTCAATTGCGGGAACTGTTGTTGTAATTGGCGGAGGAGCTGGAGTAGTAGTTTTCTTTAAAAAGAGAAAGCTTAAGGCTGCAAAATAAAATAGGATCTTATGATTTCTGCACAAAATGTGCAGAAATCATAAGCTATTTGTTAGAAGTAAATATTTAATGCAGATTAAGTGTTTACTTGTGGCAAACAGCATTTAGGAAGAAGGTAGGATATGTATACATTAAAAGATAATGATGTGATTTCAGAAGTTATGTGTGGTAATAATTTTGAATACATACTAAAGGATAGCTCACAATTTGTGAACACAGATTATAAGGTATTGCAGAGCCAGAATAATGGCATATTTATAAAATGCATGAAAATGACAAGGAATGGGTTAGTTGATTTGTATTATGTGACTGATGAATACAGACCAATGTCTTCTATGCTTGTAGGTATAAGTCCGGATACACTTATTAATGTTATAATTAATCTTTTTGCAAGTGTGATTGAAGTAAGAAATAATGGGTTTCTGGCGTGTCAGTGTATAGATCTGTCATGGGATAAAATATTTGTAGAGCAGAATACACTGAAGGTAAAACTGGTATATCTGCCGTTGAGTGTCAGAGCATTTGACAGCTATGCAGAATTTGAAAGTGAATTAAGATCAAGCATTGTAAAGCTGGCAGATAAGGTAATTACATCTTCTAATGCGAGATTAGACCAGTTCGTACAGGATTTGTGTAATGGCTCAATGTCACTTGAGGATGTGTACAACAAATCAAGAGGGGCAGAGACGGCACCTATTGTAAGATCAGAGGAACGAAGTCAGATGATGCCTGGAACAAGCGCTAATGGCTCAATTAAACTTGTTGCCATGAATGCACCGAGTCATTTTGAACTGGTAATAGATCGTGATGATGCAGTAATAGGCAAGAAACAGGAATTGGTAGATATGGTAATTCCGTTCAATAGGATGATTAGCAGAAAACACTGCCGCATAACTAATCGGACAGGTATTTATTACATCAATGATGAAGGAAGTGCAAATGGAACATTTGTAAATGGAGTTCGATTGAATCCGGGACAGAAAGCACAGATTAATCGTGGAGATATAATCCGCATGGCAGACAGTGATTTTCAGATTGTATAAAGAGGTGTGAGAAATGGCAAGACCGAAAGTGATTATCGCAGACGAAGACGCAAGTTATATAGTGCCGCTTCAGTTTAAGTTTGTAACAGATTTTTTTAATAAAATAGATTTAGAAATTATTACTGATAGAGCATATTTTGATGAGTATTTTTCCAGACCGCAGAATGCTGAAATTTTGATTATATCTGACGACTTGTATGATTCATCATTGCAGAGACATAATATTCAAAACATTTTTGTAATGATGGAGCAGTATGATGAAGGCAGTACGGGAGAACTAAACGTAAACCAGATTTTTAAGTATACAAGCATTAAGGAAATCTTCAATGAGATTATTGGGAAAAGCACAGGGGCATTAAATATTGCTGTTGTAGAGAAGAAGGAAACACAGATTATTTTGGTTACATCTGCAGTAGGTGGTGTTGGAAAGACGACTGTGGCTATGGGAGTAGCAGCTTGTTTGGAACAGAATTATAAGAGAGTTTTATATATAAATGCAGCAAGGTTGCAGAATTTTCAATATTTGTTGGACAATACAACGGCAATTTCTTCTCCGGATGTATATGGCAAACTGATAAATCCTACAGATAGAATATATGATGATATAAAACATGTGATTAGAAAAGAGGACTTTAGTTATTTGCCAGAATTTAAGGCGGCTTTAATGTCGATAGGAGTTGATTATTTAGTATATGAAAAGCTCGCATTGTCGGCAAAAAATAGCGGTGATTATGATTATATTGTAGTTGACGCAGAAAGTACTTTTGATGAATATAAAACAAACCTATTGGATATATCAGATAAAGTTATTTTTGTGATAGATCAAAGCTATAACACGGTATATGCTACAAACACTTTTTTAGCAAATGTTAATGGAATAAGCACAGAAAAATATATTTTTTTATGTAATAAGTTTGAAAAAGAATCATATAATGCACTTATTCTTCCGGAAATTACATTGAAATTCAGTATTAATGAATATATTAATTATATGGGGAATATTGGTAAAGATGCTGTTAAGAATCTTGTGAATTCAAATGAAATACGAAAAATATCATTTTTAATACTATAGAGGAGGTGCAGTATTGAGCGGGAAAATACTTGTACAATTTAATATGATAAAAAGTAAGCGGACAGTTGATATTGAAATACCTACAGATATCACTGCTCGAGAACTTATTATTGGGTTAAATGAAGCGTATAATTTAGAAATTGATATAACAAATGTTAAAGAATGTTTTTTAAAATGTGAAAATCCGATTGCTTTAGTAAAAGGAAACAAATTGTTGAGAGAGTTTGGTCTTAGGACGGGGACTATTATCAATTACACAGAATAGGAGGATTAAGTGGAAGTAAATAAGTACAAGATAATTATATCAAATAAAAATATTTACGAAGAAATAGAGATTCCTATTGATGCTAAAGTATATCGTGTTGGAACATCTATTGAATCAGATTATAGACTATATCGAGATGCATTTTTTGAGAATGTTCAATTAGATTTTTCGAACAACAATGGTTCGTGGATGGTAATGTGTTCGGATAATATTTATATCACATTGGGAGATACAAAAAGATTATTGATGAAAACACTCGAACATGGAGATGTTTTTTATGTTAAGTATCAGGAGTCAAATAACGATGTGTTTTCTGTTGAATTTATGGTTGACTTTGATAGTGAAAATCACTCATTCGAAAGGAAGATATGTATTCAACAAAACCCATTTAAAATAGGAACAAATAAAACTAATAACATTATTATTAACAGTATGTATGCTACAAACGATAATATTGAGTTGCATCAATGTAATTCAGGTTATAAGATTAAAATAATATCGACAACATATGGGGTTTATAAAAATGGCAGCAAAATTCAAAATGGCGAAAACATTGAAAATATGGATTTCTTTTCGCTTGGAGATATTTCTTTTTATTTGAAAGACAATTCACTTTGGACAGATATATCAGATAAATGTATTGTAAATAATGTTGCCACAGAAGATCATAAGCAAAAAAACCACTACCCGCTTTTTGTTAGAAATTCGAGAGTACAGTATACAATTTCCAATGAAAAAATCGGGTTATTAGTTGCTCCAAATAAACCCAAAAAACCGGATCAGAATTTGGCAATGACCCTTTTGCCAGCTTTGGCTATGTTGGCATTAACAATTGTGGTAAGAGGATTTATGAGTAATTCCAGCAATAATTCATTTATTATTTTTGCGCCGGAAGCGCCCGCACCGAAAAAGCCCCTCAGCGACAAGCAGAAAAAAGCCCAATTGCAGCAGGAGGTGGAGACGGCGGCACAGGAGGTCAGCGACGCCATCGAGCAGGAGCTGGCGCAGGGCGAGGAGGCGTACCGCTACCCGCCCATCACCCTGCTGGAGGAGAACCGGGGCGGCAACTATACCGAGGTGGGCGCGGAGCTGCGAAACAACTCCAAGCGCCTGGCGGACACCCTGCGCTCCTTCGGCGTGGACGCCAAGGCCGGGGAGGTCATCCACGGCCCCAGCGTCACCCGCTACGAGTTCACGCTGGATCAGGGCGTGAAGCTCAGCAAGATCACCAACCTGCAGGACGACATCGCCCTGGCGCTGGGCGCCAGCGGCGTGCGCATCGCCCCGGTGCCCAACAAGATCTCCGCCGTGGGCATCGAGGTGCCCAACCGCACCGTCACCGCCGTGCGCATCCGGGATGTGATCGAGTCCCGCGAGTTCATCAACCATCCGTCGCCGGTGGCGTTCGCGGTGGGCAAGGATATCGGCGGCAACAACATCGTGGGCAACATTGCCAGGCTGCCCCATGTGCTCATCGCCGGCACCACCGGCTCCGGTAAGTCGGTATGCACCAACTCGCTGATCGTCAGCATGCTCTACAAGTCCACGCCGGACGAGGTGCGGTTCATCATGGTGGATCCCAAAATGGTGGAGCTGGCGCCCTACAACGGCATCCCGCACCTGCTGATCCCGGTGGTCACTGACCCGAAAAAGGCCGCCGGTGCCCTGCAATGGGCGGTGTTCGAGATGATGAAGCGCTACAAGATGTTCTCGGAAAAGGGCGTGAAGGATCTGGCAGGGTACAACGCCCTGTCGGAGACGGACGAGGACGTGAAGAAGCTGCCCACGGTGGTGGTGGTCATCGACGAGCTGGCCGACCTGATGCTGGTAGCCGCCAAGGAGGTGGAGGAATCCATCTGCCGGGTGGCGCAGATGGGACGTGCCGCCGGGATGCACCTGGTCATCGCCACCCAGCGCCCCTCGGCGGACGTGATCACCGGCCTGATGAAGGCCAACATCCCCAGCCGTATCGCCTTCGCCGTGGCCAGCTCCATGGAGTCCCGCATCATTCTGGACACCACCGGCGCGGAAAAGCTGGTGGGCAAGGGCGACATGCTGTACTTCCCGCTGGGCGATGCCAAGCCTACCCGCGTGCAGGGCTGCTTCATCACGCCGGAGGAGATCGACCGGGTGGTGAAGTTCGTCAAGGACGAGGCGGGCGAGGCACACTACGACCAGGACGTGATCGAGAAGATCCAGCAGGCGGTGGACGCCAAGTCCGACAAGGGCGCCAAGGGCGGCACAGCCGATGCACCCGCCGACGGCGAGGACGGCGACGAGCTGTTGCCCGCCGCCGTGGAGGTGGTGCTGGAAACGGGACAGGCCTCCGTGTCCATGCTCCAGCGGCGGTTAAAGCTGGGCTATTCCCGCGCCGCCCGTCTGGTGGATCAGATGGAGGAGCGGGGCTATGTGGGCCCCTTCGAGGGCAGCAAGCCCCGGCAGCTGCTCATCACCCGCGAGAAGTGGCAGGAGCTGCAAATGGCCAAGGGCGCATCTCCGGCGGAGCCGGACAAGCCCGCCGACCGCTACGGCAGCATCAACGACGTATTCGAAAGCCACGACGCACTTGAATAATAAATATCCCCCGGCCGAAGGCCGGGGGATATTTTCTTGCTTACACCGTGCCGGTGACGGTGAGCACAGCGGTGCCGGGGGTAACGCTGTACGCGCCGGTGGCGGCGTCCTGGGTGAAGGTGGCGGCGGGTACGGTGATGACGCCGGGCACCGTGGCGAACACGCCGGTGGCGGCATCATAGGTGTACTGCGCCGGGGTGGTCAGCGCCGTGCCGTTGAGGGTCACGGTCAGACCGCTGAGCCGGGGATCGAAGGTGTCGGTGACAACAGCGCCTGCTGCGGCGTCCGCCGCCGTGTTGCCGGTGTTCTGCATGGCGAAGGTGTAGGTCAGCTGCCCGTTCTCCGTCACGGTGGTGGGGGAGAGGGACTTGCTGATGGACAGCCGCGGCGCAGCGGTGGGCGACACCGTCTCCGTGGCCGTTACCGGGTTCACCAGTCCTGCGCCGGTGATCGTCGCCGTGTTGGTGACAAGCCCTTCGGCGCTGCGCGGAGCGGCGGCGGTGGGCGCGGCCTCATACGCGATCACCGCATTGCCGCCGGCGGGCACGGTGATGCCGGTAAAGACAAGAGGAGGACCGGCGGTAACGGTGGGCGCGGTCTGCAAAACGCCGTTCTGGTAGTAGCGCACGGAGCCGGCGGTGTAGCTGAGAGGATAGACGGTGGCACCGTTGAAGGTGTAGCCGCCCAGATCATCGGTGACGGTCAGCCCCGTCAGCGGGGCGGCGCCGCTGTTGACCAGCGAGATAACGTAGGTGACGCGGCCGTCCGGGTCGTAGGTGGGGACGACGGCGGTCTTGGCGGCGGTGAGCGTCTCTACCAGCTCACCCACCGTCACGTTGGATGTGGTGGTCTGACCGTTGTAGGTCAGGGTCGCTTGGTTGGTAAAAGTTGCCATGGTGCGGCCTCCTGTGTTCAGATTGCGGGCATGACCCGCAGTCCAGTCTATGCCGCGTCCGGCGGGGGTGTCACACGAGAATATGCTATATTTAGAGTGGAATCTTGTGTAAAAGCGAAGCATCGCCCGCTTTTGTCGAAACGTGTCAAAAAATGTCGAACAAAAATGGAATGGTTCGACAAAATATGGTTGCATTTTCCGGGGAAAAGTGTTATTTTTGATAACGGTGTAGCGATTCGTGGTGTGTTTTGATGTGTTGTGCACCGTAAATAATTTGTTAAGGGGGAGCTTACGATGAGTGAGCAGATCACCGTCTGCATAGCAGACAACGACGAGGATTACCGAAAATGGCTGGAACGGGAGCTGGGCAGCGCGGGCGATATCCGCATCGCCGCATCCGTCAGCGACGGGCGGCAGGCGCTGGCTGCGGTGGAGCAGCACCGTCCGCAGGTACTGCTGCTGGATCCGATGCTGCCGGGTCTGGACGGCGTGGGGCTGCTGCGGCGGCTGCGGGATGACAGCGAAACGAAGTGCATCCTGCTGTCCGGCTATTTCGGCGACGGCGCGCTGCAAAGCGCGCGGGACGCGGGGGCTTACGCCCTGCTGCCCAAACCGGTGGACGGCGCGTCCCTGCTGGAGCACGTCCACGCCCAAATTCCTCTGCCGATTCCTCATTGACAATGAGATCCTT
>OHBJ01002894.1_pt1 | contig 11432 bp, 10 predicted proteins | sample 1577241 | NCBI WGS metagenome assembly OHBJ01 (sample SAMEA3541594, study PRJEB24748) | human gut metagenome | biome: human gut; feature: human-associated habitat; material: faeces | place: China | collected 2012
TGATGGACTTGCAGGACAGGGACAATGTGAACGTGCCGCTGTATGAGCAACAGCTCCGTGAAGCGGATACCGCCATCAGCAATCTGCTGGGCGCCATTCAGCAGGGCATCCTGACACGCTCCACAAAGGAGCGGCTGGAGGAGCTGGAAAACCGCCGCGACGAGCTTGAGAACAGGCTTGCCTGCGAAAAGCTGGCAAAGCCCAAGGTCAGCGCGGAGTTTATGACCTTCTGGCTCCACCGCTTCCGCAAGCTGGACGTGCGGCAACAGAGCCACCGCAAGATGCTCATTGACACCTTCATCAACGCGATTTTCCTGTACGATGATAAAATGGTGATCACCTTCAACTACAAGGAGGGCACGAAAACCATCACCTTCGCGGAATTGCAGGAAGCTATCAGCAACAAAAACGGTTCGGATTTGGATTGCCTTGCTGCACCACTCAGAAATGACCTTTGTATGTCAGGCAGCCGCGCAAGCGCGCCCGCCTCGACAGCAAAGGTCTTTCTTCGTTCAACCCCGCAATCGCTTCGCTGGATTGCGGGGTTGTGCTCCAAATTTGGCAGTCGATCCATAGTGTTCACATGACACACGTCGTCGCGAACTGTGCTGGTTCGCGACGACATTTTTACGCTTCGCATCAAACAGTCATCTCTCGCCTGCTCCGCTGCGCCTCTTTTCAAAATCACAACCGCTATCGCCGGGTCGTGATTTTGTTTTTCTAATTTGGTAATTGCTCCAAGGATCAGAAGTAACCCGCTGCCTTTTTTATTGTGACATCCGATTTGGCATCTATAAACATTCACTCTTATCTGGAATGTATTGCCCCTCAAACAGTCCACATTTTATTATACCAAACCTCCAGACGGCAATATATTGGGAAACAGCATGGATTTCAGGCAAAAAATTGATATAACTTGTCCATTGCATCCCTCATCAAAACTTTTTATGATGAAGATACGGATAACAACAGTTCATTTAAAATTTGGATGTATATCAGAAATATCCGGCGCAGTTTCTATGGACGGGCGTCGGAGGCTGGGCGCGCGCGTATCTGGAGATCCAGACAGCGCTGCGCGCCTTTCAGGTCCGGGAGCCCGCGAGATACTACACGCCGTCGGTAGATCAACCGCTTGCCGCAGAAAGCGAAGCACCGCTGCTGGATCTATTTCGTGCAAAACATGCGGATTTTCGCTCGTATATCTGCCTGCGGGATTATGTGCAGCGGCTGCCGGAGGATGAAAAATGGCTGGCAGGTGCGCTCAGCAGCGGCTATACGCTGGAGGAGATCCCGGTTTTCTTCCGCTGCAAAAAGGAGAAACTGACGCAGATCCATGATCGGCTTCAGCGGAGTATGATGAAATATTTAGAAATTTGACCGCGCAGCAGAGCGTTTGTCCATAGTGAAGGTCCCTGCAAAGAACATAACAGCACTCCTGATGGAGCTCGAAACTAAAAACGCCATCCGGGCGGATGGCGTTTTTATTTGTGCAGCTGGCGGAGGAGCTGATCCTGCCTATTTCTGCCGCACCGCAGGAAATGATTAAATCCGGCTTTTCCTTATGCAGCACGTCCCACGCGATTTTAGTATTCTTAATGAGCGCCTTGATGCTACGGTTTGTTGGAAAGTAGCACGGGTAGACTTTTTCTCCCTCCAAAAGACTTCTCGCATCTTCTTTGTCAAAGGTCACCCAAAAACGATTTTTGTCCTTCCAAAAAGGCTTTAACATATAAAGGTGGGTCAAATGACCGCCAGATGAACCCACCAAGCACACTTTTATTTCATCTTTTTTCTTCATCTGACTCTCTCCTCTAAAAAATTCATTCATACCGTAATAATGGTTTAGTAACTGCTTCGTATATTTCGGAAAACAGTCTTTTCCGCCCGATGTCAAGTCTTGGACAACTTTTTTCACAAATAAATTTGAAAAAGGCGCAAAAAAAAAATAAGCCCCACAGGGCTTTCAATCGGTTTTGAACCAATTTGAGCCTTGTAGGGCTTATCTGTTTTCTATATTCTGTTTATCTTATACCGCCTGCAAAGGAGTATTCTCCATTACCTTTTCAAACTGTTCGACAGTCATTTTTGCTTTTTCAGCAGCACGTTCCAGCTTCAAATCTCCATCTCGAACAAGCTGCACGAGCATCCTGAGTTCGCCTCGCTCTTCGCTTTCATTCATCATTTCCTCAACAGCTTTGCACACATCAATCACCTCCGCGCCCTCTGGAATATCCAGCGGTGTATTCGTAACTGCTTTAATAACCCTCGCCGCGTTCGCTTCTATCAGCATACGCGGATTATCAGTCAAAAATTCAGATAAGCGTTTCTTATCTTTGGAATATTTAATATACCCAATTACCTCTCTCAGACTTGAAGAGAATCTTTCCAAATCCTCCGCACTTAGCTTTGCAGGGTCAATCAGGTGAATCTGATAGTCCTGCACAAAGTTCAGAAGATTCTTATTTTTAACCGCCATCATCTCATGGAGTGACAACGGCCCATCCCATTCATTTGCGCCAAAGTGAAGCACAAGCGTAATAACAGGCGTAATCTTATCTTCCTTGTAGAATCCAGAAAGATATTCACCACGGCTATGCCCTTTTGAATCTCCATCACTTGCGCGATGCTTGGCTGCAATATCAGCCACCTGTTTGCCGTACTGGAGAGCATCATAAATGATATTTCTAACAGGCATTGCATAATGAATGTCAGTCTGATTTTCGATTCCCAGTAAAATGTACGCAGCCTCATCATCCTGTTTAATGATTGCTGATTTCAGCACATCGCGGTATTTCTGAACTGCTTCTTCCGGTTGCTTTCCATCTTCATCCTGCGATCCAAACGGTAATGCAATCTCCGTAGTATCCAGTTCTTGCAGTTGTTTAGGGTCTACAACTGCTTCGCCGCCGTAAATCAAGTAATTAAACGCATCTGCAAACACAGAATTATCTTTCATATAGGCTTTGGTCACGGTATCAGCTAATCCCATTGGCTTACACCTCCTTGTCGTAGTCAACAGTAGCTTTTGTCCGCTATTGTAATTCTATCTTACCATAAACCACCCATCATATCAAGCTGTGCAACTCCCTCAAAATCCTTAAATTTTTACGAACAGTTGTCCATAATATAACATTGTCGTTGATGTTATATCATGGGCAACCGCTTGATGCCGCTTTCCTGCCGTGCTATACTTATCTTATACAAAATTGTCAAGAGGGAGTGCATTATCATGAGTAAAAGACTTGTCGCTTACTTTTCTGCCAGTGGTGTCACCGCAAAAGTTGCTGAAAATCTGGCAGACGCCATCGGTGCAGATATTTTTGAGATTCAGCCGGAAGTTCCTTATACCAAGGCCGATCTAAACTGGATGGATAAGAACTCCCGCAGCACCATCGAAATGAGCGATCCGACCTCTCGCCCTGCCATCGCCGCAAAACGTGATAACATGGACGAGTATGACACCATCTTTGTCGGCTTTCCTATCTGGTGGTATGTTGCTCCCACCATCATCAATACATTTCTGGAAAGCTATGACTTAAAAGGTAAAACCATTATCCCCTTTGCCACCTCCGGCGGTAGCGACATGGGTAAGACCAATGAAAAAATTTCGCCGAGCTGCCCTGGTGCAAAGTTGCTGCATGGTAAGGTGTTCAACTCCTATTCCAGCAAAGCCGACTTGTCTGCATGGGTAGAAACGCTGAGCCTGTAACTTTCACACTCCTGCGGAATGAAACACCCTCATAGCCGAGAAGATTTACGAATCCTCTCAACTATGAGGGCGTTGTTTTTTATTCGTGCAGTTCCAAGGGCAGGCCATCCGGGTCAAAGAAAAAGGTCATTTTCTTTTTGGTGTAGCTGTCCAATCGAATCGGTTCACATTCAATCCCCATCTGTGCAAGTTCTGCCACGGTAGCTTCCACATCCTCCACCCGGAACGCCAAATGCCGCAGCCCACAGGCTTCCGGCCTGTTTACACGTTTGGGTGGGGTCGGCTCTGCAAAAATCTCCAATTCAATCGCATTGACTCCGTCACCGACACGCAAATCCAGTTTCCAGTCGTTCCGCTCCTTACGGAAATTTTCTCTCACAACTGCAAAACCCAGCTTGTTCACATAGAAATCCCGTGCTTTTTCATAGTCAGAAACGATAATCGCCACATGATGAATCGCCGCCAATTTCACTATCTGTACGCCTCCCTATTTTATATGTACCATACCTGCCGAAGCATTACTGCCGCCAGTTCCAGAAGCACGACCACGCTGCCGACCACCTGCGGTATCATAAAAATCACAAATCCACCGATCAGCATTTGAAGTGCTTCCACCCCTTGCGACTGCTGCATGAGGTACGAAAGAATCGCCGTTGCCAGTAGCACACTGCCCAGCAGATAGAAAATCCATGCAGAACAGTGATGCAGGAATACCACAAACCACTTTGCCAGCCATACAGCAAGGATCAGTGGCAGGGTAATAATCACCAGCACCAATTTTAACAGCCATCGAATCGCTTTCATAATGTCCTCTTTCTGGCTGGTCTGTTGCCCATATTATAACACACTCTCTGATGTTACAACATGGGCAACTCAGCCTTTTTTGAAATTCAGCTCTTGTGCAATGCTCTCGCAGCATCCTGGATGCTCTGCTCATATTTGAACCGTACCACGATGCGTCCTCCATCATGCACAAAGACATTTTCGATAAAGGCCGACACCATACCCGCTGTGAGCCTCGTCCCGTGCAGGAAATTTTCTGCCTGCTCCGCTGCTGTGCGTACCGTTCCCGGCACAACGCTCTCAGCGGATTCTTCCGCCTTGGATTGTTCAATTTGCTCTTGCACCTCTGAAATTCGTCTGTCACACTCCTGCTTTTTCTGCTTGTAGGTATCAAGTGGGAGTGTTCCGGCTGCATATTCTTCATACATCCGCATCTTCTCACCTTTCAGATTTTTAAGTTCCTGCTCCATCAGAGTTTTTCGGCGGTTTGCCCTTTTGTGGGCTTCTTTCAAAGCCTGCTCTTCCTTTTGAATATCACCATAAAGGGAATCTAGCAGAGAGAGTTCCTTTTTCAGTGCCTGAAAGACGGCACTTTCAATATCACTGACCTGAAATATCTCAGATGTGCATTGGGTCTGCCCAACCAGTTCCAAGCCCTCTCTGCACCAGAATGTCGGCACAACCTGTTTAAAATTGTGCGCCATCACTCGCCTGCAATTTCCGCAGCGGACTTTTCCTTTTAGCGGGAAGTCCACGCCGCCCATCAACACCTTATGGCTGTTGCTCTTTATGACAAGCTGCGCTTTTTCAAATTCTTCTCGGCTGACGATTGCTTCATGGGTTCCCTCCGTAATAAACTGCTGTCCTTTGGGAACTGTTCTGACAATGCTTTTGCCGGAAATCAGTGTTTTTGTTTTGCCCAAAACCATTGCCCCAGTGTACACATACGCCGTGAGGATTTTCCAGACACGAGAGCTATCCCAAAGAATCACTGGGGCGATGGTATAGGTCGTTTCCTTGCCATACGCCTTATTTTCTTTGTTATATACGCTCGGCACAGGAACATTTTCGTCATTGAGCATCATTGCTATCTCTCTTGTACCTAACCCCAGAATCGCAAGGTCGAAAATCCGCCGTACGATTTTTGCGGCTGGTGGGTCGATGATAAATGCGCCCTTTTTGTCCGGGTCAAACTGATAGCCGAACGGTGCAGCAGATGCCGTTGTAATACCCTTGCGCCACTTAACCTGATTGGCAGTCCGCAGTTTCTTTCCTGCATCCCGGCAGTACATGGTATTTACCAGATTACTGACGACCACATCCATTCCCAGCGTTGTACCTTTATAATTATTGCTGTCATAGTTATCGTTGATGGCAATGAGCCGGACACCCAGCAGGGGGAAAATCTGCTCCATGTATTCGCCCACACCGATATAATCACGGCCAAAACGGGAAAGGTCTTTCACGATGATGGTATCAATCTTGCCATTGCGCACACCGTCCATCATCTGCTGGAATCCAGGTCTGTCAAAATTGCTGCCTGTGTAGCCGTCATCTACAAAATCCATCACAGGCACATTTTGCAGGCTTTCTTTGCAGGAGATATACCGCAGGATCAGTTCTTTCTGGTTTTCAATGCTGTTGCTCTTATCCTTGCCATCTTTGCCCAAGTCGCCATCAGCCCTTGAAATGCGCTGATACGCTGCAATCATGTTTCTGCACTCTCCTTTCCAAGTTCTGTAAACACATCCTGAAATCCGAAAACAATCCGAATCCGCTTGTCCGCACTCACTTCGATTTTCTGCACAAGAGATTTTACCAACTGAATGTCAAATTCAAAGTTGTCCAGATGTTCTTCCAAATGAGAAGTCATATTCAGGTATTCTTCGATCTGCCGTTCTACTTCCGCTTTTTTGTTTTCTGCTTCCTGCAGCGCAGCCCGTAGACCATCATACTGTCTGGAATAATCTTCCCGAATCAGCTGGTAATCTTCGGAATCCACCACACCAGCCACATAGTCCGCATAAAGCTGTTCCCGCTTCTTGGCCATCTGACTGACTTTATCTGTCAGGCTCATAATTTCACCCTTCGCCCGGTAGACGGGATTCTGCACATCCTCGATTTTCTGCAATTCTTCCAGAACCTTCCGTTTATCGCTCAGCTGGACAATGAACAAATGCAGCTGATCCATTATCAGGGCTTTCAGCAGTTTTTCCGGAATCTGATGACCGATGCACTTATCGTCAGCCTGTCTTGCCTTGCAGATGTAATAGCAGACCTTTTTACTTTCCTCCGCTCCATGCGGCAGTCGTTCAAACTCCATCTGTCTGCCGCAGTCTGCGCAAAACACCATTCCTGCAAGGTCATTCTGATATTCTGCCCGAATCTGCTCCGACTTTGCTCTTACTGTCTTGAATACTGCTCGATTCTTGTTCAAGATTTTTTGCACCTTTTCAAAATCATCCCTTGCAATGATGGCCGGATGTGTGTTCTTTGCCACATACCACTGTTCTTTGGGAAGGTCGTGCCTGTCCTGTCCTGCGAATAACTTCTGTGTACTCTTATTGTTGATGGTATCGCCCACATAGGTTTGATTTTCCAGAATGTGCCGAATCGTGGTTACGCCCCACTTTTTACAGGTAAGCACTTCTTTCCCCTCAACCATTTTTCTATGCCACTCTCGTGGAGTCGGAACCTGCAGCAATGTCATTCGTCGAGCAATTTCAAAAATTGGCACACCCATCAGTTCCCACTGGAAAATCAACTGTACATAAAATGCAGCTTCCGGGTCAATTTCATTACGCTTTGTCACGGGGTTCCGAATATAGCCATACGGAGCATCGTTTCCGACAGCATAGCCTGCTTCTTTTTTGCGCTGCAAGGAAGTCCATATCTTTTTGGATATGTCTTTCGCGTACATTGCGTTGACCATATTCCGAATCGGGAGAGCCAGACTTTCCATGTCCTCTTTGCGCGTACTGTCAAAATTATCTGTAACAGCAATCAATCGAACACCCAAAAACGGAAACACCGTTTCGATATAGTATCCTGCTTCCAGATAGTTTCGGCCAAAGCGTGAGAGGTCTTTCACCACGATGCACTTGATTTTCTTCTGCCGCACATCGTTCATCAGGCGGGTAAATGCAGGCCGCTTGAAATTTGTTCCCGTAAATCCATTGTCGAAGTAGGTATCCACATAGCTCAGTTCCCTGCTACGGTTGATATAATCCTGCACCAGCGCAATCTGCGTTTCCATGCTTTCTTCTGTTTCTTCATCCTCAACAGAAAGCCGCCCATAGATTGCCGCAGGCATTTTTGCTTCTTCCAGTTCCGGGAGCAGCACAGAAACTGCCGCCTGTTCCGGCTGCGGGAGATTTTTTCTACTCTTTCGTGCCACTGTCTGTACCCTCCACTTCTATCCGACTAAGCATCTGTTTCCATTCATCCGTTTTCATGGTCAGGCTGATTTCTGCCTGTCCATCGTCCAGTAATGTAACCGTGACTTGCTCGATATATTTTTTCACAAAATTGCGGTCAAGTTCCTCCGGGGTCTTATACTGTGCCATCTGCTGAATCCATGGATTGCGCAGGCTCAACGCTCGTTCCCATACCAGCGTATCTTCCATAATTGTTGTAAGCTGTTCATTCAATTTCCGATGTGCTTCTTCGTAGTCCAGTAGTTCGGCACGATATTGTTCTTCGGTGATTTCATCGGCCATATAACTCTCATACAGCGGCACACGGCGAAACTGTTCCATATTCAGTTCAGCCAGAATGGACTTCATCTGCAACGACTTTTCGGCTCGAACTACCTCGATTGCTTTCTTGCCTGCTCCCTGCTGAATCGCTGCAGCCAGCTTTTCTTCTTCCAGATGTTCCAGTTCCAGAGCATCCATCACCTTTTTATAAATGGTAGCTGCTGGGACTTTCAGATTCTTTCCGTTTTCCTTGTGTGCGCGGCAGTAACGGCAATAGAAAAGTTCTTCCCCTGTTCCCTTATCCTTGTGCCAGCAGAGTGCGTGGCCGCAAGTGCAGACAATGTGTTTTGCCAGCGGGTTCGGTTTTTTGTAGCTTTTCCGAATGGAGATTTTGTTCTCTCCCTCCCTCATATTACAAGGGAAAGCATAGAACTGTTCTTTGGTTATGTATGGTTCGTGGCAGTTTTCTGCAATGATCTGGCGGCTTCCATTTGCCGTCGCACCTGTATAAGTCGGATTTCGGAACAAGCAACGAAGCATATCCGTTGTCCACTGATCGGGTTCTGCATCATAAGGCTTTCCCAGAATTCTCTTTTTGTGTTTCATTGGGGGGTCTACGCCTTGCTCATTCAACCACTTTGCAATGTTACGCATTTTCTGGCCGGACTCATATCTGGAAAAAGCCTCGCTTAAATAAGGAGCAACTTCTTCATCCTTTATCATGTTGCTTTCGCCATTCCTGCGGATATAGCCAAATGGAACAGAACTTGTCAACCGGAATCCTGCGCCTTGTTTCCTTCTCCACGCAAACATGATTTCTGCGTGCATCTCACAGCGTTTTGCTTCAAAATAGTCCTCGACTTCTTTTCGGCTGGCTGTTCTGGTGTCCAAGCCCTCATCCAGTACGATCAGGTCGATGCCCGTTGCATAGAGCGTTTCCTTGATTGCCTGCCGTACCGCCGGGAAATCCGGCCCACAGTAGTACATGGATGCCACAATAATGCAGTCAAATTTTCGCTCTACGCCATCATCGGTCATTTGGTCGAACGCGGTGCGCGCCTTTTCATCGTTCTTGCGGTCAGAATACTTTTTCTGCAAATCCAGTTCTTTATGTTCGTCCAAATATGCCGCAATGCGCTGATTCTGCTCGGCAATCGTCAGTTCACTTTGATGGTTCTTCCAAGGAAGTGTCCGGGTATAGCTTACACACTTCATACTGCACCTTCCTCCGTTTCTGCTGCCGGAACACTACTGCAATATTCCAGCACATTGCGAATTTCCTGATCGAACCGATACTGGATATGAATGTGTTCCTTATCATAGACGGTGATGTTCTCTACCAGTTCCACCAGAACGCGGCGGTTCAGACTTGTCAGGTTTTGGTAGGACTTGAAATCTTCGATCCATGGCAGATGTTCCACATCCAGATTGTTCAGGCAATCCCTCTGGCGGTTCATTTCTGCTTTGGCCTTGCGGATGGTTTCAACCTTTTCATTAAAGGAATGGCTGAATTCCTTATACTCTTCCTTGCTGACAATACCGCTGCTCATATCTTCATAAAGCTGGCGGCGCAAGGTCTGGTATTTCTGTTCTTCCTGCTCCAGCATTTTCAGATGTTCTTCCACAGATTTCAGTCTGCGCTCATTCTTTGGAATCTCATTGATTTCATCGAGCCGATGTTCCAGTCCACTGATCTGCTGGATTTTTCCCTGCAATGCCGCCAGCACCACTTCGGCCAGCTTACTTTCGCTGATAAGATGTGAGGAACAGCCCAAACCATTGTGGTTTGTAACGCAGTGCAGATAAATATATTTCTTCCCGTTTTTCGACACCGTGCGCCGCACCATATTCTGCCCACAACCACCGCAGCGAACGATGCCCGAAAATAGATTTACAGTCTGCTGGCCTTTCGATGCGCAGGTGTCCAGCTTCAAAACTTCCTGCACCGTATCGAACAGCTTTTGCGGAATGATTGCTTCGTGCATATTGGGAACTCTGATCCAGCCGGATTCTTCCACATCCCGAATTTTCTTGATTTTGTAATTGATTTTCTGCCGTCGGCCCTGCACCATCGCCCCTGTGTAGACTTCATTTTTCAGAATCCGAAGCACCTGAATCGCCTGCCACTTTGCATGAGTGCCAGCTTTGAACCCACTATGGTAATTCAAACCGCACAGCCGTTTGTACTCGCTGGGGGCCAGCACATTCTCGCTGTTCAGCTGTTCGGCAATCGCCTGTGCGCTCATACCTTCCAGTTTTCTGCGGTAGATAGAACGGACAATATCTGCTGCATACTCGTCTACCACCAGACGGTTTTTGTTCCGTTCATCTTTGCAGTAGCCGTAGATTGCATAGCCACCGATGAACTCTCCTTTGCGCCGTTTCATGTCCAACTGGCTGCGCACCTTGATGGAAATATCCCGGCAGTAGGAATCGTTCAGAAGATTCTTGAACGGAACTACTATACTGTCCGAATCACTGCTCTCGGAATTTGCATTGTCATAGTTGTCATTGATAGCGATGAAGCGAATCCCCATCATGGGAAAAATCTGTTCCAGATATTTTCCCATCTCGATGTAATTACGACCAAGGCGGGATAAGTCCTTGACGATGATGCAGTTGATTTTGCCGGATTTAATATCCTCCATCATCCGCTTAAAGCCCGGACGTTCAAAGTTGGTTCCTGTGTAGCCATCGTCAGCGTACTCTTCGACCAAATACAGTCCTGGCCGTTCTGCAGCAAAATCCCGAATCAGTTCTCTCTGATTGCCGATGCTGTTGCTCTCAGCCTTGTCGCCATCCTCGATGGACAATCTCAGATAGGCCGCTGCCCGTATGTCTTTATTCTTTTCCTTGTAAAAAAACAAAGCCATTAAACCTCCCGTCTCCACGCAAATTGCATGGTAAAATCCAGAAAGTTAATGGCTTTTGATTGCACTATTCACTTAACCCGTCTGTATTTTACCAAGCTGTAACACGAAAATCAAGCTGCTGCGCACATTTTTATGAAATCTCTTTTTCTCAGTGTTTTCCCATACTCTGCAGCAGGCAGTCCCACAGTTCGCTGCCTTCTGGCCGAAACGATTCATATACGGTAATGCCCTTGATGACGGCTTTTCTGTGATGCTTAGGCTCCGTATGCTCCTGTTTAGGCTTTTCGTCAAAACGCTCTTTCTGCTTCATGGAAATCAATCCCCCTTTACTAATAGGAATCCAGAAGGGCATTTTGGAATACAGTTTTT
>OHBJ01002895.1_pt1 | contig 11430 bp, 7 predicted proteins | sample 1577241 | NCBI WGS metagenome assembly OHBJ01 (sample SAMEA3541594, study PRJEB24748) | human gut metagenome | biome: human gut; feature: human-associated habitat; material: faeces | place: China | collected 2012
CATTTAAGCATTAAACAAGAAAATATAGACCTATACTACAAAAATAAGCCACGGACTTATGCAACTGTGCCTAAATTTCACTATTTTTGCTACATAATCGACCTTTTCTCAAACGAAAAAAACTTTAACGCAAAATCTCACACATCTAATATTCATTTTTTACAAACAACATGACAGTTACCAAAATCATGAGTCGCACGCTGGCGCTCTGTCTGCTTTGTGCCATGGCAGTTGTTACTGCAACCGCACAAACCTTTCAGCGCGGCGCGCTCTACCAGCTGCTCACTGCCAACGGTCAGCAAGCCATGACGCTTGATGCCAAAGGCCGTTTAGCACTCGAGAAACGTGATGCTGCCAACCCCGGACAACACTTCAACGTGAGTGAACTTTCCGGCTCGTGGCGCTTTATCAATCCGTTCAACAACCGTGCCATCCGCACCGAGGGTGATGCTTTGGAAGCCGGTGAAAACAACGGTTCGGACGAAGCACAGTTGTGGAAAACCGAAACGGACGGCAAGTTCGTGCTCCTTATTCCCACCAACCGCCCCGAAATGGCTGCTGCCGTAACGAACGGCAACCTGGTACTGCTGCCCAAGGCCAAAGCCAAAGGCAACAAGGCGGCACAGTTCCAAATTCAGTTGGCTGAAGCATCGGGCTTCGACGTTGCGCTCACTTACCGCATACGTTCGGTGGCCCATCCCGAACTGGTGTTGGGTAATGGCGATTCGGGCGAGAACAATGCCCGCATCGTGGGCGAAAAGGTCGACAAGCAGAACCGTGGCCAGTACTGGAACATCAAAATGCTCGACCTGAAACGTCGTGTCGTGGAAAACGCTTTCTATACGCAAAACTTCGACGACGGCGGCGACAATGCGCAAATCACCTGGCTCCTGCAATGGCCCGCAGCCGATGGCGTATGGAACAATGCGCAGTTTTTGTTTGAACCCGTCAAGGGACAAAAGCAAACTTACATCATCCGCTCGGCTGGCAAAAAGGCCGACAAAATGTATGCCTTGCAAAACGGTAAACTCATGGTTGCGCCTTACAATGCAGCCAACCGCGAGGCGTGGTTCACCTTCGAACAGGTGGAAAAACCCAAAATCAAGTCGCCCTACTGGGAAGACGAAACGCGCTTTGCCGAAAACAAAGAACCCGGTGTTGCCACCTACATGCCTTACGAAACCGAAGCGCTCATGCTGGCCGACAAGGCTTACTACGACACCCCGTGGGTAACACCGCGCAATGCCCGCTACCTTTGCCTCAACGGAACGTGGAAGTTCAACCTCGTCAGCGAACCTTCGAAGCGTCCGCTTGATTTCTACAAAGAGGGCTTCGACGTAACGAACTGGGACAACATTCCCGTTCCCTCGAACTGGGAAATGCAGGGCTACGACAAACCCATTTACAGCAACGTAGAGTATCCGCACTCCAACACGCCTCCCTTCATCAAGGCTCGTCCCGGTTTCAATGATGGTGGCAAGAACTACGGCATCAACCCCGTAGGTTCATACGTGCGTACCTTCGACCTGCCCGCCAACTGGGATGGTCGTCGCACCTTCATCCACTTCGGTGGTATTTACTCAGCCGCCTTCGTTTGGCTCAACGGTCAATATGTGGGCTACACGCAGGGTGCCAACAATGTCAGCGAGTTCGACGTAACGAAGCATTTGCGTCAGGGTAAGAACACCCTGGCCGTGCAGGTATTCCGCTGGTCGGATGGTTCTTACCTGGAATGTCAGGACATGTTCCGCATGAGCGGTATTTTCCGCGAAGTGTATTTGTTCAACACGCCCAAGGCAGCCGTACGCGACCACTACATCACCTCGGAACTCAGTGCCGACTACGCCAAGGCCGATGTGAACATTCAGCTCACCATCGACAACCGCGACAACGAACAAGCTGAAAAGAAGTTCATTGCCAAAATTTTTGCCCCCGACGGCACGCTTGTCAAGGAAACCTCGCTCAGCAGCAAGGCTCGTCACGGCGAACAGTTGAATCTCAAGTTCAGCATCGACCGTCCGCAGCTTTGGAGTGCCGAAACGCCTACGCTCTATACCGTGCGCATCATTCAGCAAAACGCACAGGGACAGGATGAAATGGCATTTGCCACGAAATATGGTTTCCGCCGCATTGAAATCAAGAACTCACTGTTCTATGTCAACGGTCAGCGCGTCATGCTCAAGGGTGTGAACCGTCACGACACATCGCCGCTTTACGGCCGTGCCACCACGACCGACGAAATGCTTCGCGACGTAACGCTCATGAAGCAGAACAACATCAACACCATCCGCACCTCGCACTATCCCAACGAGGCCAAGATGTACGCCATGTACGACTACTACGGCTTGTACACCTGCGACGAAGCCGACCTCGAAGACCACGCTAACCAAAGCATCTCCGACCGCAAATCATGGATTCCGGCCTTCGTTGACCGCATCGACCGCATGGTACTGCGCGACCGCAACCACCCCAGCGTTGTGATGTGGAGTTTGGGTAACGAAGCCGGCAACGGCGAAAACTTCCGCAACTGCTACGATGCAGCTCGCAAGCTCGATTCGCGCCCCATTCACTACGAAGGAACCCGCTCGAACGGATCGTATGGTGGCGGACGCTTCTCCGACTTCTATTCAAAGATGTATCCCGGCATGGCTTGGATGAACCAGAACACCAGCAACCTCGACAAGCCCATGTTCATTTGTGAATATGCTCACGCCATGGGTAATGCCATCGGCAACCTGACCGAGTACTGGAACATCATTGAAAGTTCAAATGCCACAGCTGGTGGTTGTATTTGGGACTGGGTTGACCAGGCCATTTACGACCCGCAGGAAATGAAAAAAGGCCAGTACCGCCTGCACACCGGCTACGACTATCCCGGCCCGCACCAAGGCAACTTCTGCAGCAATGGTGTGATTCCCGCCACGCGTCACGAAAGCGCCAAACTCAAGGAAGTGAAGGCTGCTTACCAGCACATCAAGTTCGACGGCATGGAAAAGAATGTCGACAAGAACACCGTGACTGTGAAAATCCGCAATGCCTATTCGTTCCTCAACCTCGAAAGCATGAAGTTGAACTACGACGTGCTGAAAAACGGCTATGTAGTAGCTACGAAGTCGGTGAATCTGCCCAACACCCTTCCCGGTGCCACAGCCACGCTTACGCTCAAGTTGCCCAAGGTGAAGCTCCGCAAAGCCGAAGCGGCCGGCGAGGAAGTGATGCTCAATCTCCGCGTAGCTTTCCGCGATGCCCAACTCTATGCCGAAGCCGGACACGAAGTGGCTCACAAGCAATACGAACTCGTAGCACGTGCCGCACTGCCTGCCATCAAGGCCGACGCCAAAGCACCGCAGATGATGTCGACCGGTGCCATGCACGAAACCAAGGTGGGCAACAGCCGCGTACAGCTTACCTTCGACAACGAAACTGCCCAACTCACTGGTTTGGCTTTCAATGGCCGCAACATCATTGCCGACGGTCAGGGCTTCGTTTACGACAACCACCGCTGGATTGAAAACGACCGCTTCGGCAACACCGACAACGGCCTTAAGGCAAAGGGTACCATCAAGACGGAAACCGTCAATGGCAACCTTGTTGTGAAAACCGAACGCAAAGGCAAACTTTGCTCTACGCAGATTAACTATACCGTTTATCCGCAAGGCATTGTTGATGTCGAAGCACACTTCACTCCGCACACGCCCAATTTGCGCCGTGCCGGTTTGGTATGTATGCTCGACTCTACGCTCTCAACGCTCAACTATTACGCTTGTGGTCCGTGGGAAAACTATTGCGACCGCAAAGACGGTGTTCTCGTAGGCCGTTACACAGCGAATGTGGCCGATATGCCCGAACGCTATGTGAAGCCCCAAAGCACCGGCAACCGCGAGGAACTTCGCGAACTGGTACTCACCGACAAGTCGGGTTTTGGTGTGAAAATCGAAACTGAAGGCCGTGTAAACTTCTCAGCTTTGAAATTCACCGACAAGGACTTGATGAACAGCAACCACATGTGGGAACTCACTCCCCGTCCTTACACCGTACTCCACCTCGATGCGTGGATGCGTGGCGTAGGTAACGCTTCGTGCGGTCAGGATGTCGACACGCTCCCCATTTACCGTGTTCCCGAAAAGCCCATGACTTACAAGTTGCGCATTTCATTGAAATAACCTGATTCAAAACCTTTTAAAAGGCCATTGTCCACACAACGTGACAATGGTCTTTTTTATATAAAGTCATCTGAACTTTTATGAATTTCAAGATTTGTCTTTATTTTCGAGGTGTTTTTGGGCCTTGAAGACGGTAAGGAGGCTACCAAACGAGCTTCTTGTGCTGATTTCGTAGAATTATTAACTGAAATTTTAACAAAATTAAGACAATTGAAAATTCCTTCTTGCGTTGAAGGTGCTGCAAACATCTGGATGGTATAATCCAATCCATCTTCTTTCCAAGTATCACCTACTACAGGAATCCATCCTTCCAAAAACGTTTTTTGACGAAGCAACAAAGGAGTTGCTTTGGAACCTGCAGCAAAATTCAATTCGATATATCCTGTATAAAGAGCTCCGTCGTACGTTACTTCTGTCACCTGAGGATTGTACGGCATACCCAAAACGGTAGTCGTCTTCTTCAGATAGCACCACTCCTTTGCAGAATCATCTTTCAATTCTTGCGCCATTAGGGCTGGAGTTCCTAACCCTAAAAATGACAAACCTATACAAATATATTTTACTTTCATCTTCTTTATTTATTATTATTCACCTTTCACCAATTGAATACTTATCTGTTTGCGAGCATCCACTTCCTGTTTCTGCGTCACATATCCTACTTTAGAAAAAATAAGAACCTCGTCCGAATGAGCTAAGATTCGATAATTACCTTCCTTATCGGTAGAAATCTCATACTGAGAAAACGACGATTGTACTCTTACACCATGCACAGGTGTAGCCTGCACATCCCGTACACAGCCTTTTATCTCCATCATTTTTCCATTCACCTGCCGTACTTCTACCGCCTCTGTTTTTTCAGATATCGTCGTTTGTGAAAACTCACCCACATTAATGCGCACTCGACTTTCTACCGCTTCAGAAGAAGTTCCAATTTGCAATTCAAACGTTCCTAGTTCCAAATACTTTTTACCTAAATTATCAGTCAAGAATAACTCACTGATCGGTACTGAAAGTTTTACCTGTTTTGATTCACCCGGACGTAAACTTACTTTTGAGAAAGCTTTTAATTGCTTAACTGGAGTCATCACTGTGCTCACCATATCACGTACATACACCTGTAACACTTCTTTACCTTCCATCTTTCCTGTATTCTTCAATTGAACAGAAACTTGAATGGTATCATACGGGTGATATTGCTGTTTATCAACTGACACTTTTTCAAAATCAAAAGTCGTATAACTCAATCCGTGCCCAAACACCCATAAAGGATCGGGACTAGAGAATACATAGTCGCGTCCCGGATTTTCATAGGTACCCGGCTCCTTATAATATCCTTTATCTGTAGATAAATGGTTATAATACACTGGAAGGTGTCCTGTACTTTGCGGAAAAGAGAAAGGAGTCTTACCCGACGGATTGACATTACCAAACAGGATATCAGCAATTGAAGTACCTGCCTGCTCACCAGCATACCATTGTGCCAATACAGCTGGTATATGCTCTTTCACATAAGGAATCGCAAAAGGTTTGCCAGCCACTAAAACAACAACAACAGGTTTACCTGTAGCATGCACTGCACGAATCAATTCATTTTGAGCACCTGTCAAAGAGATATCACTTAAATCAATACCTTCTCCACTGGTAGAAGGCTCTGCACTGTGACGTACAAAAGCAGCACTGGAACTTCCTACAAAAACAATGGCTACATCACTTTGCTGAGCAGCCTGTACAGCCTCATCAATGCCCGATGTATCTAATGAAGCAATAGAACAACCTTTGGCATAATTCACTTTCACCTTTTTGCCTACCAACTTCTGGATACCCTGCAAAGGAGTTACACCAGCTTTTTTACTTTTACTCCAAGTATAATCACCAAATTGTACACAATCTGCGTTCGGACCAATCACTGCAATAGAACGTAGTTTCTTCACATTCAAAGGCAACAATTGATTTTCATTTTTGAGCAATACCGTTGATTCATCAGCAATACGTTTCGACAAAGCAATACTTTCATCAGTATGAATGGGAATTCGATAATTGGCCTTTTCCTGATATGGGTCTTCAAACAAACCCAATTCGAATTTCGCACGCAAAACTCTTCGTACTGCCTGATCAATGTATTTTACATCATATTCACCCGAAAGAACCTTTTCCTCTAAAGCCAAGAAACAAATACTGGAAGCTTCCACATCCAAACCTGCTTTCATGACTTGCGAAGCTGCCTCGTATGAATCAGCAGCTGTCTTATGAAAACGAATCAACATATCTATCACACCCCAGTCTGAATATACATATCCACGAAAACCAAACGTATTTCGAAGAATTTCAGTCAACATGAAATAAGATGCAGAATTCGGTTCACGATTCCAAGAGTTATAGCTGGACATGACAGCCATAATTCCAGTCTCTTTAAAAACCGATTCAAAAGGTTTTAAATAAATATCAAACAAATCACGAACTCCACAATCAACCGAAGCCAAATTTAATCCACCCGTTGGATTCCCATGCGGACCATAATGCTTCAACATCGGAGAAATACCATGTTCCATGTAGCCTTTTACCTCGGCCACAGCCATTCGTGAACAAAGAAATGGGTCTTCACCAAAAGTCACGCTGGACCTGAACGGCAAGACCATCAGGAACACGGTGGACATCTGGGGCGATAAGGCCAACGCTATCCTGTCCATCACAAATGGCGCCAAGGTGACCATCACCGGCAACGGCACCATAGATGCCAAGGAGAACGACTGCTACACCATCAACGTGGTGAAGGGCGACCTGACCATCGAAAACGGCACCTTCTATGGCAACGTCAGCGTGGTTCAGGTGCAGGAGGGTACCCTGTCTGTCAAGGGCGGCACCTTCGACCTGCACCAGAAGTGGGAAGGCAGCAGCATGTATCTGTTCAACTGCATCGATGAGGCGTATGTGGACGGCAGTGCGAAGGTCGCCATCAGCGGCGGTACGTTCGTCGGCTTCGACCCCAACGTCTCCCCCGAGCAGAAGGTGGACGGCAAGACCCCCAGCTTCGCGGCTCCCGGCGCTGGTATCATCAAGAACGAGGACGGCTCCTTCACGGCGGCTGCCGGCATGACCGCCCAGATTCTGGACAAGGACGGCAATTCCGTCAAGGCGTACAAGACGCTGGCCGACGCTGTTGCGGCGGCTCAGGACGGCCAGACCGTGAGACTGCTGGCGGATGTCGCCGAGAGCAGCATCAAGGTCAACGCGAATATCACCATCGACCTGAACAAGATGACCGTGACCGGTAGCTTTGTCACCTACGGCGAAGTGACCATCCAGAACGGTACCATTGATGTTCCCAACGGCAAGACGAACTATGCCTACGGCAAGTTGACACTGGCGGATGTGGACATCACCGGCAAGGCGGCCAGCAGTTCTCTGCTGAGTGTGAACTACAACGGCAGCGTGACTATCGACAAGGATTCCACCATCGTTGCGGACAGCGAACAGGGTCATTTTCCTGCGGTGTTCATCAAGGGTCAGGATGACAGAGGCAAGACCTATGCTCCCGAACTGAATATTTACGGCACGGTGCAGAGCGCCAAGACACCCGCCATCCAGGGCAACGGCACTGACAGAGGCGTGTCCCACGTCAACGTGTTTGAGGGTGCAGTTGTCAAGTCCGAGACGCTTGCTATCTACCTGCCCCAGCCCTGCGAGGTCAACATCACCGGCGGCCTGGTGGAGGGCTACTGCGGTATCGGCATCAAGTCCGGTACGCTGAACATCTCCGGCGGTACGGTCCGCGGCGTTGCCAACGACAATGTCATCGGCGATGAGTATTCCCAGACCAACGGTATCAGCTATGACGGCTCTGCCATCATGATCGACTCCTACATCGGCTACGCCGGTCAGGTTCAGATCAACATTTCCGGCAACGCTGTGGTGGAGAGTAAGTATTCCACCGCTATCCGTGAGATCGGTAACGACAAGAGCCAGACCAACCTGGTGGGCCTGGACATTACCGGCGGCACGGTGCTGGGCGCCAAGGATACGGACGCTGTTCTGGTCCGCGACGTGACCGCCAAGGATGTCAACATCTCCGGCGGCGAGTTCAGCAGCATCGTCAAGAAGGAGTATTGCGCTCCTGGCTTCACGCCTGTGACGACTGCCAACAGTGAGGGTCGCTACGGCGTGGAGATCGGCATGTTCACCGTCATGGTGACGTCCCGCACCACCGGCAGCGACAGCCCCGTGGCCAATGTGACCGGCGGCGGCAGCGACATCACCTACGCGCAGGGCACCACGGTCACGGCGTCCGCCATCAGCGGCTACAAGTTCGTGGGCTGGTTCGTCAACGAGTACACCGGCACGCCGTACAGCACTGACCTGACCTGCGAGGTCAAGCCCACCGATGACTGCACCATGATCGCGGTCTATGAGCCCATCAGCGGTGGCGTGTTCGCACTGGAGGTCTCCGCCTCCAAATTCACGGTCAACGGCGGCGCGACGCAGCGCTCTTACCTGCTGGAGAAGATGCCCGTTGGCACGCAGGTCACCGTTGTGTTCAAGGGCAGCGAGAACTTCCTGTACTGGGTCAATGAGTCCGGCAAGGTGGTCTCCACCTCGAAGACTTACACCTTCTCCATGGGCAGCGCCACGACCCTGAAGGCCGTGTATGCCGAGAAGGAAGAGAACCAGGCCATGGTGGTCTTCATCTCCCACACGCAGCAGGTCATCAGTTCCAAGGGCTACACGGACACGCAGGAGATCCAGTTCCCCGAGCCCCCCATCAAGATGGGCGCGACCTTCGTGCGCTGGTCCATGACGGAAGCTGAGATTCGCGCGGCCATGGCCACTACCACGACGGGTATCATCGTTGTGGAGCCGGTGTACGAATTCAGCGCGGGCTCTTACACGGTAACCGTCAATTACCCGAATGACGAGACGGCAACTTACACGGCTACAGTCGGCAAGATCACTACGGTAACAGCGAAGAGCATTGACGGAAAGGTCTTCAAGTGCTGGAAGAACGGCGACACCGTGCTTGGCTACACGGAGACCCTGAAGATCGCGCCTCGCGGCGATCTGACCCTGACGGCTGAATATGTTGATGCCGGCACCACAGTGGATCGTCTGCCCGTGATCGCACTGACGGAGATCAGCGCCAGCCAGCAGGGCGCGAAGTACGCAGTCTCCTTCACGGCAACGCGCTCCGTGCCCGATGGCTACACGGTCACTGAGCAGGGCATTCTGGTGAGCACCAACAGCCGGTACGGCCAGTCGGATGCGCTGGACGCCATGAAGCTGGATGCCAATGGCGCCAAGCCCGATGATACGTTTATCCTGAAGGCAACCAACACTGACGCGACGGGCGTAACAGTCCTGAATGGTACCGTGTCGGCTGCGGATCGTACGGTGTATGGCCGCGCTTACATGATCCTGCGCGACAGCAGCGGCGCCATGGTGTACGTGTACAGCGATACGATCCTGTCCGGCAGCTACAACAGTCTGACTACTAATGGAGGTAACTGAAAATGGACAAGAAGCAGTATGAAGCTCCGGAGATGCAGGTCATTCTGACCACCGGTGAGGACATCATCACGACGTCCATTCCGGACGGCGGCGACATCGATCTTGGCTGATCCGCCATCTCCGACCCTAACCCAAAACAGGGGCATAGTCCGCGCGGACTATGCCCCTGTGCGCAAAGCAAAGGAGCGACTTATGAAAAAACTCATCCCCGTGCTGCTGTCGCTGCTCATGGCGCTGGCCATGACGGCCACGGCGCTGGCTGCCACCGTCTACACCGAGGGTGCGCTGCACTACACCATCGCGGACGAGTCCATCACCATCACCGGCTATTTCGGTAAGGACGCCGCAGTCACCGTACCGGCCAGCATCGCCGGTATCCCTGTGAACACCATCGCCAAGGGCGCGTTCACGGACAATGACAACGTGAAAACGGTGGACCTGCCGGACACCATCACTGCCGTGGAGGAGGGGGCCTTCGCCTCCGGCATCACGGTGAACTACAACAGCAACGTCAACGGCGGCAACACGCCGGGCGACAGCAAGCCCGATGACAGCAAGCCCGATGACAATAAGCCCGCCGACAACAAACCCAACAACGGCGGCTCCGGCACCACCACCGGCGCCGACACGGGCACCGTGGACGTGGACAACTCCGGCACTGCCGGGGGTACCAACGGTACCACGGGAGGCACCGGCGGCGCAGAGGACACCGGCATCGACGAGGGCACCGTCTCCGTGGACGACCTGCCGGACTCTGCCGACAGCCAGACCGGCACACAGGACAGCGCCGCCGTTCCTCAGCAGAGCGCGGGGCTCACATGGCTGTGGGTGCTGCTGGGCGTCATCGCCGTGGCGGCGATCATCGGCATCGTCGTGATGCGGAAAAAAAAGCACTGAGACACGAAACCGCAGGAGGGTAAGCCCTCCTGCGGTTTTTTGCGCAAAAAAAGGAAGCGGACGGGTCACGTCCGCTCCAAGTGAGGAGAAAAATGATGGAAAACTAATTTCAAACGGGCGCTGCCCGCTGAAACCATGGGAAGATCAGAACAGGGTACACAGCAGCCACGTCAGTCCGATGGCCGCCGCGCCGATGGCGGCCCACAGCCAACCGGGGACGCGGACGCGCCGGCGCGGCAGACCCTGACAGCGGGCATAGTTCTTGGCGATGCGGACGGCCTGATCCACCAGCTGCTGTGAGCTGACGCCGCCGCCATCGGTGCGCAGAATGAAAATGGCCTGTTCGAAGATCTGGGGGTCTGGAGAATCCACCACGATGACGCGGCGGGAAATACCTTTAACCAAGCATATGCCCTCCTTGCTGTCCGTTTACTGCGCCGCCCTATCGCATCGGGCGACGGTAGTAGTATGGACGGCGCGGCGGCAGATTATACCTGCGCGGGGCCATTTTCTTCGCCCCGCAGCCGGTGCAGCACCAGCACGGCGCAGTCGTCGGACCGCCCGCCGTGATCGGCGGACACCAATTTTTCTTAGAATGTGCAAACTCATGTGTTCCCCATCTAGTAATAATTTTTCCTTCATTTAACAGTGCATTTCGATCTGTCTGATCATTTAATACATCTTTCCAGATAATGCCATCCTTCTGCCATTTTTCTGCATATTCCATTGCAGTTACATAATCCGGAATTTCCTCTGCCGGTGTAATCTTGCACTCTGGATCAGACAAATTGATATAAAGACCCATATCAGCATCTACTTCTGCCCAGCCGCCGCTGATCATTTGAGACTTTGAAATCACATAGCGATCTGG
>OHBJ01002898.1_pt1 | contig 11428 bp, 9 predicted proteins | sample 1577241 | NCBI WGS metagenome assembly OHBJ01 (sample SAMEA3541594, study PRJEB24748) | human gut metagenome | biome: human gut; feature: human-associated habitat; material: faeces | place: China | collected 2012
CCGGAGACGTGGCTGATCCACATTATCGCCAAGCCATTACGGCTGCAGGTAGCGGCGCACCGGCATTCGGATCATATTTCATATGCTTCTCCTTTTCAGTCAATCTGCGGCGTCACCGCAGAGAATGTGCAGCCGCCGTCGGCGAGGATGTCGACGCCTGTGATGTAACCCGCGCCGGACGAGCAGAGGAACTCCACGAGCTTTCCCATTTCATACGCATGACCCCAGCGCTGCAGCGGAATGCCCTGCATGACCTGTTTTGCAGATTCTGGCTGGTTGTCGATGAGCGCCTGATGCATCCGCGTCAGATGGGCGCCCGGAGACACGGACAGAATGCGGCAGCTTTTCTTTGCAAAGCGCCACGCATTTGCATAAGTAAACCAGCGGACAAAGTACTTGGACAGGCAGTATGCAACGCCCGCGCAGTGCGACTCCGGCAGCTGCATCGTCTGGCGCAAAAAGTCCATCAGCCGCGCCGGGAAGCTGATCCGCCCGCTGATGTTCGCTTCGCGCCGCGAGATTTTGGAATACGCCGTGGCGCAGAAGATTCCCTTCCGCGAGGACTCTTCGAACCGCTCGACCAAATACCTGCGCAACAAGATCCGGCTGGGGCTGATCCCCCGCATCCGCGAAATCAACCCCAAGTTCACGAGCCTGATGAGCCGCAACCTCGCGCGCCTGACCGACGCCCAGCTGTTCATCAACCACGGCATCGAACGCATCCGCTCGGAGGCCGTCACCTCGGACACGGGGATCGACACGATCCATCTCGACCGCCTCGATCCGGCCTTTCCGCAGGGATTCGTGATCTACGAACTGTTGAGTTCGGGCTACGGATTCAAGGGCGACGTGATCGACGCACTGTGCCACTCGCTCGAACAGGACGCCACGGGACGGCGGTTCTACGCCCGCGAAAGGGTGGCCTCGATCGACCGCGGAAAGATCGTCATAGCGCCGATAGCCCCCGACGACGCGTGTCTGACGACGGTGCGCAAAGGCGCCCCGCGCAGCTACTGCGGCAACTCGGTCCTCTACTACGAATACTGCGACATCGACACGATCAAGAATTTCGGCGTTCCCGAGAATATCGCGCAGATAGACGCCGACCGCCTGCAATTCCCGCTCACGCTGCGCCGCTGGCGCGACGGCGACTGGTTCGTGCCGTTCGGCATGACGGGCCGCAAAAAGGTGTCGGACTTCCTCGTCGACGCCAAGGTCTCCGTGGCCGAGAAGCAGCGGCAGTTCGTGCTGCTGTCGGGCGACGAGATCGTCTGGCTCGTCGGACGCCGCATCGACGACCGCTACCGCCTTACGCCCGGCACGGAAAACGTGTTGCGCATCACCAAAGAAATCGTTTAAAATGGCAAAGAGCGCTCTGAAATTCAAGGATTCCGTCGCCCAGTACGAACGGATCGCGGCAGAGGTCGCGGCCCGCCGGTTTTCCGGCATCTACCTGCTGATGGGCGAGGAGAGCTATTTCATCGACGCCCTCGCGGAGCAGCTGGCAGATGCGTAGGTGCAGCCAGAAGCTAGCGTATTCACGATGTTCACGACATCTCCGTTCACGACCATCTGCTCAGAATCCATCTTATGCTTGGTCAGATCTTCCACATCGATTTCGCGGAAGTTGCCCAGACCGGAATGCAATGTCAGGAAAGCGAACTGGCAATCCTTGATCTCCAGACGCTTCATCAGCTCACGGCTGAAATGAAGACCTGCAGCGGGAGCCACAACTGCACCTTCTTCCGTCGCAAAAATATTCTGATAACGATCTTCGTCATCCGGTTCTACAGGACGGTCGATATATTTAGGCAGCGGAGTTTCCCCCAATGCGTACAATGCCTTTTTAAATTCATCATGGTTCCCGTCATAAAGGAAACGCAAGGTACGGCCGCGTGATGTCGTATTGTCGATCACTTCAGCCACCATCGAATCATCTTCACCAAAATACAATTTATTACCGATACGGATTTTACGGGCAGGATCGACCAATACATCCCAAAGACGGAGATCTTCGTTCAGTTCACGCAACAGAAAAACTTCGATACGAGCCCCGGTCTTTTCCTTATTTCCGTATAAACGGGCAGGAAAAACTTTCGTGTTATTGAAGATGAACACATCTTTTTCTCCAAAATAGCTGAGCAAGTCTTTAAACACTTTATGCTCGATCTCTCCGGTCTTGCGATTGACAATCATCAATCTGGACTCGTCCCTGTTCTTTGCCGGATGGAGAGCGATCAGCTCCTGCGGTAAGTTAAATTTGAATTTCGACAGCTTCATAATATAAATTCTATTTTTATTTTATTCTTATCATTATCAATCCTCACAATCCTTTCTGATTATGATATTTTCATCTAAAAAGGTATCGATATCATCGGGAGACATACATTTGGCCAGTGTGATGTCTCCGATACGAGTCCGTTCGAGAGCTATCAGATGAGCACCCGACTGAAGGGCAACACCGATATCACGTGCCAAAGCGCGAATATAAGTGCCCTTGCTGCAAACCACCCGTATCTTTATTACCGGCAGATCACACTCCAACAGTTCCATTTCATCGATCACAAGCGTCTTGGACTTCAATTCCACTTCTTCACCCTTGCGAGCCAACTCATACGCCCGCTTACCATCCACCTTGCAAGCCGAAAACACAGGTGGAATCTGCTGAATCGTTCCCACGAACGACTGTAGCACCTTCTCTACTTCCTCACGGGTAATATGTTCTGTCGGATATACTCCGTCTATCTCTTTTTCCAAATCAAAAGAAGGCGTCGTTTCCCCCAACTTCAAGGTAGCGACATACTCCTTTGTCTGATACTGAAATTCATCGATCCTCTTGGTGGCCTTGCCCGTACAGACAATCATTACCCCTGTCGCCAGCGGATCCAAAGTTCCGGCGTGTCCCACTTTTATCTTTTTCACCTTCAGCTTCCGCGATAATTTATACCGGAACTTGTTCACCAGGTCAAAGGAAGTCCACTTCAAGGGCTTATTGAAATATAATACTTCTCCTGCTATAAAATCCATTCTTATTTAAGTAACGTACAGGCAATCGTAACCAAACCTGCAATTGCACAATAGATGGCGAAATAAATCAGTTTTCCCTTCTTTACGATATTAATCATCCATTTACAGGCGATACATCCCGATACGAATGCAGCAATAAACCCGACCACCAATGACAATGCCGGAATATCACCTGCTACCGCTTCGCCTTTTACCGCTTTCATGACATCCAACAACGCTTCACCCAAAATCGGAGGAATAACCATCAGGAATGAGAACTGGGCCAGTTTTGCCTTATTGTTTCCCAATAACAAACCAGTCGCAATCGTTGTTCCTGAACGGGAAAGCCCCGGCATCACGGCACACGCCTGAGCCAAACCGATGATAAAGGCATCTTTCATCGAGATACTTTCTTTCTGGCGAGGTTTGGCATAATAAGAAAATGCGAGCAACGCAGCCGTCAGCAACAACATACAACCGACAATCAGCAATCCCGACCCGAAAATATCTTCCACCGTATCCTTGAAGAATACGCCTACAATACCAATAGGAATCATAGAAATCAGGATATTGATCACATAACGAGTTTCTGCATTCATCTTGAACTTAAACAAACCACGGAATATCCATTCGATCTCTTTCCACAAAATCACCAGCGTACTAAACACGGTCGCCACATGGACAACAATCGTAAATGCCAGATTTTCTTCTCCTTGAATACCGAACAGAGCAGAGCCGATAGCCAAATGTCCGCTACTGCTGACCGGCAGGTATTCCGTTAATCCCTGAACAATCCCCAGCACTAAAGCCTCAAACCAACTCATTCCGCTACTTCCTTATTTTTGCTGTTTTTTAAAATTCCGAAAATCATCAATACGAAGCCGATCACTGTCACAGCCGGAGCCACAACAATACGGCGGGAACTGAAAATCTCAGGATTAAAACCTGTCGGATCCTGCGAACCGCCACCACTCATCAACATAAAACCAATCGCGATAACAGCAACAGCAACAGCGATCAAAATAAAATTTTCTTTTCCAAAAGCAAAATCTCTCTTAGCCATACATTTATATATAATATAGTTTATCAACACCCATTCGTAAATACTTGTTCACCGCAAAGACAGTAGCCGTAACCGAAAGCAGGATCCCCATTATCAATACACCGGCATAAACAATTATCAATACTTTAATATCCAACAACTGGACGAAACCAGATAATTCGTTTTGTAAATAATACAACGCTCCCGTCAACATTAATATTGCGAAAATGGACGCAAAAATACCACTGACCACATTGTACCGCACAAACGGCCTTCTGATAAAACCAGGTGTAGCCCCCACCAACTTCATCGTATGGATCAGAAAACGTTTGGAATAAATCAGCAAACGGATCGTGTTACTGATCAGCACAAACGAGATTGCCATCAACATTACGGCAAGTGTAAGCAAGATCAGGCTGACACGTTTCACATTGTCGTTCACCATCTGCATCATGTCTTTCCGGTAAAGCAGATCTGAAACGGAAGTATATTTTTTTATTTTCTTTTCGATCAATTGCAAGCTGTCGACATTAGCATATTCCGAATGCAATTTCACTTCAATGGAAGCCTGTAGCGGATTAAAGCCCAAGAACGTTTCGGGATTTTCCCCCAACTCCTCCTCAAGTTCCTTGACAGCCTGTTCTTTCGATATATATTCGGTCGATTTGATATAAGGCAAGGCATCCAGCGTCTTCTGCATCTTCTTTATATCCGCCTCTTTCTGATTATCTTTCAGCACGATCGAAAATGAAATGTTCTCCTTCACATATACGGAAAGTTTGTTTCCCAACAACCCTATCAGAAAAACGAGCCCCAGCAGAAACAGTACCAATGAGATACTTATAATGGAAGTCAGACGAGAATTAAAGAAAGAAACAGAACTAACTTTTTTATTATCAGCCATTCGTAGCAATATTATTCACATTCTTCGTATCAGGAAGAAACATACAGGCACTTTCTTCCCAAATTTTCTGCAAAAGAACGAATAATTTATGAGATAGTGATTACTTTACAATTCTTTAACTACAAGTCACCGAGCATAGATGGATAAAAAGTAGCATGCTTATCTTAAACAAACGAAGAGACTGTATCCATACACATAGTGTATTTCGACACAGCCTCTTGTTTTTTTAACTGCCTTCGACCTTCACAGGCTACTGGCAGAAGAACTTTATTTCAATACTTTAGTATTAATAATACGATCGCTTGTTCACCTGTCGCAGGATAATTGCCGTTATTTGTAGAGATGCACCGCCGTGCATCTCTACGGCGCACGATCTTATTTAGAATTATTTGATTATAATTGTAATGTTATTATTCTGAGATTACTTTACAATTGCTTTTACAGCGTCTTCACCTTCAATAGCAACTACAACTACACCAGCAGGAGCAGCGATAGTAGCATTATCAGAAGTAACCACTGTATTAGCGACTGTCTGGCCTAAGATGTTAGTGATAACCACTTTCTTGCCGGCAGCACCTGCAACCGTTACCTGACCGTTACCGGCGATGACTGTTACAGAAGATACTTCTACGTCTTCGTTTGCAGTAGCATCACCACCGTTTACACCTTCAGTCAAACCAAAGATAGCAGCCTGGTTCAATACTTCACTCCAACTCATCTTATCATAGTACTCCGAACCAGCAAGGTTGTCACCTGTATTGTGGTCGCCCTTATCTGTATCGTCAGAAATCTGAGCCAAAACAGGAACACCATTCTGTAATTTCACCCATGCACCTTCGAATGAACCGATACCAGAAAGATGTTCAATCGTACCATCTTCTTCATTTTTCATTCCATAATCGAAAGATTCCAGCAAGAAACCGTCATTTTCCGTATCGCCGACATATCTCAAAGAGAATGCAGCATTGTTGTGTTCGCCATTCAGATCGACAATGTCATAAACAACGCCCAAACTGTCTTTTGACAGATAAGGAGGAAGAACGTACGATGTACCATCCACATCCTTAACAGAGATAGAAGCCAACGTGTAAGGAGCTTTCAGCACATAGAGAGAATCACCGCGATGAACAGCCTCAACAAATGCCAGTCTTACATAGCCGTCAGACATAAACTTGTCTGTAGCAGAAACTTTATCGATAGAAGTACGAACAGAATCGTTCAAGTTAACCAAGAAACGACCGCTTACATAACCCGGATAAGAAACAGCATGGTCACATCCCGGATTGATACCGTGTTTTTCTGTAATGCAATATGTGTAAGCTGGTACGCTATCTGCTGCTGTTACAAGCAAATACTGCGGCATGCGTGCATTGGATTTTGCAATTTTGTCAACATAGAAAGAATAGCTCTTGTCTGCACCTGTGTTCAAGTTTTCATGAGACAGATAGTTCAGGCCCGGAGTTTCATCTTCATACAAATAACCGCCTGTGCGATCCACACCTAATTTCAAGCCTTTTTCTTTGTTGTTTACCAAATTGCTATAAGCTGCTCCGATTACGTCGTCACCTTCCAGATTTGCATACAAAGGACGAGGATCTCCTGCCAATTTGAATACATCAGATGATGTGCTGCACAAGTTGTCAACCTTCGTCAAGAAAGTAGATGCTTCTACTACCAACTTTCCAGCTATGGTATTGACATTTTTCAAAGATCCGGTTTCTACCCCTACTGCATTTACCAAAGAGTAATAATGATCTTCACCTACGTGATTATTGTTCTTCAGATAGAACAAAGCCCAAGTCAAACCATCCTTACCAGCCTGGATATCTTTTTCGTCAGCAACTACGTAGCGGTGCATATGATCCAAGGCTACATAAGTATGATCGTTGTCTATTTTGTTTGTATCTTTTACCTTAACAGCGTAAACAGCTCTCTTCAAAGTGTCAATGCCAGCCAAGCCCGGTTGAGTAGTCTTTTGTGCCGGAGTATAACCATAATCCGTAGCTTCACCGATCAAGTGCAATTCGAACATAGTCGGATCTTCTTTCAACAAACCTAAGTTCTTGCTATCTGCACTAATACCCAGATACCATGCTGCTTCACCGTTTACCAACTGCTGCAATGCATAGACGTTTTCTTTTAATACATCATCAGAAATCACTTCATAACCAAAAGTAGTCTTCGGATCTACGGCTGTGAAAGTCAACGTATCGTGACATGCGAATTTCTCTCCCCAGTAATGGATATCTGTACCTTCATTCCACATTCCGTCAGAATACTTATGATTGATAAAATAGTACTTATCCTGCCCATTGGCATCCTTACCGGCAGAATACAACTGACCTACGAAACCTTCGATACCATACTCACGGTTAGTAATCTTGACTAAAGCAGCTTCGTTCGTATTCACATCGTTATCATACACATCACAATTCAGTTCTTCAACAACCCACTGAGTGGCAGGCATATGAGTAAAGTCCTGATTAGCATCTTTAACATCATAAACCAAATGGCCAGCCATATCAGCTACGATATAAGAACCGTTATGACGTTTTTCCGTATAAGTAGGATCATCCTGAACAGTTGTAGACAACTGAATGAAATACAGACCGGATTTGACAGTCGTACGTACCAATGGAGTGCGGAAGTTGTCAAAGCTTATCTTCACGCCCATGTTTGCCAAGTACTCAACAGTGCCTTTATCACCTACATGATTAACACAATAATTAGTCACATAAGCAGGATTTCCGGCAACTGAACTTTTCGAACAAGCAAATTCTTCCTTGCACAAAGTCTTATATTTAGCCTGGGCAGCTGCAATGTTAGAAGGAACTGAAACTGTCAGGATTTCGCTTGCATCAGAAGTGCCCGTTCCATTGTTGATGGCACCTAAAGCGACCGGAACACCGGCAGCCTTGTTAAACAAGACATTTCCCCAAGAGCCATTATTATAAGCGATACCGGCATTAACCGTATTGAAGTAATCTACCATCTTTACAGCATCACCGTTTTTCTGCACCAAGTCACTCTTCAAATAGTCGATCTCTTCACTTTCTTTTACAGAAGCATTCAACGGTTCGATCACCAAACTGTCGTTTGTAGGATAATAAGTGAATTTGAAATGATAACGAGCTTGATGAGCATCCAAATTACCGATGACATCCGGCAAGATTGTTGGATCGGCATTCACCAATGCGGTCGGATTTGTTTTACTATTCAACTTCTGATAATCAGCATCCTTCAACAGCAAACCGCCATACACACCTGGAGCAGTCGGTTTTTCAAAACGATCAGGAGACACCATCAGGTATTTACCTGTCTTTACGTTTTGAAGAAGGATGTCGTAACCGGAATAAACTTCATTAGTATTTTCATTCCACTTATCACGGTCCAACAAACGATAAGGGCTTGCCACAGCCTTGTAAGTTTCGGTCAGCGGATTTTTATCTAATGTCTTGCTGAACTTGAAATTGACTTTCGTTCCTCCTAACGTAACATTCTCAGAGGTGTTATTGTTAGCGATATCAATAAAATTCTTATAAGAACCATCAGCATCGATCATCGAATTGATTTCAGCCGCATTCAAAACCTTTGCACCGGCAATGATCGGACGAACAGCAAGCAGTCCCTTAATACTTTTTGCTTCGTCTTCAGCCTTTACCGCACTCTCCTTTACCAAAACGACTTCGTTGTTCTGATTCAAAGCCATAGCCATCACAGAGTCTTTGCCATGGAAAAAAGAGAAGACAGTTTTCTGTGCGAAGTCACTCGTTTGAGCCTTGTGAGTATACCATCTCCAATTATCCGTACAACCGTTCAGGATAGTAGCCTCTACCTCTTTAACAACAGTTGTTGCATCTGAATTTCCATTTAGATCCAAAGCGTTGAATTCATCGAAAGTCAGCTTATAGCCAGTTTCCATGTTTTCATAAGCAAACAGGTCGCGAGAGTTCACGTTATCTCTAACCGTTGTGATCTTCCATAAAGAATGAGTCAATGCTGCTTCTTCGATTTTTTTTACGGTCAAAGTCAAATTTCCGGTAGTGTAATCACGTTCCATTGTCAGCACTGTCATGTTTGCCCCAGTACCGTCTACGTGACTACGTTGTTCGCCTTCTTTATCTCCTTCTTCAGAGACAACAAGCTGGTACCACTTTGTTTCATCAATAGAGTTTACCCCATTACAATGGTAGGAAGAAACAGCACTCTTCACAAGATCCGTACGATACAGCACTTCTCCGTTCGTAGTGTGTTGAATCATGGCTCCTACAGGAAGCGTACCGGCTAAAAACAAGCCGGCTACAAGAGTAGAAAACTTTTTGTTCATAATCATTTGAATTAATATTAATAATACATATACTAAAAGTTCGATCAGCATCACGTACATCCCTGTGTTTTCGTCTTTTAACTAAACTTCTGTATTTTGACGAGAGAAAACGTACGTTTTTTTTAGTCATTTTTGAGGGGCTTTCTGGAGGGTTTGTGTTGGAAAGTCGGTTTTTCGTACTTGTTAAGTTATCTGATTGATAAGAAAGAATATAGAAAAGGGAAAATAATTGGAAGAAAGGATTGCAGGTTTAAAAAGTAGTTGTATTTTTGTGCAGTGAAAATGGTGAACAAAAACGTACGTTTTCATTTGTCATTTTGAAAAACACCTCTATATCACTATAATACAACAACTTACGAGCACAAAATCAAGTATTTGTTATATATGTACGCATGTACATTAGTTAAATTGATAACAGATAGGTTATCAGACAGATACTACTCCTTAGCACACTCAAGGATTCCACTGAAAAAAAAGAGAAAAACAAGGTATTTTTGCAGAATAGCGACTTATGTGTTATTTTTTCTTTCAGTCAACAACTATTATTAAAGATTATATCTCAATAGTGTTGATTTGTTTCTTGGCAAATTTGAAACATGAAAGAAGATCTATCGGTGAGCAAACGGACAAACCTGTGGAAAGGTTCAAATATTCTTACAATTGTCTTATTATTCCATAAACTTATTATTGATTACGAAAACAACTGTCATACTATCATGCTTTGCTTTTAAGATCATGAATATCAATACTTACACGAAATGATAGTAGACATGACGGATGGTTTTTCAACTATCATACCATCATGGATACAATAGCTTTTTTACACGTAGCATATAGCTTATTTTCAACAATATAGTTACATTTTTTTGTCGAGACCCGGGTGTCCGACACCGGCAGATCCGGGTCTCAAGACTGCTCAGATGGAGGTGTAAATGGCCCTGATATGGGTATTTTGAGGAAAAGATCTAACGTCTTTCTTACAAAAAAGTAACGTGTTCCGGAAAAAAGGCTTATGCTTTCCGCAAAACATTCCGTTTTTAACGCTTTTGGAGTATGTCTATTTCGAGTAAAACGGCCGAAATGATAGTTAAACAGCTGATTTATGATAGTTGCATGATAGTTGAAAAGGGAACTATCATATCTATACAATATGATATTCAATGTTCACACAAGAAACATGATGGTATGATGGAGAATTTGTAAATAATGGGAGTCCGTAGGAGCGGGGTTACTCCGCCCATTAGGAATCAACATCACCATAATTAAATGGCAATAGGCAGAGCAGAACCCAGCCCCTACAGAAAAATCCCCGCTCTTATTCGACCGGGTCTCCGAACAGAGTTGCGGAAGAGGCGCGGTTTATGCGTACTTTTATAAATTGTCCTACGTGATAATTCTTCTTGTCAAAAATCACAACCTTATTCTGGCTGGTACGGCCGAACAACTGTTCGCGCGAACGTTTGGAGAAACCTTCGATCAGAACCTCGAACACTTTGCCGATATCACGCTTGTTACTTTCTTCCGAAAGCTGGTTCTGCAAGTCGATCATGCCTTGCAAACGGCGGACTTTCTCTTCTTCACTGACCGTATCGGGAAGATGCTGGGCCGCATAGGTTCCCGGACGCTCGGAATATTTGAAAAGAAAAGCACTATCGTAGCCTACTTCACGCATCAGGGAAAGCGTTTCTTGATAATCCTCCTCCGTTTCGGAATGAAAACCGCAAAACAGATCGGTCGAGATAGCACAGTCCGGCAGGATACGACGGATAGCGGCAATACGATCCAGATACCATTCGCGCGTGTATTTACGGTTCATCACTTTCAAGATACGGGAACTTCCCGATTGTGCAGGAAGATGGATCATCTTACATATATTGTCATGCTCGGCGATCACGTGCAGGGTTTCATCGCTCATATCTTTCGGATGCGAAGTGGTAAAGCGGACACGCATTTCAGGCACTTCCTCGGCGACACGCTTCAGCAAGGCGGGAAACGAAATTTTCTCCCCCTCTTTCTCAAAGAGATAAGAGTTGACATTCTGCCCCAGTAAGGTCACTTCCTTAAAACCTTTATCGCGCATATCGCGTATTTCGTTCAGGATACTTTCGATGTGTCAATTAAGGTAAAGTTCTTATTCAGCCAGGTGACA
>OHBJ01002901.1_pt1 | contig 11421 bp, 8 predicted proteins | sample 1577241 | NCBI WGS metagenome assembly OHBJ01 (sample SAMEA3541594, study PRJEB24748) | human gut metagenome | biome: human gut; feature: human-associated habitat; material: faeces | place: China | collected 2012
GCCAGGGATATGAAGTGCGCTCGCATTGGATAAGCTGTAGCTATAAGATAGCACCCGCAGAGGGAAAAGTCTGCCGAACGCTGTCGCGGCGGAATTTTTTTCCGCGTGCGGCCACACTTCTTGCAATCGGGTATATTTACTGATAAAATAGCACCCGTATTGGAGGGATATCTATGGAATTTGACGCTGGGCGGTATGATATCGCCGTGATCGGCGCGGGACACGCCGGGATCGAGGCAGGACTAGCCTGTGCGCGGATGGGACTGGAGACAGTCGTGTTTACGATCAATCTGGACGCCGTCGGCAACATGCCCTGCAACCCCGCCATCGGCGGCACGGGCAAGGGCCATCTGGTACGGGAGCTTGACGCGCTGGGCGGGGAAATGGCAAAGGCCGCCGACCGCTCGTGCATCCAGTACCGGATGCTGAACCTTGGCAAGGGCCCCGCTGTCCACTCCCTCCGCGCGCAGGCCGACCGGCGGCGCTATCAGGAGGATATGAAGCGCACGCTTGAGCGGCAGGAGCATCTTGATCTCAAGCAGGCCATGGTCACGCAGCTTCGCCTGACGGACGGCCATGTGTCCGCTGTCGTCACGCGCCTCGGCGCGGTCTATTCCGTCAAGGCCTGCGTCATCGCCTCCGGCACGTATCTGGACGCACGCGTCATCACCGGTCAACTTTCACGTCGGTCCTATAACCCCGGCACCGGCCTTCCGACCGCGCCGGTTTGGGCTCTTTCCCGTTCGCTCGCCGCTACTTGGGAAATCGTTCTTACTTTCTTTTCCTATGGGTACTTAGATGTTTCAGTTCCCCACGTTCGCTTCCTTGATTCCAAGGATGACGGAATCGCTTCCGCCGGGTTCCCCCATTCGGATATCCACGGGTCAATGGGTATTTGCCCCTCGCCGTGGCTTTTCGCAGCTTGTCACGTCCTTCTTCGCCTCCGAGAGCCAAGGCATCCCCCATGCGCCCTTCTCGTCCCGTTATTCGTTTCAAGAAGTCTGCGACTTTTGGTTTCTTTCGCCTTGCCTTTGCTTTCCGTATCCTTCGTCCCTCTGCTTGCATTTCTGCTCTGTTCGGTACATCCGGATGCGGCGCTCGTTGTGTTCTACTCTTTGTGTCTGCTCGCAGTGTTTTTTGTTTTCACTGCTTCTCCAGTATGTCAATGTCCTCGTTTCTAGTGGAGAATAACGGATTCGAACCGTTGACCCCCTGCTTGCAAAGCAGGTGCTCTAGCCAGCTGAGCTAATCCCCCGTGCCGCGGTGGCGTCCCGGGTGGCCTGCTCTGAGGCTCACCCGGGCGTCTTCCGTGGTATGGTGTGCGACAGGAACTTCTGACATCGGGTCGGGGAACGGTCTGTTTCCTTGATGAAGTGATTTGTAAGGCAGAGCTTTCCATTTCAGAGATATTAAACGTATTAAAACAGACACAAAAGAAGTAATGAATAAACTGAAAAAAGAATATCTGTTCTTTAAGCAACAGGAACCTAACATGAGAACACTGTTGGTTACCAATATGCTTTATGCATTGGTACTACCGATAGTAGAAATCTTTGTGGGAGCCTATATCATGAGGAACACGAGCGATCCGGTGATGGTTGCTTTTTATCAGCTGGCAATGTATATAGGCATCATTACTACCTCTCTTGTTAACGGTTATCTGCTAAAGAAATACAGTGTGAAGACGCTTTATTCGATAGGAATCCTGGTAAGTGGCATTTCCATGTTCGGTATGATGACTATCAAGTCACTTGGCTTCGTCGAACTTGGTCTGGCCGGCTTTTTAATGGGGGCAGCTTCTGGTTTCTTCTGGACCAACCGATACCTGCTGGCTCTCTATAATACCAACGACAACAGCCGTAACTATTTCTTCGGACTAGAGTCTTTCTTCTTTTCTATTACCTCCATCGGTGTTCCTTTAATTATAGGCGCATTTATCAGCCAGATAGATGGAAAAGAAGTTTTCGGATTCCTCTTCAATATCAATACCTCTTACTGTGTAGTTACGATGGCAGCAGTAGTCATTACCGTTATCGCCTGCATGACACTGTGGAAAGGTAAATTCGAGAACCCCAAAGAAACGAACTTCCTCTATTTCCGCTTCAACATACTTTGGAAAAAGATGCTGTGGCTAGCCGGATTGAAAGGAATGGTTCAAGGTTTTTTAGTAACGGCACCGGCTATATTGGTATTGAAGCTGGTAGGAGATGAAGGAGCGTTAGGATTGATTCAGGGAGTTAGCGGGGCACTGACCGCTGTCCTGGTGTATGTATTAGGACGTATGGCCCGCCCGCAAGACCGTTTGAAAATATTTGTAGGAGGACTAATCGTATTCTTTGTCGGTACACTATTCAACGGTATTCTCTTCTCTGCTACGGGAGTGATCCTTTTCGTCCTTTGCAAAGTGATATTCCAGCCTTTGTTCGACCTGGCTTACTTCCCCATTATGATGAGAACAATTGATGCAGTTGCAAAGATTGAGAATAGAAACGAATATGCATATATCCTAAGTCATGAGTTCGGCCTTTTCCTTGGAAGAGCTTTCGGTTTACTACTGTTTATCTTCCTTGCTTATTGTGTATCGCAGGATTTTGCATTGAAATATGCGCTGGTGATTGTTGCCGGATTACAATTAGCGGCATATCCTTTGGCTAAGAATATTACTAATCAAACTGATACTATTGAACATGAAAATGACAAGTAAAGGTGTTTTTGTACTTATGACCGTTTGTTTCCTGGCATCTTGCTCGGGCAACGGAAATAACTTTGGTGAAAAGGTAAAGCAGGTTTCCATCCATAGGGTAGACTCTACCGGGTGGTTCTTCCGGCGGTTCCGCAGCAAGCGTATCTGCTTCTCTGGCTGCAGCTGCACTGGGTTCGGACACCGGCGGCTCCATTCGTCAGCCAGCAGCGTTCTGCGGTGTTACCGGACTGAAGCCAACCTACGGCAGAGTTTCCCGTTATGGTCTAGTGGCATTCGCTTCCTCTTTGGATCAGATCGGACCGATTGCCAAAAACGCACAGGACTGTGCATGGATTTTGAATGCCATTGCAGGATTTGACCCGCACGATGGTACATCTTCCAAACGCAATCCGGAAGACTATACCGCAAAACTGGGAAAAGACATCAAGGGACTGAAAATCGCAATCCCGAAGGAATTCTATGCAGAGGGTATTGACGATGAAGTTCGAAATGCAGTGATGCAGGCTGCAAGAACTTATGAAAAAATGGGAGCAGAACTGGTGGAATGCAGCATGCCCAGTCTGAAATACGCTGTTGCAGCATATTATCTGATTGCTTCCGCAGAGGCTTCTTCCAACCTGTCCCGCTACGACGGCATCAAATATGGTCACCGCAGCAAGGTCGGCGACACATTCCAAGAACTGATCTGCAACTCCAGAAGCGAAGGCTTCGGCAGCGAAGTAAAACGCCGTATTTTGCTCGGAAATTATGCTCTGTCCAGCGGTTACTATGATGCATATTACGGAAAGGCTATGGCACTCAAGCAGCGAATCTCCGCAGAATATGCACACATTTTCGAAACCTGTGATGTAATTCTGACACCGACAACCCCGTCTGTTGCCTATGGCGTACATGAAAACATTTCTGATCCGGTAAAGATGTATCAGGCGGATATTTGTACGGTAACCGTAAATATTGCTTCTCTGCCGGCAATTTCTACCCCCTGCGGCTATAATGCAGCAGGCATGCCGATCGGTATGTCCATTGTGGGCAAGCAGTTCGATGAAGCAACCATTCTACAGGTTGCAGATGCCTTTGAACAGCAGTTTGAAACCGCTGTTCCGGTATTGAAGTAAGGAGGAGCAGTTTTATCATGTCATCATATATTCCTGTTATTGGTCTGGAAATCCATGCGGAGCTCCTGACCAAATCCAAAGTTTTTTGTACCTGTAGTGCAGAATTCGGCGGAAGCCAGAACTCCCGCTGCTGTCCGGTCTGCACCGGTATGCCGGGCACACTGCCGGTCATCAACCAGACTGCTGTAGAATATGCGGTAAAGGCTGGTATGGCACTGGGCTGCGACATCAGCAAGTTTTCTGTTTTTGACCGAAAGAACTACTTCTATCCGGACTTGCCGAAGGCATATCAGATTTCCCAGTTGTATTATCCGCTTTGTCTGGAAGGCAAAGTTGCTATTGACACCCCGAACGGACAGAAGTATATCCGAATCAACCATATCCACTTGGAAGAAGATGCCGGAAAACTGGTGCACGATGACTTCAACGCCGTTTCTCTGGCAGACTACAACCGTTGTGGTATCCCGCTGGTAGAAATCGTTACAGAGCCGGATATTTCTTCCGCAGAAGAAGCGAAGGCTTTCATTGAAAAGGTTATGCTCCTGTTGCAGTACGCTGGTGTCAGTGACTGTAAAATGGAAGAAGGTTCTCTCCGCTGCGATGTCAATGTTTCTATTATGCGTCCGGAGGATAAGGAACTGGGTACTCGTGCAGAGATCAAAAACATGAACTCTCTGAAATCGATTACCCGTGCCATCAATTATGAGATCAAGCGGCAGTCCAGACTGCTGGATGCCGGCAAAAAAGTTGTGCAGGAAACCCGTCGTTTCAACGAAAACAAGGGCGAAACTTCTTCCATGAGAAGCAAGGAAAACGCACATGACTATCGGTATTTCCCGGAACCGGATATTTTGCAGGTCAACTTTACAGATGAAATGCTGGATTCCATTCGGGATATGCTGCCGGAACTGCCGTATAAGCGTATGGAACGCTACATGAAAGACTATGGTCTGTCCAAGACAGATGCTCAAATTCTGATCAGCCAAAAGAGCGTTTCCGATTTCTACGACAATGCCGTTGCAGTTTATAACGCACCTAAAAGCATTGCGAACTTTATCATTGTAGAACTGCTTCGCCGTGTAAATCTGGGCGAAGTTTCTATGGAAGCACTGCCCTTCCTCCCTGCTGAATTTGCAGAACTGGTAAAAATGGCAGATACCGAACAGGTATCCAAGAACGATGCCAAGAAGATTCTCCGTCAGATGATCGAAACCGGAAAAATGGCAAAGGTCATTGCAGAAGAATCCGGCATGCTGATTGTCAACGATACCAAAAAGGCAGAAGAGGTTATCAGCAAAATTCTGTCAGAGAATGCAGAAGCTGTTTCACAGTATCAGTCTGGTGAAAAGAAAGTATTCGGCTTCCTGATGGGACAATGCACCAAATCCCTTCGCGGTGTTTGCACCCCCAGTACAATCAAGAAACTACTGGAAGCCAAACTGGCAGAAGCAAAACCGACAGTTACTGCGGAAGAATCTGCTGACAAGGCAAATGCGGCAGAAGAAGTTAAATCAGTAGAATGCACTAAGTTCACTAATCCGAATCAGTATATTCCGGAGAAGAAAGACGGCATCACACAGATCAATACTGATCATCTGCTGCACGAATTTGATTTCTCTGATGCAGCAGATCATGTAGGAGAAGAAATCTCTCTGCGTGCCTGCGTACATAAGATCCGCCAGATGAGTGGTTTTGCATTCCTGATTTTGCGTACCGGTCGTTACCTGATTCAGTCGCTGTACGTACCGGAACAGTGCAAGGATTCTATCACCGGACTTCGGGAAGGCAACTTTGTCTGGGTTCGCGGTAAGGTTACAAAGAATGAAAAGGCTGTCGGCGGCGTAGAGTTGCAGCTGTCTGCACTGGAAGTCATTGCAAACTGCAACGAGGAATACCCACTGAAAGTTTCCAACAAAAAGCTGGGCTGTGCACTGGACATCAATCTGGACAACCGTTCTGTTGCCCTGCGTAACATTTATGAACGTGCCATTTTCAAGATTCAGGAAGGCGTTGTCGGCGGGTTCCGCGAATTCCTCATTGGACAGGGCTTCACAGAGATCCATACCCCGAAGATCGTTGCACAAGGTGCCGAGGGTGGCGCGAATATCTTCCATCTGGAATACTTTGACAAACCAGCATTCCTGAACCAGTCCCCGCAGTTCTACAAGCAGACTGCTGTGGCATTCTTTGACCGCGTATTTGAAATTGCACCGGTATACCGTGCAGAAAAGCACGCAACATCTCGTCATATCAACGAATACATTGGTCTGGACTTTGAAATGGGTTACATTGACAGCATGTATGACGTTATGGCAATGGAAACAGCATGCCTGCGATATGTCATGGAATATCTGAAAAAGCATTATGCATTTGAACTGGAACTGCTGGAAGCAGATGTACCGGTAATTCGGGATATTCCCAGCGTTACCCTGCTGGAAGCAAAGGAAATTCTGGGCAACAAGGGTTCTAAAAACAAGCTGGATCTGGAACCGGAAGACGAAGTGGCAATCTGCGAATACGCAAAGAAAACATTCGACAGCGACTTTATCTTTGTTACGCATTTCCCGTCCTCTAAGCCGCCGTTCTATGCAATGAACTCCAGAGAAGATCCGCGTCTGGCATACAAGTTCGACTTGTTGTTCCGCGGTCTGGAAATTACCAGCGGCGGTCAGCGTATCCACGATTATCAGGAACAACTGGACAAGATGCACGCACAAGGTCTGGATCCGGAGGACTTCAAATACTATCTGGAAGCCCACAAGTATGGTCTGCCTCCGCACGGCGGTCTGGGTATTGGTTTGGAACGTCTGGTTATGAAGCTGCTGGGTCTGTCAAATGTTCGTCAGGCAAGCATGTTCCCGCGTGACATCAACCGTCTGCTCCCGTAATAGTCATTATCATTTGCAAATCGTATAGAGTAGCATTGTATGCACTCTGATTTTTCGTAAAACGCACACAAATGCACGGTCTTTGTGTGCGTTTTCTGTATAGGAGGGATCATCTATATGGACGACAAGGAATTTTATCTGGATGCCATTCGCGATGTGGTTCCGGAACACAAGGAAGAACAGATTCAAGATGTGTTTTATTCGTTTTTGGAATTGGAACATCTTTACGATTCTGCAATTGAACTGGTAAAGACACAGTTGAATATTTTCGACAACGAATTCAGTATGCGGTTTCAGCGAAATCCAATTCACAATATCGAAAGCCGTATTAAGACACCACAGAGCATTGTGGGAAAGTTGCAGCGGAAAGGCATGCCGGTTACACCGGAAAGTGCCCGCAACAATTTAACAGATATTGCAGGGGTTCGGGTAATCTGCTGCTATATTGATGACATTTATGCAATTGCAGACCTCCTGACAGACCACAGTGCTTTTCAGCTGCGAAAAATCAAGGACTATATCAAAAATCCAAAACCGAATGGTTACCGGAGTTTTCACATGATTCTGGATGTACCGGTCTACATGTCCAACGGCAAAGAAATTGCTCCTGTAGAGATTCAGATTCGCACCATTGCCATGGACTTCTGGGCAAGTCTGGAGCATCAGCTGCATTACAAGTCTACTGGCGATCCTAAAATTGCCGCTTCCCTGACTGGCGAACTGAAAGAGTGTTCCGAAACTATTTCAGGAATCGATCAGAAGATGCAGGACATGTTCAAAAAAATCAATTTGCTTTAAGGCATTTTATGCATAACAAAAAAGCGTTTTGCAAGACAGATTATATTCTGCCTGCAAAACGCTTTTTTGTTTATTGTGCTGATGCGAATTAGTTTTGATTCAGTGCATTCAGCATTGTTGAAACAATATCCGAAGTAGAGATCTCACCAGAAACACGGTCTTCAATTACTACGCAAAATGCAATCGGTAAATTGGGATCATCATTGAATCCAACCAACAAAGAATTTTCCGATGCCCCGTTCTGTACCTGTGCTGTACCGCTTTTTACACCAACGGGATAGCCAATAGAACTGTAGCGTTCCTGTCCATTTTGTCGCATGATCTGTTTTATCTGACTGGCTACTTCTGCAGAAAAGATGTTGTTCTCTCCATAGGTGGTTTTTGCTTCATATTTTGTGCTCCCAGTCACGTTAGTAGTATGGTCAATGAGATAGGGCTCTGTCACTTTTCCGCTGGCATTGGCAATGGCACTCTCCCACAGCATCATTTGCAGTGGGCTTGCAAGTGCTTCGCTCTGTCCCATGCAACTCCACATGGTGTCGAAGTCGCTGGTATCTGTCAGCTTTGTAGAAGCACTGAAAGAAGATAACCCGTCAAATTGGATTTTCTGCATTTTTGTATCGTTTACCGCAATGCCCATACGTGTGTATGTTTGAATAATGTTATCCAACGGCATATCCTGTACCAGCTGTGCAAAAAACGGATTACAGCTATTCTCAAACCCCTGCACAATGTTCTGTGTGCCATGTCCGTTAAGGTCATGACATTTGATCTGCTGATTGTATTTTGTGGTATAGATGCCGTTGCAAGTATATGTTTTGGACATCAATCCATCATAACCGAATGTTTCCAGAGCCGCAGCAGTGGTTGCTATTTTTTGTGTGGAGCCGGGAGTGGTTTCATAAAACGCTTTGCAAATCAAACTGCCGTCCGGCAATTCGCTGATATTGCTGTAATTATCCAGAATATTGACACTGGGTTTGCTGACGCACACCAGAATCTCTCCTGTCTGATAGTTGTAAGCGATTGCCGTTCCGTTTTTGCTGCCAAAAGCATTGTATACCGTTTGGTTGGCTTTATGATCCAATGTGGAGTAAATTGCCGTTTTTCCGTGAGGCGTTGCACCAAAAATCAAACTATAGTTTTGCAGTTTTTCAATGTTTTCGGAAACCAGCGTATTTGTCATCTGACCGCTGTCATCGCCAATCACATTTCCCACATCTAAGAAGTAATTTTCGTCATAGGTTTCTGTAGAAGCATTTGGATCAAATAAAATCTGATTATTTCGGTCATAGACCATTCCCAGCGTCACATCATCAGAATGGGACATATAAAAGGAAGATTCTTTTACTACTTTCCAAACCAAAACACCCATGCCTAGGAAAAACACAATCAAAATCAGAATGGTCAGCCGTTCTCCGCGTCGGATACTTTGAATGCTTTTCATGCCGCAGCCACCGCCTTTCTTGCTTTGGCTTTTTTCTTTTTCGGTTCCGGTTTCTTAAATACCGGTGACTGTCCCGCTTTCAGCATACCGGCTAAGAAGCCACTGGTAATCATGGAGCTACCACCCTGCGAAATAAACGGAATTGTAACACCAGTAAACGGGATCAGATTGCAGGAGCCGAAGATGTTCAAGCCCATTTGCACAATCAACACTGCCACGCAGCCAAGAATCATAGTTGTATGGAAATAGCTACGAGGTTTATTGATCATCGGAAGCAGCATCATTGCCATTAAGATCAATATCGACAGCAATGCCACCAAAAAGCCCCATTCTTCACAAATGGTAGAAAAAACAATATCGGTGTCCGAGGCAAACACTTTATACAAGGAGCCGCAGCCCGGTCCCTTTCCGAACAAACCGCCCTCTGCAATCGCAATCAAAGCTTTACACTGCTGGTATCCATCTCCCTCCATTTGATTCCAGATGTCAACCGAAAGACGGTTTTGTACATAACCCGGTGCAAATCGCAATGCCAATGCTACAAGAATCGCAGCAATAGCACTGATTCCGATAATTGTTTTCTTGGAAAATTTTGCTTTTGGATAACACAAGCGACATGCCAACGCACAACCGTACGCAGCGGCAAAAGTAGGCAGCGAACCTAAATCACGACACCACCACTGCAAACCTACAATGACAATAAATGCTCCTGTCAGGATCATCATTTCCTTGGAAACGTAGAAAAACAGAATCTTTTTCTTCTCATGCTGTTCCCGAATAGAGGTTGCACAGATCAAAACAAAGACTGGCTTCATAAATTCTGACGGCTGAATACTGATTGGTCCAATGTTGATCCACATACTTCGACTGCCAGTCAGCAGCAAAATACTCAAAATCAGCACACCCAACAGAATATACAGCACAATTTTTTTAGATTGAATCCAAACATGATTTCGTGTCAAAAGGAAACCGACTTGACAAACTGCCAGTGCTACAATACAAGTAACATAGTGCTTTGCCGCAAATCCAACACCGCCAAAACAGGATTGAAACATGACACTGATGTTGATAAGCAGCAGCAATACAAAATCCAGCGTATAAGTCATTTGGCGGTACAGGAATCGCAGCACTATACTATACGTGAAATCTAACCCGATCACAGCAACTGCCAACGGCAAAATGTCTTGCGGCGTATCATATTTGCCGCGGAGCAGAATCGCAAGCAGCATAATAATGTGTGTCAGCAAGACAATTGTGGTGCATTTTCCATAAGTGAGTCCGTTTTTATACATTCTGTTTCCTCCTTCGCTGCCGGATTATCACCGATTTTGTTCCAAACCGAATCTCGTCCATGTCTTTGAGTTTGACCTGCGAACGAATCCGCCTGCCGTTGACAAATGTTCCGGATTTGGAATCCAGATCCATGATGCTCCACACCCCGTTAGACACATAAAGCACTGCATGATAACGGGAAACACTCATGTCCGTAAAACGAATATCTGCGGCTCCGTGTCTGCCGATCAGGATTTCATCCGCTTCCAACGGAATGACAACACGGCGTGAAGTGTCGTACAATGCCATGTGAGCACTGACCTTTTCCCAACGAAGCTGTTCGATTTCTTTTTCCTGCCGTGCAGTTCCAAACACGATGCAGAAGCTCTCTCGAAAGGGGTTTATGAGACATACCGCAAACGGAATCTGCGTTATTCACAGGTGGTTCCGTTTACCATGACCGAGGAGAAAAATACCGGGACGAACCTGCCGGCTCAGATCGATCTGTATGCCACGCAGGGCAATCAGTACAGCTTCCTGTTCATTACGAAGGGAGGCGGTTCGGCCAACAAGACCTTCCTCTACCAGCAGACCAAGGCGCTGCTGAACGAGGAGTCGCTCACGAAATTCATCCAACAGCATATCTTCGACCTCGGCACGTCGGCCTGCCCGCCCTACCACCTGGCCATCTGCATCGGCGGCACGTCGGCCGAGATGTGCCTTTCGACGGTGAAGAAGGCTTCGGCCGGCTACCTCGACGAGCTGCCCACCTCGGGCAACGAGGGCGGCCGCTGCTTCCGCGACCTGGAATGGGAGGAGAAGGTGCTGAAAATCTGCCGCGAGAGCGGCGTCGGCGCCCAGTTCGGCGGCAAGTATCTCGTGCACGACGTGCGGGTGATCCGCGCTCCGCGCCATGCGGCTTCGTGCCCCGTGGCCATCGGCGTGAGCTGCTCGGCCGACCGCAACATCAAGGCGAAGATCACTCCCGAAGGCATCTTCCTCGAAGAGCTGGAGAAGACCCCCGCGCGCTTCCTGCCGAAAGAGGCTCCCGCCATGTCGCCGGCCGTGGACATCGACCTCGACGAGGGCATGGACAAGGTGCGCGAGATCCTCACCAAATACCCGATCAAGACGCGCCTGAACCTCCGGGGCACGCTGATCGTCGCCCGCGACATCGCGCACGCCCGCATCAAGCGG
>OHBJ01002902.1_pt1 | contig 11418 bp, 10 predicted proteins | sample 1577241 | NCBI WGS metagenome assembly OHBJ01 (sample SAMEA3541594, study PRJEB24748) | human gut metagenome | biome: human gut; feature: human-associated habitat; material: faeces | place: China | collected 2012
CATGACGAAGAAGAGGAGCATGATCATGATGAAGAAGATGAACATCATCATGATGAATATGATGAGCATATATGGACTTCACTTGAAAATGCGCAGCTTCTTGTATCTGCTATTGAGGAAGTTTTTTGCGAAGCAGATCCTGAGCACGAGAAACAGTTTCGAGATAATGCAGCGGCTTATCGCGAACAGATTGCAGATGTGCAGTCTGAAATAGAGGAAATTGTAGACAATGCACGTGTGAAGAAAATTCTATTTGCTGATCGATTCCCATTTTTATATTTTACACAGGAATTTGGTTTAGATTATGATGCTGCATTTGCTGGTTGCGCCGGAGATACGGAGCCGTCAGCTAGAGTCATTGCCTCTTTAATAGAAGAAATACAATCTGAAAATATAAAAGCAATATATCATGTGGAGATGGGAAATACAAAGACAGCTCAGATGATACAGGAAGCAACAGGCGTTGAGATATTAGAACTTCATTCATGCCATACTGTGACTTCAAAGCAGCTGCAGGAAGGTGTGACCTATGTGGAACTAATGAGACAAAATGCAGAAAATTTAAAGAAAGGATTACAGTAAAATGCTGTTTGAATGTAAAAAAGTATCATTTGGATACGAAAACCAGCAGGTCATTAAAGATCTGTCATTTCAGGTTCAGGAAGCCAAGAATAATTACAATCTGGAAGGTTATGATTCCGCGTGTAAGCAGAAATTCAAGGGTGTGTTCAACGGTGACATCGGGAGCATCTGCAAGATCCTACCCGATAAGCTGTGCGTGGATTATGATGGGCGCATCGTGGAGTATTCCAAAACGCAGCTCGGCGATCTGGAACTGGCGTATGCCATTACGATCCACAAATCCATGGGATCGGAGTACGAAACGGTCATCATTCCCATTTTGATGGCACACCGCATTTTGCTGACGAAGAATCTGATCTATACTGCCGTAACACGCGCAAAAAAGCGTGTGATTCTGGTCGGGCAGAAGCGTGCGCTGTTTCTGGCGATCCACTCCGGCAGAAAGGTCAAACGGAACACCTGCCTTGCCGAACGGATCTTAAAGTACAATCAGGTATTCAGACAAAAGGCTCTGCCGCAGGGCGCGACAGAGCAGAAATTGAAAAAAGCCGGTTAAGTTGAGATGGATGTGCAGAATTTGCGCAGTCATCTCTTATTTTATTTATGGAAGGAGTTCTAAGAAATGAATGACAACAAATCCACCGTGATGAACAACGCCGCCGTGCAGCAGCTGCGCAAGGTGCCGGGCTTTGACCCGATGAAACTCCTGCGCAAAACGATCTCCGTCAAAACTGGGCATCCGGTCTGGAAGCTGGATCTCCGCTATAAGCGGCTCTGGTTCCGTCTGGCCTGCCCGAACGGGAGAATGCTCCTGAAGCCGCTGCGCATCAGCGACCAGCTGGCAATTATCGAAGCGCAGGTTTATTTCAGCAAGGACGATCCGGTTCCGGCCGCCAGCTTTACCTCCGAACAGCGCAGGGAGAATGTCCCCGGTGGGGAATTTCTCCGCGCCGCGCAGGAGGATGCGCTCAACATGGCGCTGGAAAACGCCGGTTTCGGCATCCAGTTCTGCGACGTGAGCCGCGACTACGGCGGCGAGCTGTTTGGGTCAGAAGTGCCGGTCCAAACGGAAGTCGAAGAAGCAGCTGTCGAGGAAACCAAAGCGCTCATTGCGGAGGAAACTGCCGCAGAAACAGCGCCGACGATGGATATGGATTCTGCGCTCGCTGAGCAGCCTGTCGTGGAAACAACGGCGCCAGTTGAAGGAGAACAGAAAGTTGCCACCATACAGGATGAAACGCCTGACCTCCATGTTTTGCCTCTACAGCAGGAAGAAGCTGCGGAAGAACTTGCAGAACAGCCGCAGGCTGCGTCTTATACGGCAGATATGGATGTCAGTGAGATCGTGCAGCGTATGACGGTGGACGAAGCAAAGGCCGTTGTGGTGCAGATCGGCACCTGCCGCGGCTGGACGCTCGAACAGGTCGCGCAGCGTCGCCCGGCGAGCCTGAAATGGTATCTCTATGGCTGCGATCAGGCGGATAATATTCTCAAAGCTGCTGCATCCGTCCTGCTGGATAATTTACAACAGAAAGCCGGATGAAGCGTCAAGTTTGGATGAAAGGGTGTGGCCGTTATCAAAGCCGGTTCTTCGCAGTTTCCGTTCCACATTACAGACATTGCAGCGCTGCTGCGGCTCAATATCCGCAGGCGCGGTCCGGACTTTCTGTATGTGGACTGCCCGCTTTGCGGCGATCATCGCGGCAAGCTCTATCTGAAAACGTCACGGGACGTATGGCACTGTAATTACTGTCAGGAGTCCGGCGGGATGCTGGCGCTCTATGCAAAGGTCTACGGCATCAGCAACGCGGACGCCTATCGGGAGATCTGCGAAGCGCTTCAAACCGGAGATTACGCGCCAGAGTACCAGAGCTACCAGAACCGGCAGCCGCAAGAAATCGCGCAGTCGGCCAGGGCACCCCGGCAGGCGATCCATCAGACGCTTTCGATGCTGTTTTCCATGCTGTCGCTGACGCCGAAGCACCGTGCGCATCTGCGTGAGGTGCGTGGACTGACGGACGACCAGGTCGAACGGTTCGGCTTCAAAAGCACCCCGCCGCCCTATCTCTGCAAGAGTTTGACGGCGCGGCTTTTGAAGCAGGGCTGCATCGTACAGGGTGTCCCCGGCTTTTATTTGGCGGAGGACGGCAGATGGACAGTACGATTCGGAACACGCACGGCTGGGATTTTGATCCCGGCCAGAAGCGCGGACGGACTGGTCTGCGGCGCACAGATCCGGTTGGATACACCCATTCGAGAAGAAAACGCGCCCGCCGATAAAGAGGGCACGAAGTACCTCTGGCTGTCGTCGAGCAGCAAACCGATGGGGACATCCTCGGAAAGCCCCATCCACTTTGTCGGCGATCCGTGTTCCAGAGTGGTCTATGTGACGGAAGGGTTACTCAAGGCTGACATCTGCCATGCGCTGATGCACCGCACCTTTGCGGCGACCGCCGGAGCGAACAACGTGTCCAAGCTGGATGAGCTGTTTGCGTTCCTCAAAAAGAACGGCACGGAGGAGATCATTGAGGCGCAGGACATGGACAAGTATCGGAATGTTCACGTTGAGAAAGGTGCCTCCAAGATCTATCTGATGGCACGAAAGCACGGCCTGCAATGCCGTCGGCTGACGTGGAATCCCAACTATAAGGGGTTAGATGACTGGCAGCTTGCGCTTCGGAAAAACGCCGGGAAAGCACCGAAAACAATGACGTTCCGGGAGCGGTATCTGCATGGTGTGTGCGAGGTTTCCGAGATAGATGCCTGCGTGGAACAGTGGCACAAGACGCAGCCGGATGGTGTGCCCTTGCAGGCATACCTTGGCTTGCTGGACGAAGAATATCACGCTTTTTTGCAGCCCGGCGGCAACGCACGGTTGGCAGAGCTTTTGAACGCACAGCGTAAGCAGCTCGGCTGCCGCATTTATCAGCTGGAATTTACGGATACGGAGAAAACGAAACCGTTCGCGTTCTCCGGGATCGACGCGCTCCACAAGGCAGGCTTTCAGCAACCGCCTGCAAGTGAGTACCGGCTAGTATGCGACGAAACACTCTATTGCGCGAAAAATGAGCCGGATTTGGCTGTGCTGGAGCGTGTATTTGACCGCTATAACGGCAAGCTGCCGGCGGACTATCCGGGGCGCTGCATTGCACCGTCCGATGTACTGGAGCTGTACGATGCGGAAAAGCGGCGGTATTACTATCGGGATATGAAGCAGTTCGTGCCAGTGGCGTTTTCTCCGCTGCTGGCGCGGCCAATACAAAAATGAAGGGAGACAGTATATGAGAAAAATTACGGTTCTGGATTTCGCAAATCAGATCGGCGTTCTCAGCGACGAGGTTCCCGTAGTCGTGAAGACGGACAGGAAGGTCATCGGCCGCTTCCGCTGCTTATATGAGATACCGGAAACGGCCATGCCGGGGGTTCTTGAAGCAAAAATCGACCATGTCATTCTGCGCTCCGACGAGATTACAATTCAGGTCAAGCTGAAAGCAGTCACGACATAATGACCGCGACCAGAGAGATATGGATGAGAGAAATGAGATCGTGCAGCTTCGCACATTCTGCCAGGATCTTGGTGCGCATGTCCGCGAAGTACAGGACGGTGCCAGCTTTACGGCAATGCTCTGGGAGGACGCGGACAGCGTCAGTGAACGCGATGCCGCTGAGATCCAGAGGAAAATCAAACGAAAGACCGCAGAATATCCGGGATTCGTGTGCTACTGCTTCGACGCATTTAGCACACTGATCTATCGGGTATAACACATGAATGGGCGCAGCAGAATCGCTGCGCCCATTTTCTATCAGAAAGGAGCTTTATCATGGGCGTATTTTCAGAGCTTGATCTGGAAAACCAGCAGGCTGAAATGGAGAAAACCGCTTCCGAATCATCCGAAATACAAACGTTGCAGGCAAAGCTGATCCAGCAGCACGAGCAGAAAAAAGCTGCCGCCGCTGCGGAAGTGACGAGCAAGGAGCCTGCGGCGGAGTCGGTTGCCAAAACGGAAGCAGAGCAGGAAGATCCTGCGGCAGCGGAAACAGAAAGGCGCCGTCGGCACGAGGAAGCAGAAGCCAAACGGAAAGCGGAATGGGAGCGGCAGCAGGCGGAAAAGCGTACTGCTGAACAGGCTGCGTTTGCAAAAATCGAGCAGATGAGCGAGACGGAGCTGATCAAAGCATCAATGGAACGCATGAAAAAAGAAACCGAGCGGCTGACGCGGCGGAATCTCAAGGAATGCGTTTCCGAGTATGTGCAGACGCTCTGTCTCAGTGATCCAGCGTTCGCGCGGATGGTCATGCACCCGCGCAAGAGTATGGCACATTGTCTGCAATTCATCAACCGGAAAGCGCGGGAATATCTGCTTGCGGAAATGAAGGATAACGGCATGGAGCCGCAGCCAAACGGCATTTACGGCGGCGATGTGCCGGAGGATACCTGTTATGACTGGGCAGAGGAATATTTCCGGGATGCAAACGCCGAAGAGGATGAGATCAAGGAGGAACCGTTTGTTCCAAAACCGTATCCGGGTGCGCCAGTCAAATCCAAGCGTCAGCCCAAAAAGGAGAAGACAAAAGCTGAGACAAAGACTGCAAAACCGGAGCAGGTCATTCAAATGCCGCAGCCGGAGAAATCGCCCGATGAAGAACAGTTTTCTATGTTTGATCTGATGGGAGGCATGGCCGGATGATCGCTTATAAAGGAATGTGCCCAGGTATGGTCTGCCTTGGCTATCAGCTAAAGATGGGCTTGAATGTAACGGAACAGGCAAATTGTCAGGCAAACGGTTTCCACTGCGCAGCAAACCCGATGGACTGCCTGCGCTATTATGGGGATTTTCAGAACTCGGAATACTATCTGGTTCGTCCGTGCGGCGATCTGGATGAGGATGCGGTAGATTCCAGAATCTCCTGCACACAGCTCTGGGTGCTCCGAAAGCTGGAGCCACAGGAGTTTTTCCTGCATGCGCTTGCGTATATGGCAGACCATCCGCAGATGCCGGATGGCTGTGATGTCAAAAGAGAACGTGCGCAGGCATGGAATGGCTACGCCGTCGTGCGCGGCAAGCACCCGCGCGCAAAGGGCAAGCTCGGAGATATTCTGGCATTTGCCAGAGAAGCTGTGAACGGACCGAAGATCGAGCATCTTTCGCTGTGCGTGATCGACGGCAAGGAGCGTCTGCCGGATACCTGGTATGATGACAATTTTGAAGAATGTGAGGCGGTATAAACGAATGAAGCGAAAAGAATTAGAAAAATTGCCTGTTCTGCGGGCAACGACCGCGATGCTCGAACAGGCGGAAAAAGAACCGATGGTACAGACCGGATATTTCCGAAAAGAACTGCGCTATGAACACGAGCACTACGCCAGATGCAAACAATTTGACCGGATTCTGAAGGTCGCGATCTATCTGACAAAAAATCTGGCTGCCGGCGGCAGAAAGCCAGTGTATGAGCTGTTTCTTGACTATGATGCGCAGGATTTCCTGACATACAGTTTCGTGGAAAAGAAGTGGCGTACCGCGATGCTTCGCAATTTACCGCAGCAGGGATTTGGCATCTCTGACGCGCAGATCTCATCCCGTGATTCCGCTGTGATCAGCCAATATCTGCATTCCAAATGGGGTGCGATCGCGGCGATCCGGGAGTTTCAGGAAGGGATTCGGGAAAAGCAGCTTCTGGCCCGGCACAAGAAAGAAACCGATCCGTGGGATGCGGCAATGGCGCTTGTGCCTCCGCTTCCAAAGGACTGGGGCAGATGGGTCAGCAAGGTCGGCGTCGAGCAGAATTATATGTTCTATCAATACCGGCGCGGCGGCGCCAAAACCGGCTATTGCAGCTATTGCGACCGCGAGGTTCCGATTCGGAAGCCGAAGCACAATGCGTTTACCAGATGCCCCAGATGCAGAAAAACGGTGCAGTTCAAATCCTTCGGCAAGATGGGACGGCTGCGCACAGGGCGGAATATCCTGTATCTGATGCAGCCTTATCCGGGCGGCTTTGTGATCCGGGAATTTTGGGCGGAACGAACCTATGACAAAGAGAAATACAGGAATATCAAGGCATTTTACCATGAGTTCCGCCGCGCGATCTTTGACGCGGACGCAAAACCGGTGCAGGCATTTTACTGGGGTGTTTATAAGCAGCGCACATCGCGTTGGATCAAAGGCTGCAACTGCAGCGAGGGATATTACCCGGATGAAAGCGGTCGCGTGTATGGGAAAACGATCCCGTACCTTGCCAAAACCTGCTTGCAGCGGACCGGTCTCCCGGAACTGATTCATGCAAACATGAAGACGGACCCGGAAAAATATCTTGTCGTACTGAAAAGGATGCCGAATTTGGAGCAGATGACAAAAGCCGGTCTGTTCCGGCTTGCAGTGGAATGTACGCAGGATTATTACAAATTGAGTTCAATTTTTCAGACAACACCCGTGCAGAGAGGTCTTGCACCAAAACTCGGCCTGAATCGGCTGGAGCTTGCACGACTGCGGAAGAATCAGGGCGGGCGTGCATTTCTGGAATGGCTGCAATTTGAAAAGCAGACAGGAAAGCCGATCTCAGATTTTGCGATCCAGTGGATGTGCAAAGAGCATATTGACCCGCAGCAGCTGCAATTCATTGCAGATCGGATGCGCTATGGGCAGATCCAGCATTACCTGAACAGGCAGATGCAGGAACTGAATTTGAGCAGCGAACGTGTCATTGAACTGTGGCGGGACTACCTTTCCATGGCGTTCCGCTTCGGTTATGACACAAACGACCCCATCGTGTATCGTGTACGCAAACTTCAGCAGCGGCATGACGAATTGGCCGCCCGCGGAGAGGAAATGCAGTTGACCCTTCGTGCCGGAGAGCTCCTTCAGACATATCCGCATATAGAACAGAATTTGCAGGCGATCCGGGAAAAGTTTGCTTTTACAGGAAAACAGTTCCAGATTCAGGTTCCAGATAAGCTGGAAGATATTTTCATGGACAGCCGGAAGCTCTGCCACTGCATTGCCAACAGTGATGTCTACTGGGAGCGTATGGAGCGCAGGGAAAGCTATCTGCTGTTTCTGAGAAAGACAGCCGAACCGGACACCCCCTATTATACCGTAGAGGCAGAGCCGGGCGGCACGGTACGGCAGGTCCGCACCCAGTATAATCGCCAGAATGACGATATTGGCGAGGTGCGCGCATTCCTGAAGATCTGGCAAAAGCAGCTTGCCAAGCGGCTGACGCAGAAAGATAAGCAGCTTGCGGCCAACAGCCATGAACTGCGCATCAAAGAACTGGTGCAGCTGCGAAATGATCAGGTCACGATTCACACGGGCGACCTTGCAGGTCGTCTGCTTGTGGATGTGCTGACAGAGGATCTGATGGAAGCGGCATAACAAAAACGGAGTGGGAGCGCAGCGGCGCTTCCACTCCCATAGAAAGGACTGAAAACATGGATCATATCACAGAAGCGTTTTACAACGTCATGTACCAATACAGGTTGGCCTTTACGCCGGACGGCGTGCAGGCAAACCTCAATCAGTGGCGGCAGCAGAAAACGCCACTTCTGGAGCTGCTGCGCCGTCACCCGAGCTGGCGGGAGCAGGAGCTTGCGGTTGTGTTCGATCTATCCGAACAGCGGCAGCTTGACCGGGCCTGCGTGGATGAAACAAAGTTTGAAATGTTGACGCTCGCGGAGGAAGCGGGATTGACCGGCGAACGGCTGGAAGAATTTCGGGATGCGCTCGACGCTGCGACGGCAGATTATGCGACCGTTCCGGATGAATCCCGGCTGCCGGTGATCCGGAACCGCGGACATATCAAGTGCGACGCTGGCATGAAGGCAAGCCGCATCATCAACCGGCTGTGCGCAAAATTCGGCATCGACCAATATGAAACAGAGCGGGAGCTTGGACACGGGGATACGCTCCATACCGCACGAGTCAAGCCCTACAACGCGGTTTTCGCGCGGCTGGCTGACGCGCTCAATCCGGTGCGGATCAGCAAAACCGGCGTATTGTCCGTCCATCCGTGCGACTTTTTGGAGATGTCAGCGAAGAAAAACGCATGGCATTCCTGTCACTGTTTAGCAGACGGTGGATGGCGGGCCGGCTGTCAGTCTTATATGGGCGACGGCGTGAGCATGGTATTCTTTACGGTCGACGATGGCATCAAAGAGCAGTTCTACCGCGCGCCGAGACTGACGCGGCAGATTTTCTGCTATCGGGACGGTGTGCTGCTGCAATCAAGACTATATCCGCAGAATGACGACGATGTGCGAAAGCTCTACCGGAGCATGGTGCAAAGCGTGATCGCAAGATGCCTTGGCCTGCCGAATCTCTGGAAAACGAATACGACACTTACGGAAATCCGACCTTATTGGACAACCGTGCAGGGCAGCCTGCATTACACGGATTATGAGAGCGGCTATGCCGCGTTGTCACTGATGAAGGGTTATGGAGACTATGGGCATCTGGATATCGGAAGCGCATCGCGCTGCGTTGGCTGCGGTCGGCCCTATGATCGACACAACTCAACGCACTGCGGCGAATGTGAAGACATGTGTGTTTGCAAGGCGTGCGGAAGCGTGGTTCCGAAAAACAGCGGCCATTTTTTAGACGGCGACGGATTTTACTGCGCGGAGTGTATGCAGCCGTGCAGCTGCTGTGGGAAACTGCTTCCGAGAGAAGCGCTGCGGCCGGTGCTCAACCGGCGCGGGCGGACAAATCAGCTTTGCCCATCCTGTGAAGAAGCAGAGCTGGCAAATTGCCGTACCTGTGCGGTGCATAGTTGCTGTAAGGATTTGCGCGGCTTGCTGTTTTGCAAGAGAAGCCGCTATACACAAGTAGAATTGGAGGAACAATATGCGTAATTTATATGAGCAGTGCTTAAAGCTGACGCAGTTTGCGGCGATGGAGTTTGAAGAGATTTTTCAGTTTTCACAGGAACGTCTCAAGCAGGCGTTAGAAACAGAGTTGATTGAGAACGGATATGCCGTGCGGAAGCAACGAGGCTTTTTGTACGCACAAGGGACGGTGCCTGTCCTGCTGGTTGCGCATTTGGACACTGTCCATCGCACCCAACCGGAAACGATCTGCTATTCCGCAGACGGCACGGTCATGATGTCACCGCAGGGAATTGGCGGCGATGACCGGGCGGGCGTGTATATGATCCTGCGTCTGATCCAGAGCTGTCATTGTCACGTCCTGTTCTGTGAGGATGAGGAAACCGGCGGACACGGGGCACGTGCCTTTACAAAGTCCGGAATCAAACCGGACGTCAATTATATCGTGGAGTTGGATCGCACGGGCAGCAACGACGCGGTATTCTATCAATGCCGCAACCGGCAGTTCGAGCGACATATCAACAGCTTTGGCTTCCAGACAGCGTTCGGAAGCTTCAGCGACATTTCCATTTTGGCACCGCATCTGAATCTTGCCGCGGTCAACCTCAGCACCGGCTACTACCATGCGCACCAGCCGGGAGAATATGTCCGGCTGGACGAGGTAGAAGACCTGGTCGGCCGCATAGCGAAACTCCTGCAAACGAAAACAGAACAGTTTTCTTACACGCAGAGGTTTACGGCAAGAAAGCTGGGTGAACCAAACGATTTGCAGCGGAAACGGCTCATTGCATTGTCTGACGCGCATATTGTCCGGATCAATCATCAGAATATTGCCGACGGCCGCGGATATTTTATGGACATAAGCGGCAGAATTTATCTCTATCTTGATGAATGTGACCGCATGGTACATATCGGAGACGCAGAAGCACTTTGCATGGACGGCTCTGCCGCTGCGTATCAGGCGGGGCAAGCGAAAGAATACAAGACCATAGAAATGGAAGAAGCCATGCGCCTGTTGGAGCAGGAGCGCGCGGCGGGATAATATGCCGCCCACCCTGCAAACAGGCATCCGTCCGCTTGCAGGGTGGGCATACTTCTGATATAATAATTAAAAACTACGGCAAAGGAGGCAGAATGATGATAAACGGATGGATCATGAGCGGAGATACTGCAGTTGCGTCTTTTTATGGCAGAATTGTGACACCGATTCTGCCGGAGCGATGCCCGCTTTGCTTCCAAAAGGGTGGAGACCTCGAAATGTGGCTGGAATCAAGAGCCATTGACCGTCACCGCACAAACAGCAGAATACTGAAGCGGATTTTGCGTCTTGGCGATACATCCGATCTGAACACGGCGCTCCATGTGCATGGCGCAACGATCACGGACAATTACTGGGTCAAGACGGAGGATGAAGCCAATCTTACATGGGCGGATGTTGGCTTCCGGGAAAATTATTTTGCCGACCTGGCACTCAGCGGCCGGTTTAGCAGCATCGCAAAGAATTACACGCCAAAGGAGCTGCGCACGGCAACACCGGAGCTGACGAACATCGGTAGCTACGAAAAATGCTGGCGGCAGAAGAGTGGCCATTGGATCATGGTGAAAAGCGGAACGCCAGAAGAGCATTTTTCCGAGATTTTCACGGCGGCGATTGGCAAGCACCTCGGCTTTCCCATGGCAGAGTATACTCTGGACGGTGCGTATGTCATTTCAACGGATTTCACAGATGGCCGGCTGAATTTCGAGCCGATGGCGAATCTGGTGCAGGACAACGAGGACTATGACTTCAACTATGATGTCCTGCAAAATCTAAATCCGTCGCTTCTGAAACCCTATCTGGATATCCTGTTTATGGACGCGCTGGTGTTCAACGTTGACCGCCATACGCAGAACTACGGTCTGCTCCGCTCCCGCGAGACGGGCGAAATTCTCTCGATGGCACCGAATTTTGACAACAACATGGCGCTGATCTCCAGAGGCTACGCAAGCGACCTGAGCAGAATTGCAAATCCACT
>OHBJ01002910.1_pt1 | contig 11395 bp, 9 predicted proteins | sample 1577241 | NCBI WGS metagenome assembly OHBJ01 (sample SAMEA3541594, study PRJEB24748) | human gut metagenome | biome: human gut; feature: human-associated habitat; material: faeces | place: China | collected 2012
CCTGTGTTGACACATCCCGAAACAAGACCGCAGTTATACCCTACGATACCGGCCGCATATTTGCTGCCGCAAGTGATGTCGCCCGAATTCACACAGTTACGGATTACCGATTTATAGTTGGCGTAGCCCACAATTCCGGCAACATTCGAATCTCCATACGTGAGAATATCCGCATAGTTGACGCAATTCTCCACTGTGCCGTGGCTATAGCCGACGATAGCCGCACTGTAGCCATTGAGTTCAAGCACCGAACCGGCTCCTATGGTTACGTTGCGTATTATACCGCTTTCTGCCAGACAACCAAACAGCCCCTGATACTTCTTGACAGAGGTGCCCGATGTCAGCACTTTACCCATCTCAGTATCTGTAGGTTGCTGCGACCAGACCGTCAGCTTGAAATCCATATTGTCAACTGTGTGTCCGTCGCCGTCAAAAATGCCGGCAAATGCATTGGCCGCAGTGTTGGAACCGACACATATCCCTTGAAAATCACTGGAATGCTCAAGATCGATATCTGCCGTCATCCTGAAATATTTGCCGGCAAAAGTCTCGCCGGTATTCGATAGCACGGAAAGACTGATGAGATCAGCCTTAGACTGAATCAGGTATGGGCTTTCGGCGGTGCCTTCTCCGGTAAAAGTAACGTCGGCACCCCTCGCCGTGGCGGCTCCGGCACAGGTCTAAACCAATAGGCTGACTTATGGTAAGAAAATATGATTATCTTGTTATCGGGTCCGGCATCGCGGGGATGAGCTTCGCGCTGAAAGTGGCCCGGACAGGCGCCAAAGTGGCGCTCGTCTGCAAGACCTCGCTTGACGAGGCCAACACATATTTCGCCCAGGGTGGCGTCGCAAGCGTTACTAACCTCGAAGTCGACGACTTCGACAAACATATCCATGACACCATGGTGGCAGGCGACTGGCTCAGCGACCCCAAGGCTGTGAGCCAAGTGGTGAAAAACGCTCCCGAGCAAATCCGCGAACTCATCTACTGGGGCGTGGATTTCGACAAGAAAGAGAACGGCGACTTCGACCTGCACCGCGAGGGCGGCCACTCCGAGTTCCGGATACTACACCATGCCGACAATACTGGTGCCGAAATCCAACTCTCTCTTGTCAAGGCCGTTAAAGAGAGTTCTCTCATCGATGTCTACGAAAACCACTTCGCCATAGAAATCATCACCCAGCACCATCTGGGCAAGATAGTGACACGCCGCACCCCGGACATCACCTGCTACGGCGCATACGTGCTCGACGAAGCCTCCGGCCGCATTGACACCTTTCTGTCGCGCGTAACGGTCATGGCCACCGGAGGCGTGGGCGCCGTCTACACCACCACCACCAACCCGCTCATCGCCACCGGTGACGGCATAGCCATGGTCTACCGTGCAAAGGGAACCGTCCGCGACATGGAGTTCATACAGTTCCACCCCACCGCCCTCTATCATCCCGGCGACCGCCCCTCGTTCCTCATCACCGAGGCCATGCGCGGCTACGGCGCGGTGCTCAAAAACCTCGACGGAACCGAGTTCATGCAGAAGTATGACGAACGCCTCTCGCTCGCACCGCGCGACATCGTGGCACGCGCCATCGACTCTGAAATGAAGCTCCACGGCACCGATCACGTATTCCTTGACGTCACCCACAAAGACGCAGAAGAGACACGCCGCCACTTCCCAAATATCTATGAGAAATGCCTCTCGCTCGGCATAGACATAACCCGAGACATGATACCGGTCGCCCCCGCCGCCCACTACCTCTGCGGCGGCATCGACGTCGACCTCAACGGCGAGTCCTCCATCAAGCGACTCTATGCTCTGGGCGAATGTAGCCGCACCGGACTGCACGGCGGCAACCGCCTGGCGTCCAACTCGTTGATAGAAGCCGTCGTCTACGCCGACGCGGCCGCGCGCCACGCCGCTTCCGTAATCTCCGGCTACGACCTGCGCAACGACGTCCCGGAATGGAACGATGAAGGAACAGTTCACCCCGAAGAGATGGTGCTCATCACGCAATCCATAAAAGAAGTAAACCAGATAATGGGCTACTATGTGGGAATCGTGCGGTCTGACCTGCGCCTGAAACGCGCCTGGAACCGCCTCGACATCCTCTACGAAGAGACCGAAAAACTCTTCAAGGTAAGCAAGCCTTCGCGCGAACTCTGCGAGCTGCGCAACATCATAAACGTAGCCTACCTGATAATGCGCCAGGCCATGGAACGCAAGGAAAGCCGCGGCCTCCACTACACCGTGGACTACCCGCATCCCACCGTCCCGGCCCAGAAACCCTAACCCCCAGAAAAAAGCCAAACACTCAGAAATGAGATATATCCATCCGGCAGGCCCACTCCCCTGCCGGATGTTTTATGCGGCACATCATTCGTACTATCCGGTTTAATCACGGTAAATTCTGATAAATCCCGAGTGGCAACAAAGACGGGCGCCTTTTGCTGACGTGCGCGAAGCTTACTTAGTGGCAGAAGGAGGGGATTGGAGGTTCTTGTTTGTGCAGCTTCGAACCCGTCTTGGTGCGGCGGACAGGTGCCGTCGATTTTGCGGGTTGGATTATTTTTGCTAACTTTGCGCAAAATTAGATGAATTATGGCTGACAAAACTCTTTCACAGACCGATTTTAATTTCCCCGGACAAAAATCTGTTTACCACGGCAAGGTGCGCGACGTCTATGACATCGACGACCGCCTCCTCGTTATGGTGGCTTCAGACCGTATCTCCGCCTTCGACGTAGTACTCCCCGAAGGAATCCCGTCCAAAGGGCAGGTGCTCAACCAGGTGGCCGCCCACTTCCTTGACGCTACCTCCGACATCGTCCCCAACTGGAAACTCGCCGTCCCAGACCCCATGGTCACCGTGGGCCTGAAGTGCGAGCCCCTTAAGATAGAGATGATTGTACGCGGATACCTGGCCGGAAGCGCATGGCGCGACTATGCCGCCGGAGCACGCTCCATCTGCGGTATCGAGCTCCCCGATGGTCTCCACGAAAACGAAAAACTCCCCCACCCCATCCTCACCCCGACCACCAAGGCCGACGAGGGTCACGACCAAAACATCTCGCACGAGGAAATCGTGGCGCAGGGAATAGTCCCGGAGAATGTGCTCCGACAGGTGGAGGATTATGCACTGAAACTCTTCGAACGCGGCACCGAGATGGCACGCGAGCGCGGCCTTATCCTGGTGGACACCAAATATGAGTTCGGTCTGCTCGACGGCAAGGTTATCCTCATCGATGAAATCCATACCCCCGACTCGTCGCGCTACTTCTACGCCGACGGCTACGAGGAACGCCAGGCCAAAGGCGAGCCCCAGCGCCAGCTCTCCAAGGAGTTCGTGCGCAAATGGCTTATGGACAACGGCTTCATGGGCAAAGCCGGCCAGCAGGTGCCCGAGATGACCGAGGAATACTGCGACAGCGTCAGCCGCCGCTACATTGAGCTATACGAAAGCATCACCGGCAAGAAGTTCGAGCCTGCCGAGGAGGGCGACCTCGCCGCACGCATCGAGAAGAACGTAACCGAGTGCCTGCGTAACCTTTAAGCGATGGGAACTCCGGAGGTAGAGAAAATCACGCCTTACGGGTCGGAGAAGTCGAAGACCGGGCAAGTGGAGGAGATGTTCGACTCCATAGCAGGGGCCTACGACTTCATGAACACGGCCATGACGTTCGGGCTTCACCGCTGGTGGCGCAACCGAGCGCTGAGCTGCCTGCGACGTGTCCCGCACGCCGACATCCTGGACGTGGCCACAGGCACCGGCGACGTGGCTTTCGCCCTTAGCCGCCGCCTCGCTCCGCGTTCCGTAGTGGGAGTGGACCTCTCCGCCGGAATGCTCGAGGTGGCGCGCCGACACCTCGCCGCACTCCCGGAGGAGGAACGCCGCCGCATCACCTTCGAGCAGGGCGACTCGCTGCACCTGCGCTTCGCCGACGCCTCGTTCGACGCCGTAACGGTGGCATACGGAGTACGCAATTTCGAGCATCTCGAAGAGGGATTGCGCGAAATGGCACGTGTGCTCCGCCCCGGCGGCACGCTCTGCGTGGTAGAACTCTCCGTGCCCCGCAACCCTCTGGTGCGCGCCGGATACAACCTCTACGCCAAAGGGATTATCCCCATGGTGGGGCGCATGGTGTCGGGCGACTCTCGCGCCTACACCTACCTCCCCGAGAGCATTGCGCGCACGCCGCAACGCGGCGAGATGACCGCACTGATGACCCGCGCCGGCCTCACGGACGCCTCCTGGCGCTCGCTGACGTTCGGCGTCGTCACCATCTACACCGCCACGAAAAGATAGAAAAGCGTCTGTACGGAACGGGAATCATACCCCTGAACCCGAAAAGACAGCATTTTTCCGTAAAACATTGACACGGAACGGAAATTTTTAGCTATCTTTGTTCGATAATTAAAAGAGGGAGCGGAAAAGGATTAACCACCGCCCCGCAATAACCCCCGGAGCCGCCCCGCGACTCCGGACATTACAGCATACACAGCTCCGCGGCCACCGGCGGCGGATGTGGATTTTTACCATGGATATCATCAACTTCGCGGAGAGCGACAGCCTCGTCTCCAAGTACATGCTCGAGCTGCGCGACTCCTCAATACAGACAGACCCGCTCCGGTTCCGCACCAATCTGGTGAGGATAGGGGAAATCATGGCCTACGAAATCTCCAAACGCCTCAGCTACAAGGACGTAGAGGTGCAGACGCCGCTGGCTCCCTGCATGTGCCGCGACATAGCCGACCGGGTTGTGCTGGCCACCATCCTGCGTGCCGGCCTCCCCTTCCACCAGGGATTCCTCTCCTACTTCGACCGCGCCGAAAACGCCTTCGTGAGCGCCTTCAGACGCTACCACGAGAAGGGGGATGCCTTCGACATTGTAACCGAGTATCTTGCCTCCCCCTCCATCGAAGGGAAGACACTGGTGCTCGTGGACCCGATGCTGGCCACCGGCGCCTCGATGGAAGTGGCATACCACGCCATGCTCGGCAAAGGGACTCCCGCCAAGGTGCACGTAGCATCCGTGATAGCCTCGCGGCAGAGCATAGACCATATACGCCAGGCGTTGCCCGAAAACACCACCGTCTGGGTGGGCGCCATCGACGCCGAGCTCAACGCCCACAGCTACATAGTGCCGGGCCTCGGCGACGCCGGAGACCTGGCCTACGGCGAAAAAGACTGATTCTCCCTCCCCAACGCACCACTCCCCCATTCCCATGCACCTGCAACACCTGAGCATACTGAACTTCAAGAACATAGCGGAGGCCGAAATAGACCTTTGCCCGGGCATCAACTGCCTGCTCGGAGCCAACGGCATGGGGAAAAGCAACCTGCTGGAGGCAGTGCATTTCCTGAGCTTCACGCGGCCGATGCGCGCCGTCACGGAGCAGTCCCTCATCCGCCACGGCGAGCAGTCGCTAATGGTACGCGGAGTCTATGACACCGGCCATGCGACCGCCGACACCGTTCTCTGCTCCCTGACAGCCGGGAAAGGAAAGAAAGTGCGCCTCAACGACAAGGAATACGGCCGCATCTCGGAACACATAGGGCGCTTCCCGGTGGTGACCGTCTCGCCAGACGATACCGATTTAATACGCGGCGGCGCATCGGAACGGCGACGTCTCACCGACATGGTGATTTCGCAGACCGACGGCGCATACCTCGCCACCCTGATGCGCTACAACCGCGCGTTGACTTCGCGCAACAACCTGTTGCGCAGCGGCGTGCGCGACCCTCTGCTCTTCGAGAGCGTGGAAGCCACAATGAGCGATGCCGCCGAGGACGTCTACCGCCGCCGCAAGGAGTGGACCGAAGAGATAGCCCCCCTCTTCGCCAACCATTACGCCGACATCACCGATGGCGGCGAGAAGGCCTCACTCTCCTACCGCAGCTCGCTCGACGAGGCCTCGCTTCAGGAAATCTTCGCCGCCACACGCGCCAAGGACGAGGCTCTCGGCTACACATCCAAAGGCATACACCGTGACGACCTGACCATGGCGCTGGACCGCTACTCGATACGCAACCTCGGCAGCCAAGGGCAGATGAAGACCTTCACCATAGCGCTGCGCATGTCCATCTTTGACTATGTGCGCTCGCGCACCGGCATCACTCCCCTGCTGCTGCTCGACGACATCTTCGACAAACTCGATGCCGCGCGCGTGGCCAAAATCATACGGCTCGTGAGCGATGAAAGCCGCTTCGGCCAGATACTGATAACCGACACCAACCGCCGGCACCTCGACGAGACGGTGGCCAACATAGGAGGCCGCTACTCCATGTTCGAGGTCTACGACGTCTATAAAATCCCGGTTCCCGAGGAATTGGGAGAAGCGCCCGAATACAACCCGCGAAGTGGCGCCGGTCGTAGCAATCACAAAGGTGGCAGTTCCAGAAAACAAGGCAATTATAAGGGGAAAAAGAACGGTACGCCCAGTGCCAATAATAGAAGAAACACCCCAAAAGAATAGACGGAAGAGATGATATCTAAAAATCATTGGAGGAAGACGGACTTGTTTTCCTCCAATTTTATTTTATGAAGAAAGTCACTTCATGGCTCTCTGCAAAATAGATGCGGGGCAATCACAAACATCCATTATATGTATTGCTTGTAGGATATATAATCTTTCACCTGTAACATTACTAACCTTACAACCCACACATTAGTAACGTATGAGGTGACACGTTACTAACCTTCCGGTATGCACGTTACTAACCTTTCAAACGTCTTGTTCCTTTCAGAAAAGAACAAGGTCTTTAAAAAAAAGAACAAGACGTTTTCATTGAAAGAACAAGAGCTTTTTAAAATTTGACCTGTTGTTTTTTCCATAACGGCATCTACATGCCGAAACACCTTATTTTTCCTTCAGATCTTTCAGCTATTCCGCAAACGCCCTGCCCATCGGCATTCCGACTGAAGGATATGCATTGTGAAATGTTTCAGCCGAAAAATATCCTTCAGGAAAACCGATTCCCCAAGAATCGGAAGAACCACCAATCCGCCTGAAGGATTCCAATCTCCAGCTGAAGAATTCCCGAGCCCAATCCTTCAGCCGGAATACCGACAGGCAGGGCATTTGCGAGCAGACTGAAGCTTTTGAAGGATTTTTCGGGGTATTCTCTATAGAGCATGATAGCGACCAAATAGTAATCGCTAAACGAAAAAATGACATAGCCACGACTACCTTACCAACTCGAATGCAAGTCCTCCATCCTTGCCAGCAGTGATATTGACCATATAACAAGATGCGCCGTCAGGTACGCATACCGTGGCCTGATAATGATACCCTTTAGAATCGACGCCCATAAAATCCATATCCGACAATATAGCCCATTGCAAGAAATCATCCGGAACCACCCCCTTGAACATCTGCTTGGTGATATCTTTGGCATAAAGACTCTTCCTGCCTTCATACACGCAAATGTGTATGATATTGTCATAATATACATTATCCACCCCAAGTCCTTCCTCCGAAACTCCCGGACGCATTACTTTAATCTTTGACGGGTTAATGTACACATATCCGCGATAACGGACATTATCGTATGTCACCACCGAATCTTTCTTAATAACTTCGTTATAAACAGGGATTTCCCGAGTGTGGATAAATGCCAGAGAATCATTCTCTGTATCAGACTTATGCAGACGTATCACATCTCCCACAGCCGAATGAAACCAAAAAATATGCTCCCCCTGCTTCTCAATCTTATAACCATTAGTCCGTGCACCATACGTAATCAACGAATCGCCTATAATTTTAAAAGCAACGGGAGCTGTAGCGGCATCTGCATAAAACAGGGTGTCGCCTTTCACCCTCAGTAATGCCGTTTCCGTATTATCGTCCAACCATATACCTTCCAACAAAGATTTTGCCTCCTTGTTCTCTTCCAGGGCGGATGCTTTTTGTTGCGGAGTTCCACAAGAAGACAGCGCAACAGCCAACATTATTATCGAAAAACGTTTGTACATGGTTATTCTCTCTATTTTATTTATCGACCGATGCAATGATAAACAAACCCCATTTCCTGTAGTTCGTCACCATCATAAATATTTCGTCCGTCAAGCACTACAGGCTGTTTCATCGCCTTCTTGATTACTCCCCAGGTAGGAAGACGGAACTCTTTCCACTCGGTTACCAGAATCAACGCATCCGCATCAAGAGCCGCATCATACATATCGTGCGCATAATAAACCGACTCTCCTATCCGGCGGCGGGACTCATCCATAGCAGCAGGATCGTATGCGCGGACATTGCAACCCGACTGTTTCAATTTCTCAATAAGTACCAAAGCCGGAGCCTCACGCATATCGTCCGTACCGGGCTTGAATGCAAGTCCCCACAAAGCCACTGTTTTGCCTTTCAAATCTCCATTGAATACCTTTACCAGTTTCTCGAACAAAATGCCTTTCTGATTCTCGTTCACATCTTCCACCGCTTTCAACACCTGCATGGAATAACCATTCTGCTCGGCAGTCTTAATCAACGCCTTCACATCTTTCGGGAAACAAGAGCCACCATAACCGCATCCCGGATACAAGAACTTACGCCCGATACGACTGTCGGAACCTATTCCGTCACGTACCATATTTACATCAGCTCCCACCAGTTCGCACAAGTTGGCAATATCGTTCATAAAGCTGATACGGGTGGCCAACATGGAGTTTGCCGCATATTTAGTCATCTCGGCAGAAGGAATATCCATGAAAATAACGCGGAAGTTAACCAGCATGAAAGGTTTATAGAGCTTGGTCATCAGTTTTTTAGCCCTTTCCGACTCTACGCCCACTACTACACGGTCCGGACTCATAAAGTCGTCGATAGCATTACCTTCTTTCAAAAATTCCGGATTAGAAGCCACATCGAAATCTATCGACTCCCCTCTTTTCTCCAATTCCTCTCGGATGACCGCTTTTACTTTTCGTGCCGTACCCACAGGCACCGTACTCTTGGTCACGACCAAGGTATATTTCTTCATATTAGCACCAATCGTCTTGGCAACTTCAAGCACATAACGCAAATCGGCACTTCCGTCTTCATCAGGAGGAGTGCCCACTGCACTGAACACAATATCCACATTGTCCAGACAACTCTCTAAAGAAGTGGTGAAATGAAGACGTCCAGCCTTTACATTACGCAAGACCATATCTTCCAATCCCGGTTCATAAATAGGAATAATACCCTGTTGCAGATTAGCAATCTTATCCGCATTTACATCTACACAAGTTACGTCTACGCCAGTTTCGGCAAAACATGTTCCGGTAACAAGTCCTACATACCCGGTCCCTACAATCGCTATATTCATTTTATTTAATTCGTTAGTCTAACTTTTTCGCTGCAAAATTACAATAAATTATGAGTGAGTTGTTATTTTCTTCCATAAAAGTTGCGCTGAAACGGAATAAAAATGCTAATTTTGCGATATGATTGAATTGGCAAGACATATAGAAATTCTGTTACTGGAAAATGACTGTGTGATTATTCCAGACTTTGGCGGTTTTATAGCGCACTATCAACCGGCACGGTATATCAAGGAGGAAAATCTTTATCTTCCCCCTGTACGTACTATTGGTTTCAATCCCCAATTGACTATAAACGATGGTTTATTAGCTCAATCGTATATGCAAGCTCATCACACCGATTTTCCTGATGCCACACGCATGATAGAAGAAGAAGTAGCCGGATTGAAAGAACAACTATACCAAAACGGATGTGCAGAAATGCATGGTATAGGGGTCTTACATTATAATATTCATAGCACATACGAGTTTCATCCCAATGAGGACGGTGCATTATCACCTACCTTATACGGACTTAGTTCGTTTTCTATCACCAGATTAGAATATCTTACTTCAACAACGTCTGCAACAACCAGAGAATTACTTCCCCAACAAGAAAAAAGAAAGAGAACAGTACGTTTCAAACGTCAGTGGATAGGAAATGCAGTAGCTGTGGCAATAGCTGTAGTCTTATTTTTCTTCTTGTCTGTTCCGGTAGAGAACACATATGTGGACAAAGGTAATTATGCTTCTTTAGGTACGGATGGTCTGTTTGACGCCATTCGTTCCCAATCTTTGGCAACGACCTTGATAACCGTTCCTTCCAGACCGCAGCAACCCAAGAAGACGAATATCAAAAATAATCAAAACACGTTGAAACCTGTAACTGTAAAAGTAGAAAAGGTAGGAAAAGCACAAGAAGCAGTACCCAAGAATGCTGTTGCAGCAAATTTGAACAGTACAGAACAGCCAGTTGCCAAGCCTGTCGCTGTAAGTAAACCTGCCCTTGAGAAGAAAGAAACAGCAACACCTTCGAGCAGTAAAAAAAATAATTATTATATCATCGTATCCAGTTTACCGACAGCCAATGACGCGCAGCAAGTACTTAATGAGTACAAGCAAAAAGGATATAAGGATGTAACAATCATAGAAGGTAACGGACGTTATCGCCTGTCTTTGTGCAACTTTGCAGATAAAGCCGCTGCTTATAAGAAATTAAATGAACTGAAACAAAATGATGCATTCAAGAATGCATGGATATTGAGTTCTAAATAAACAAGATTATTTTTTATGAAAAGAGTTTTGTGTCCCAAATGTGACAACTATATAACTTTTGATGAAACCAAATATACAGAAGGCCAGTCGTTGGTCTTTGTATGTGACCATTGTAAAAAACAATTCAGCATCCGTATCGGAAAGTCCAAACTGAAAGCAACCCGTAAAGAAGAAATATTGGACGAACAAGCCAATAAAGAGGATTTTGGAAGTATCGTGGTAGTAGAAAATGTATTCGGATACAAACAAGTATTACCCCTGATGGAAGGTGACAACCTGATAGGACGCAGAAGCAAAGGCACTGAAGTGGATATTCCCATCGAAACATCAGATCCGAGCATGGACAGACGGCATTGTATCATTAATGTGAAACGCAACAAACAAGGGGAAATCATTTATACCCTGCGTGATAATGACAGCATTACAGGAACATTTCTGATGAACGAGATCTTGGGGAACAAGGACCGGATACGAATCGAGGAAGGCGCTATCATCACATTAGGTGCGACTACGCTGATTCTGCGTGCCACCGAGAAGTAGAACAATGAAACGTATTATCTTAATCACAGGAGGCCAACGTTCGGGAAAAAGTTCATACGCGGAGAAATTGGCATTAAGCTTATCACCCACTCCCGTTTATATAGCTACTTCCCGTATTTGGGATGAAGAATTCCGCCAACGCGTTATCAAACATCAAGAAAGACGCGGATCGGAATGGACGAATATAGAAGAAGAAAAAGAACTAAGCCGTCATCAAGTAAAGGATAATGTAGTATTGATTGATTGTGTCACCTTATGGTGTACCAACTTTTTCTTTGATTTGGATGCGGATGTAGAGG
>OHBJ01002911.1_pt1 | contig 11392 bp, 10 predicted proteins | sample 1577241 | NCBI WGS metagenome assembly OHBJ01 (sample SAMEA3541594, study PRJEB24748) | human gut metagenome | biome: human gut; feature: human-associated habitat; material: faeces | place: China | collected 2012
AATTTTTGTACGGAATTTCTTCATTTTGCACGCTCAGCGAAAATAACAGCTTTTTGCATGGTAAAATCTCGTATTTTTGTATTTTTTTAGTAAAAAATAGGATTTTAAATACAGAGTTCTCCGCAATGAGCCACGCTATTCATAAGATTGTCAGCAAAAGGCGCTACCAATCTTATTTCCAAAACTTCTTTTTCTTGCCATCCTTGGAGTCTTTCTCCTTAGATCCGTTTTCTCCTGCTTCGGTTGCATTTTTCACTGCATTCAGGGAATCTCCGGTCAGTGCATCGAACTGCTTCAGCAGTTCCTTAGCCTCCGGTTTTAATTTATCGGGTGTCTGTACCACCAGTGTTACATAGTGGTCACCGCGGACATCCTTATTTCTCCAGGAAGGAACACCCTTGCCGCGCAGACGGATCTTGGTATCTGTCTGCGTTCCTGCCTTCACATCATAGACCACCTTACCGTCTACGGTGTCGATCAGTACTTCCCCGCCCAGTGCAGCCACTGCAAAAGAGATGGGAACGGTAGAGAAGATGTCGAATTCCTGTCTTTGGAAGATCGGATGACGACCGACAATTACCTCTACCAGCACATCGCCTCTGGGGCCGCCGTTAACACCCGGCTCACCCAGTCCCGGCATACGGGTGGACTGTCCGTTGTCAATACCTGCAGGAATATCTACTGCATAACGCTTCTTCATCGGAATGTATCCGGTACCACGACAATCCGGACACTTCTCCCGGATCACCTTACCGGTTCCCTGACAGTCAGGACAGGTCTGTACATTACGTACCGTACCAAAGAATGACTGCTGGGTAAATACAACCTGACCCTTACCACCGCACTTTGTACAGGTCTCGGGGCTGGTACCCGGCTTTGCGCCGGAGCCGTTACAGGTCTTACAGGTCTCTTTTACCGTCAGGTCAATTTCTTTCTTGCAGCCAAAAACAGCTTCTTCAAATGTAATATGCACGCTGGTGCGGATATTGGCGCCCTTCATAGGTCCGTTATTTCTGGCACCTCTGCTTCTTCCGCCACCAAAAATATCTCCGAAAATATCTCCGAAGATGTCTCCGAAGTCTGCACCGTTAAAGTCAAATCCACCGGCTCCACCTGCACCACCGTCAAATGCCGCATGACCATACTGATCATACTGGCGTCTCTTCTCGGGATCACTCAGCACGGCATAAGCCTCGGAAGCTTCTTTAAACTTCTGTTCTGCCTCCTTGTCTCCGGGGTTCATGTCGGGATGGTATTTTTTCGCCAGTACACGATATGCTTTTTTGATTGCAGCATCATCTGCATTCTTATCTACACCGAGGACCTCGTAATAGTCTCTCTTTTGCTCTGCCATTTCTGCACCTCTATCACATAAATCTTAAGACGGTTATGCACAGGGCACGCTTTCGCATACCCTGTGCCGTCTGTTATCACAATCACTGTTACACAGCATTTACTGTTATACCACGGATTGCTCTGTTTGTGAAGTTATTTATACTTCTCTGAAATCTCCGTCGATGACATCATCATCTGCGGAACCACCTGCATTGCTGCCGCCGGCCTGTGCATTCATGTCAGGACCTGCGCCCTGGGCTCCCTGCTGTGCCTGTGCAGCCTGCTCATACATCTTGGTGAATACGGACTGTGCACTCTGGGTCAGTTTCTCTTTTGCAGCCTTCAGTTCATCTACATCGCTGTCGCTCATTTCCTGATCCTTGGTTCTCTCCAGGATTGCCTTAACAGCTTCCAGATCAGCCTGTACCTGAGTCTTGTCACTCTCGGGTACCTTGTCACCTACTTCATTCAGAGCCTTCTCGGTCTGGAATACGAAAGAGTCTGCTTCGTTTCTTGCCTCGATAGCTTCCTTACGCTTCTTATCCTGTGCTTCGAATTCAGCTGCTTCCTTGACAGCCTTCTCGATATCGGAATCGGACATGTTGGAGCCAGCGGTAATGGTGATGTGCTGCTCCTTGCCGGTACCCAGATCCTTAGCGGATACATTTACAATACCGTTGGCATCGATATCGAAGGTAACCTCGATCTGAGGGATTCCTCTGGGAGCGGGAGCAATACCGTCCAGACGGAACTGTCCGAGGGACTTATTATCTTTGGCGAACTGACGCTCACCCTGTACTACGTTGATATCTACTGCGGTCTGATTATCAGCAGCGGTAGAGAAGATCTGGCTCTTCTTGGTAGGAATGGTTGTATTTCTCTCGATCAGTCTGGTAGCAACACCACCCATGGTCTCGATGGACAGAGACAGAGGAGTTACATCCAGTAACAGAATATCACCGGCACCTGCATCACCGGCAAGCTTACCACCCTGGATAGAAGCACCGATTGCTACGCACTCATCAGGATTCAGAGACTTGCTGGGCTCTTTACCGGTCAATGCTCTTACCTTATCCTGTACAGCAGGGATACGTGTGGAACCACCTACTAACAGTACCTGACCCAGATCAGAATAATTCAGGCCTGCATCCTTCATAGCGTTCTGTACGGGGATAGCGGTCTTGTCAACCAGATCTCTGGTCAGTTCATCGAACTTGGCACGGGTTAAGTTCATATCAAAGTGCTTAGGTCCTTCTGCGGTTGCGGTAATGAAAGGCAGATTGATGTTGGTGGTCATTGCACTGGACAGCTCTTTCTTAGCCTTCTCAGCTGCTTCCTTCAGTCTCTGCATAGCCATCTTATCACCGGACAGATCTACGCCTTCTGCCTTCTTGAATTCATCCAGCATCCACTGAATGATCTTGTTATCGAAATCATCACCGCCAAGGTGTGTATCACCGTTGGTAGCCAGTACTTCGATGACACCGTCACCGATCTCGATGATAGATACATCGAAGGTACCACCACCAAGGTCGTATACCATGATCTTCTGCTCTTTTTCATTGTCCAGACCATAAGCAAGTGCTGCTGCGGTAGGCTCGTTGATGATACGCTTTACATCCAGACCTGCGATCTTACCGGCATCCTTGGTAGCCTGACGCTGAGCATCATTGAAGTATGCGGGAACTGTGATAACTGCCTCGGTAACCTTCTCACCCAGATAGCTCTCTGCATCTGCTTTCAGCTTCTGCAGGATCATTGCGGAGATCTGCTGAGGAGAATACTTTTTGCCGTCGATGGTACGGCCACGATCGGTACCCATATCTCTCTTAATGGAAGAGATGGTCTTCTCTGCGTTGGTAACTGCCTGACGCTTTGCAGGCTCACCGACCAGTCTCTCACCGGTCTTGGTAAATGCTACAACAGAGGGTGTGGTTCTTGCGCCTTCTGTATTTGCGATAACGGTGGGTTTACCACCTTCCATAACAGCTACACAGCTGTTGGTTGTACCTAAGTCAATACCAATAATCTTACTCATAATATTTTCCTCCTGTTTTTACTCTCTGTTTTCATTTTATAGTTTCTATTTTCAAAAATATGTGATAATCAAATTATTGAACAACGCCTACCATGCTGTGTCTTACGACCATGTCATGATATGTGTAACCCTTCTGAAGTTCCTGGGCTACCACACCGGATTCATACTCATCGCTCTCCACCTGCATCACTGCGTTGTGAAGGTTCGGGTCGAATTCCTGTCCGACTGCCTCGATGGGTTTTACACCGATATTCTCAAGCTCTGTCATCAGCTGTTTGTAGATACGGTTCATACCGTCTACAAAAGGATCTTCTTTGGATTCCTCGGGAACCGTTGCCAGACCTCTTTCAAAATTATCTACTACCGGAAGGATCTTCTCGATCACACTCTTGGCACCGGTATCGAACATCGCCTGCTTCTCTTTATCGGTTCTCTTACGGAAGTTCTCGAACTCTGCCATCTGACGCTTTACTCTGTCTTCCAGCTGATCGATCTTCTCCTTGTAGGAATCTTCCTTTTTGTTCAGCTTTGCCTGCTTCTTTGCTGCCTTTTTGTCTTCCTTGCTCACAGGTTCCTCATCTTCTGTCTCTTCTTCCTTCAGTTCTTCGGCATCCGAAAGATCCTGTTCCATTTCTTCCTCTAATATTTCTTTTTCCTGATCTGCCATTTTTACTTTCCTTTCTGGAATCTGTCTATTCTTTGCGGTAAAGGTCATCCAACTGGTTCTGCACCGTCCGCAGCGTTCCGATGACCTTGTCATAATCCATTCTCTTGGGACCTATGATTCCTATGGTTCCCTTCATGCCTTCGCCTAATTCATAAGTAGCGGTCACAACACTGCAGTCCTTCATGCCCTGCACCGGTGTCTCGTCTCCGATGTACACCTGGATACCTGTGCTGCCCTCGTCTGCCAGGGATTCCTGGATCAGACCGCCTAACTGCTGCTTCTCCTCGAAAGCATTGATCAGTTCACTTGCCTTGGACTGATCTGCCAGCTCCGGATACCGGAAAATGTTGTTCGCGCCGCTGGTGTAGATTTCCAGATCTTCGTCTGCCTTGATGGCATCTGCCACGGCATCGATCACCTCACTGACGATCTCACTGTGGATTCCGGCCTGCTGTTTCATCGCTGCGATCATTCCCAAATTGATCTCCTCCATGGACAAACCATTGAGGTGTGTGTTCAGCAGGATATTCAGCTTCAAAAGCGTCTCATCATCCAGTTCCCGATCCACTGCCAGGATATTGTTCTTGATCACATTGCCTTCGGCAACGATGACTGCCAAAATCTGTCCGGCATCTACCCGGGACAGCTGGATGAACTTTACCTTGTTGCGATGTACCTGCGGAGCACTGATCATGGTGGCATACTGTGTGTTCTGAGCCAGGGTCTTGACTACCTGCTTTAACAGGTTCTCCAGCTTATCCTGTCTCTCTAAGAGCATATCCTTCATCTCATTGACTTCCTGCTCTCTGGTCGCCATCATGGTATCCACATAGAAGCGATATCCCTTATCGGAAGGAATTCTTCCTGCGGAAGTGTGGGGCTGTATGATATAACCCATCTCCTCCAGATCTGACATCTCATTCCGAATGGTTGCCGAACTTAGATTCAGATCCGTATATTTCGAAATGGTCCTGCTGCCTACCGGCTCTCCCGTTTCCAAGTAGTTCCGGATAATGGCTTGCAATATAATTCTTTTTCTGTCATCCAATTGCATTCCATCACTCCCTTTGGGATTATTAGCACTCGTCTAAAAGGAGTGCTAACATCTTCTTACCCTAAAATATCACTACAGGATATTATTGTCAACTGATTTTCCCGAAAATAATTCTAAACAAACTATTAAAAAAAACTATTCTGAGTCCCATTCGCAAAATCGCCTCTTCGGACTTTTCTGAATCGTTTCCATACAAAGACAGGACCGGCACTATTCCAGTACCAGTCCTGTCTCTAAATACACGGGAAGTGCCCGTACATATACCATTTCTATTGCGCCTCCGATAATGATCAGGAAGCATACCGCAATGCCTGCATTTACCAGCCATCTCGGAAAAGTCCTGCCTCTGAAGCTGATTTCCGAAAGCTTCTGAATCCCTTTTGTCATGTAATACATTAGCGGGATCAATGCCGGGAGCAGGTAACGTCCCTGGTTCTGATAATCTGTGGTATATGCATAATAAATTGTCAGAAAAACCGGCATGAAAATGCAATACAACATATTGATATGAAAGAACCATTCTCTTCCGGATATTTTACGCCGCTTTTTATAACGGATCAGATACAGAAGCGCTCCCACAATGCCTGCTGCAAAAAATACTTTATATGCCCGGTACAGCCAGATGGAGCCATATATGGACATGGAACCAAATGCTCCCACAAAGCTGTGGAACAGTCCGGACAAGGTATATCGTTCCCGGAACATTTCGAATACTGTATATCCCATGGAGTGATAGGTCTGCATCGTCAGAGGATTCACGCTCTCTATCGCATACTGTATTGCCATTTTTTCCCGGGTGGCAAGTCCTAACAGATCTCCGTCCAGTACTATATAACTACGAATGAACCACCATCCGATTCCTATCAGGACCACCGCCGCAATAAAGCAGCCATATTTTAACATCTTCTTCCAGTCATAAGAATAACCGCCACTCTCCTTTTTCTGTAAAAAGAACATTACAAACAGTAAAATGCAGCTTACGATATATCCATAAGCATTATAATAAGAAAGTGCGCATAAAATAATACCTCCGCTCATACACAGACTGTTCCGGACGTTGATGCCGTCCCTGTAGACACAGACCAGCGCATATACCATCATCGCCGTGGACAGCATGCAGCAGGAATCCGTATTCACATAGGTATGCATAAACAGTCCTTCCGGCAGATAGGTCACCGCGAAACAGAACAGCCAACGGAATCTGTCATCCTGAAATACTCTCTTCCCAATAAAGTATACAACAACTGCCATCAACAGTCCGAAAGTCACATTCACCAGGCGTGCCGTGTACAGCAACGCGATCTCAGATTCCGTGAACAGGCTGACAAAACGCATGATATACCCCTGTACAATATAAGGAAACACGTTATACAACGCATAAGAAAATCCATACGCCGGAATCCGCACTTCTTCCTCCAGTCCCGTAGGGATTCTGCCGTATCTGCAGATAAACTGCGGGATCAGATATCTCGCATGCTCATCGGGCGGGTTGCCGAATAGGGGCGGTGTATTGGCCAGGGGCTGCAACAGGGCGATGGTAAGCGCCAGTGCCAGAAAACCCAGCAGATATAATGTGAGAATAATCTTTTCTGATTTTTTCTGCATTCTGTCATCCTTTAACATTTTTATAGATACGAAGACCCCAAAGTGGTAAATTCAACTTTGGGGCCTGCTCACAAGTATTCTTACGAATGCAAGCATTCGACGTATACTTTGCTCATTTTATCTGACTCTGGACAATTATATGTAGAAGCTTCCGGTGATCTCTTTGTTCATTACATAGTAAACCATGTTCTCTTCGGGTTTTACATATAATTCTACGCTGGTCAGATCAGCTGCCTTCTGCTTCAGGTCGTATTTCCATACATCCTTTGCAATCTTCAGCAGATCTTCCTGAGAATAGGACTTGCCGCCGAACTGAACACTGATCTCGCTCTTTAACTCTGCTTTTTTTGCTGCGGGTTTCTTAGCGGGTGCTTTCTTAGCGGTTTCCTTTTTTGCTGTCTCTTTCTTAGCTGCGGGTTTTTTAACCTCTGCCTTTACAGGTGCTTTTACTTCAGCCTTTGCTACAGGTGCCTTCTCAGCTTCCTTCACAGCGGTCTTAGTTTCTGTCTTAACTGGAGTTGTCGGTGCTGCTTTCTTCACTTCTGCCTTAGGCGCTTCCACTTTCGCTGCTGCTACAGGTGCTACAGTTTTCTTAACTACTGCCATGTTACCGTCTCCCTTCTGTACGAATCATGTACAAAAACATTTTCATTCTCCTCACAAGTACCGTATTCCGGCGCTCGATAAGGGTAGTGTATTCCTTTTCCCTATAATTGTCAACTGTTATGCGAATACAAGGAAGTACAGTAATACGATAATACCAAGTACGATCCGGTACCATCCGAAGACTTTAAAATCATGTTTTTTGATGTATTCCATCAGGAAACGAAGTACGAACAGGGATACAATGAAGGATACCACCGTACCGACCAGCAGGCAGGCAAGCTCCATTCCCGTGAATGCAAATCCGAACTTCAGTACCTTCAGGAGGCTGGCTCCAAACATAACGGGAATCGCCAGAAAGAAGGTAAATTCCGCTGCCACTGTTCTCGATATACCAATCATAATAGCTCCCAGGATCGTAGCTCCGGAGCGGGAGGTTCCGGGCAGTGCCGCTGCCACCAGCTGGCACAGACCGATGATCAGAGCATCTCTGTAGGTCAGCTGAGACAATTTTGTTGTGGTAGGTACACGGTCCTTATTCCAATTCTCGATCACGATAAACAGTACGCCGACCAATACCAGCATTACAGCCACCACGATGACCTGAATCGTAACGCCGCTGCTTCCGATCTCTTTTTGGAAGGCTTCTCCCACCGCATCATCAAATAACAGACCGTATACGACTGCCGGGATACATGCCACAACGATCTTCACCCACATCCAGAAAGCATCCATGCTCAATGCCACATTTCCCACTGCGGGATCTTTTGCGGATTTTACAATGCCTCCCTTTTTCGGCTGCTTATTTTTCTTCAGGTAAAAGGGCCAGATCTTGTTCCAGAACAATACAACCACCGCTAAAATAGCTCCCAGCTGAATGACTACATCGAACATATCGAAAAATCCTTCACTGGTCTGCTTAAAAGGGATCAGACGTTCCACCAGGATCAGATGTCCCGTGCTGCTGATCGGCAGCCATTCGGTAATACCTTCTACAATACCGTAAATAATCGCTTTGATAATTTCTAACATTTCTTTTCTCTCTATACTTTCTTATATTTTTAGTACTTATTTTTCCAGATATGCCAGCAGATCCTCATAGCAGGCTTCTGCCTCCCGATACCCCTCTTCGTATAAGGCGATCAGTTTGTCCTTGTCTTTCTCGATCCGTCCCACATCACTCTTTTTATGAGGACGGATCACGAATGCCTGACCACATTTCTCCTGTCTTTCGATGTAGTCCAGGCTCTCATTATAACGAATATGTCTGTCTGCCATAAGTTCATATACTTTAGGATATTTCAGATATCTGAGTTTTATGAGTCCTAACTGCGATGCGGAGGCGGGTTTTCTCACGAATCCCACTTCCTTGGTCATGACAACAATGTTTTTACGGTTGCCGTCCAGGATTGATTTTTCCAGAGGGATCGCATCGCTGATGCCGCCGTCCAGATACAGCTTCCCATCTATTTTTACATTCCGTGCCACTAACGGCAGGGATGCGGAAGCACGGATCTTGTCAATATCCTTGCGGATATCACGGACACGCAGATACTCCGGCTGTCCCGTCTCGATGTTGGTCACCACGCTGTAGGCCTTGCCGGGATATTTTTCAAATGTTTCATAGTCATACGGATATAGATATTCCGGGATCAGGTGATAACAGAAATCCACATTGAACAGATCTCCGCTGGTCAATAAGCTCTCCAGACTGCAATATCGTCTCGTATCCAGATAGTCCACACTGACACTCAGCGCCCGTCCCTTTTGTCGGGACAGATAGCTGCACATATGGCACGCTCCGGCAGATACCCCATAGATATGGGAGAAGTCAATTCCTTTTTCGGTAAAAAAATCCAACACTCCGGCGGTATAGACACCCTTCATGCCACCGCCTTCCAATACCAGTCCTGCCTGATACATCTTACAATGACTCCTTTCCGTACTCAGTCTTTACAAATTTTCGAAAGGCTTCCAGAGATCTCTCTACCTTCTCCGTGTCCACACAGTAGGCCATGCGGAAATATCCGGGGGCACCAAAGCTGTCGCCCGGTACCAGAACGAGATCATATTTCAATGCTTTCTGGCTGAATACCTTGGCATCCTCTTCCAGCGCCTTCGGGAAAATGTAGAAAGTTCCGCCGGGCTTCACACAGGTGAATCCCAGGTCTAGCAGTTCTTTATAGAGGATGTTCATATTCGTCTCATACACCGACAGATCCGCTGTCTTGTCCAGTACCTGTGCCACTGCCAGCTGGATAATGGAAGGAGGACAGTTATGTCCGATACCTCGGGAGATCTGTCCGCACATATTGATCATGGTCTCCGCATCCTCACATGCCGGGTTCACTGCCACATAACCGATACGTTCTCCCGGCAGGGACAGTGATTTAGAGAAAGAATAACACATGATGGTATTGTCATAAAAATAGGATACGCAGGGACTGTCTACGCCTTCAAACACGATCTCACGATAAGGTTCATCAGAGATCAGATAAATAATATGACCGTATTCCTTGGACTTTTCGCTCAGGATATCTGCCAGTCTCTGCAATGTCGGGGTGGAATATACCACACCGGAGGGGTTGTTGGGAGTATTGATCAGTACTGCCTTGACCTTCTCTGTCAGCATCTCTTCAAACGCCTCGAAGTTGATCTGGAAGTTCTCCAGATTGGGGGGAACCACCTTCAGTACCGCTCCGGTGAGATCCACATAAGGATGATATTCCGGGAAAAACGGTGCAAAAGTCAGGATCTCATCTCCCGGCTCCGTCACCAGACGAAAAGCATGTGCCAGCGCTCCCGCCGCCCCAGACGCCATAAAAATGTGCTCTTTGCGATAGGGCAGGCCGAATCTCTTCTCCAGGTTCTCCGCAATTGCCTCCCTGACACTTGTAATACCGAGGCTGGGACTGTAGCCGTGCAGTTCCAGCGGTTCCTTCGTTGCCAGCATATGGATCATGCGGTCAGTAAATTCTCTGGGAACCGGAACGGAAGGATTCCCCAGGCTGTAATCAAATACGTTCTCGTATCCGATTTCCTGTCCCCTTGCCGTAGCAAATTCCGAAAGCTGCCGGATCACTGATTTTCCGGACAGCATGTCTTTATATTTCTGAACTAACATACTAATCTCCTTTCCGCAGACGATTCCTTTCGTCGGAGGAATCGCAAATCAAATTTCAAATTTGATTCTGCGCTGTTTATTTGATCTCTATAAACTTATCTCCGAACCTTTCCGTGGACAGACAGATACTGTTTCTTCCACAGCTTTTGGCCTTATAGAGAAGATCATCCGCTCTTGATGTGAAATCCCATTCCTTGTTATTGCCCACCGGAATCCGCACAAATACTCCCTGGCTTACCGATACATAGTTGCTGCAATTACTGCATTCATGGGGAAGTTTCAATTTGCGGACCTTCCTCAAAATATCTTCCGCCACTCTTCGTATCTTCTCCACCGTCATTCCTGTATAGAGGATCATAAATTCATCCCCACCGTATCTGGCACAGAAAATCTTACCCGGAACCTGCTGTTTCCGCAGAACTCCGGCAATCGCTTTCAGGCACTGATCTCCGGCCAGATGTCCGTAATGATCGTTGTATTCCTTGAAGAAATCAATATCCATGAGTTCTACTCCCATGAGCTCATGTTCCTCATAGGCATGTTCAAAACTGCTCGTAAAGTATTCATTTAAAAAGGTCCGGTTTGCCAGTCCTGTCAGTTCATCATGCATAGCCAGACTTTCCAGCTCCCGGTTGGAAGCTTTCATGTTCGTCCAGTCCAACGTAACGTTTTTCAGCCGGTTCTGCAATTCTATGACATTGATCAGCGCTTCTCTGTTTTCCTGTTGGTATTTCTCATAAATATCAAAATACTGGCGGGTATAATCTATGTATTCCCAGGTGAGACCCTTCTTCTGCAGAAGTTCACTCTTGAAAGGATACAGATCCAGGAAAATATTATAATGCTCTTCGATATGCTTTTCATCAATGATCCGGATCAATTCTTCCAGATATTTTCCATCAGGCAGGATTGCCAGGATTCCCGCCAGGATCACCAGTTCATCCATGATCTCTTCAAAAACATCCC
>OHBJ01002912.1_pt1 | contig 11385 bp, 7 predicted proteins | sample 1577241 | NCBI WGS metagenome assembly OHBJ01 (sample SAMEA3541594, study PRJEB24748) | human gut metagenome | biome: human gut; feature: human-associated habitat; material: faeces | place: China | collected 2012
TAAACCGGGCAGAGTAATGTTTGAGATCGAGGGCGTTTCTGAAGAGAAAGCAAGAGAAGCAATGAGACTTGCGTCTCATAAACTTCCTGTTAAATGTAAGTTTGCCATCAAGGAAAACGAAGTAAGGAGAATCAGGAAACAATTCATACAGTATACTTAAAATAGCCTTGTTCGACATTACCAGCTTCCAAATTGGTTCCAGCCACTCAACCTGAGCCAGACATCCATCCGGGCTTTCATCAATCATCCATTCCCAAGGATAAAGTTTAAAACATTTCTGAATACATTCACCGGAAGGATCATAAAAAAGACCATTTTGCAAATTCATGCTATTAATGTCAAGTACACGTGTAGAATATCCAGCTTCCATAGCTGTACTTGCCAGATATTGTAATGTTCCAGTATCTTCATGATCATCAAGAGCTCCGACAAAGTGTATATTGCTTCCCGCAGGGAATATATCTTTCCACGATTGAACCAAACCTTCATGAATACCGTTATATTGGTCACATTCAGGAAAACATTCTTCTTTCCACTGCCACTGAATGACTGCAGATCAAAGTCCGTGCTTGCAAACCCGGTCGTCGTCATGATAGAGGAAACCTGAAATGCCGCATGGCGGATGGTCTCTTCCCAGGAGCCGTACAGTCCCCGGACATTGAACGTAATTAAAAGAATACTGACTACAAATATGATGATATACAGCCGCAGTTCCTGATCTTTGAGCACTTCCTTTACATGCCGGACTAAAAGCAGATAATAACAGCTGAAGTTGATTCCAAACAAAAACATGAAGACCGTACATACATTCTGTATATATGGGCTGTATCCTGCAATACTGTCATTCCGGATTCCGAATCCACCTGTGCCGGCCGTTCCAAAAGCGGTACATACGGCATCAAAAACCGGCATTTTTCCCAACAGGAGAAACAGGAAATTGATGAATGTCAGCACCATGTATATGACGTACAAAATTCTTGCTGTTGTACGCATTTTCGGCACCAGCTTGTTCACATTCGGTCCCGGACTCTCCGCACGCAACAGATGCATGGTATACCCTTTGCCTCTCTCTCCGTTCGGAGAAAGTGCCAGAAGAAATACAAGTACCCCCATGCCGCCCAGCCAGTGGCTGAAACTCCGCCAGTACATAATTCCGGGAGAAAGTGCTTCCACATCTCCCAGAATCGAAGAACCTGTGGTTGTAAATCCCGATACAATTTCAAACAGGGCATCGACAAAGTTTGGAATTTCCCTGGAAAAAACAAATGGCAGACACCCGAAAAAACTGATTGCGATCCAGCTTCCGGCTACGCAGACCATCCCTTCCCTCGCAAAAAAACGACGGGTGGAATTTCTGCAAAAATAATACATTAAGGCACCGACTCCGGCAGTGATCAGAATGGACAGCCCAAACCCGTAAACTGCTGCCCGGCTTCCGGTATACAGACTGATTAAAAGTGCCGGAACCATAAACCCTGCTTCCACAATTAAGATCTGGGAAAGAAATTTTCCCATCATTTTATAATTCATAGCATCCTCACTCGAAAATATCATTCAGCTGCAAAAGTGTCATCCCGCCCTTTGCAACGATAATCACGGAATTTCCAGCCTCATACATGGAATCTCCGTTTGGAATCTCCGTTTTACTTCCATGGCTGATACATGCGATCAGTATATTGCGTTTCAGGCGGATATTACGCAATGGTTCCCCGATATGTTTTGTGTCGGCATCTACGACAAACTCCAATGCTTCTGCCTGTCCTTCTGCAATATTGTGCAGTGTCAGTGCTGCACCTGTTGTATTCTGCATGGCACGGACATAACGGACAATCGTATTGCAGCAGAGTTCTTTCGGGCAGATCACACTGCCAAGTCCCAGACTGTCCTGCATACTGTTATTTTCCATATGACCGACTTTCGTAATCACCTGCGGCACTCCACAGGTCTGCGCATACAGCGAAATAATCATATTCATTTCATCCATGCCGGTCATGGTCACAACGGCGTCACAATCATGGATGCCTTCACTTTCAAGCAGAAACTGACTGCTGGCATCCCCGTGTATGATACATACTTCCGGTGGAAGTTTGCCGGATAATTCTTCACAGCGCGCTTCATCCTGCTCAATCAGCAGCACACCGACACCTTCTTTTGCCAGCCAGGTCGACAGATAATAACCGATTCTTCCGCCACCGCAGATAATTACACGCTTTGCCTTGTGCGTGATAATGCCAAGATTGCGCAGAAGCTGTGTCAGCATCTCAGCAGTTGCCGTAATAAACAGATGATCCCCCTCCCGGAGAATAAAATGTCCGGATGGAATCTCCACAACCCCTCCGCGGCTCACTGCGCAGACAAGCACCTTGCATTTGACAACATTTTCCAGATTCATCAGTGCCACATCGCAGAGTTTACTTCCTTTTTGAATCCGCAGCTCCACGATTTCCACACGGCTTTTTGCAAATGTTTCCCTCTGCAGGAAGCCCGGATAGCGGATCAGCCGTTCAATCTCGCGCGCCGCCTGTTTTTCCGGATTCACCATAAGCGAAAGGGAATAGACATCCCGCATGGTAAAAATCTGCTTGCCGTATTCGGGATTACGGATTCTTGCAATGGTGTGAATTCTCGGATTCAGACCATGGGCAGTCATACCACAGAGCAGATTGACTTCATCCGAACTGGTGGCTGCAATGAGCAGATCCGCCTTTTTCACATCCGCATTCTCCAACACGCGCATGGAGGCACAGTTTCCCTGTACCCCCATAACATCGTAACGCTCCACACTCGAATCCAGCACACGCTGGTTCGAATCGATCAAAGTCAGGTCGTGTCCTGCCGCAGAAAGCTTCTGCGTCAGCGTGAGTCCGACCTTGCCATCACCGGCGATTATTATTTTCACAGATTTGTCCTCCGTTTATATTCTGTATTTAGACGTCCCACATTATAGCATATGGCATATAGAAATACAACCGAGGAGTTTTTGGTCTTTACTGCTTCTTATCCTCCTGATATTCCTCAAAACTGAGAATTACTTTAAACAGATCGCCGTCCATCTGCACCGCAAGATTTCCATGCATCAGCTCGGTCAGGCTTTTTGCGATAGAAAGCCCCAGTCCGTGTCCTTCCGTATTCCGGGAACTGTCTCCACGGACAAATCTTCCGAAAAGTTCCTCGCTGGTCATTTTCAGTCGATCCTTCGAAATATTGCGGAAGGTCATAATCACCATTCCGTGAAATGTTTCCAGCGTAACATACACACGTGTTCCCGGCTGTGCATACTTACATATATTTCCCATCAGGTTGTCAATGATCCGCCACAAATGTCTGCCATCCACATAAATTTCAACGGGTGGTTGCGGACATTCTACAACCATCTCCAGCTGATTTGCCTCTGCCTTTTCTGAAAATTCCCCGACAATCTGTGTCAGAACGACCGTTGCATCACATACTTCCGGATTCACCGGAAGATTTCCGGTAGATGCTTTGGATGCCTCCATCAGATCCTCAATCAGTTTTTTCAGACGGTTGGACTGTCGGTCAAGCACCTCAATGTACTCCCGCATTGTTTCACTCTCTGTCGGCTCCTTTTTGATCAGATCCACATAGTTGATAATGGAAGTAAGCGGTGTTTTAATATCATGGGAGACATTGGTGATCAGTTCGGTACGAAACCGCTCACTCTTCATTTTTTCTTCTACCGCCGCTGCAACTCCGGTCTGTACATTATTTAAATTTTCCGCATGTGTGCGCAGCTCATACATCATTTTTTCTGTATGGATCGGATGCGAATAATCACCTTTTGCAATCCGTTCCCCTCCGTCGAATATCTGTCGAAACTGCACCACAATCTTTAACAGTACGCCGTATTCCACAACTTTCCAGAGGAGATAGACCATGATAATTCCGCCATCCGCTCCGGCACACAGTAAAAGAAATGCTTCTATGAGGAAGACCACAAGAAATACAGCTGTGACTTTTACCGTCATAGACAGACTTGCCAAAAGTGCCAGCCTGATTTCATGCAGTTCTCTTTTTATCCGGCGAAACGGGTTTAAAAGCAGACGCAAAAGCGTATAATGCCAGAATTTTCCTGCACGGATTCTTACAATGATACTGATCACATATTCATACACAATCAGTTCTGCCAGTGCAAAGGCAATTGTAAAAAATGAAATACAGAATACGATTCCTGCATTCTGCATAAGTAGATCTCCCATATAAAGGCATACCATACCGCAGCCCAAAAACGCAAGTCCTGAGATTCCTGTATAAATACCAAATGGTATACGGTCAATCCATCGAATCTGTACCGTATCGGAACCACGTTTCCATCCTGCCGATGCAAACAGAATGCCAAGAGAAAACACCCACACAAGAACACTCAAAAACAACCACAATCCCGAAATTTTCCGCACCTGTACCACAACGCCTGCAAGCGTATGTGCTTTCTGGAAAAACTGTGTTTTCCCGAAATCAATCACGATATGGGTTTCACCACCGACTTCCGGTGAAAACAAAGAGGATACCGAAGCTATGCTTCCCTTCAGGGAATCCGCTACCGTAAGATAAAGCGTATATTCCGTCGCCTCTTTCTCCTGATGTGGATTATAATAAATGCGACCCTGTTGATCTTCGTATGCAAATGAAAAATCCTGCCACTGGAATACCTTTGTCTTCGCATAGGTATCCGCAATGGATTCCTGCCGGATCGGATAAATTCCATCCTTTTTTGACCATAAGTAACCTGCCTCTAACCCATCAAAATCAAACCGCAGTTCGGATGATTTTAAATACGGTTCGAGCTTACCTTTTTTCAGCTGTTCTCCATTTTCCGCGCAATATCTGCCACCATCGTCCGATTCCCGGTAAGTATATTCCACATACGGTTCAAGATCCGACTCCTCTGGAACCGCGTAAAAAGAAAAGGAATTGATCCGAAACAGGGTATCGCCCGCATAACAATAAATCACACCATTATCATAGATAAAATGATCCACCTGCGTATAATACCTGACTTTTTGCATGTACTGTCCCCTGTTTCTTCCAAGCAGCATATCCCAGAAAGAACGATCATTGGTATGAAACTCATTTTCATCTGTAAATTTCAGCCAGGCAAGTGCGTTTTCCTTATTTAAAGAGGTACCCGTGTAATTTCCACAGACAAGTTCAGTTTCTTTTCCATTCGGCTTCTTTTTGACAAGTGAATAAACGATATTTCCGTCATCAAATTTTTTCAGGGCATCTGCTTCGTCCTGCTTTTTTGAAATGCCGGTAACCGCATCACCCATCCAGTATGCATAGCTTCTGAGCAGCTCGGTATCCAGCGATTTTTCAATGTCTTTCCGTGAGCCCTGCAAATCGCTGTTCATACCTAATGTAACTGTTATCACACCGGTCACGGCCACAAAAAATCCGCTTACAATCGCAAGTACCATAGCCAGTAATCTGATGCCCTGCGATGATTTCCAGTTTTTGGACACATGTTCCGGCTTTTGGGATTTTTTATCCTTTTTCTCATTCATTTTCTACATCCTCCATCTTGTATCCCCGTCCCCACACAACTTTTAAATAACGTGGCTCCGCAGGATTATATTCGAGTTTTTCCCGAAGGTGACGGATATGTACGGCTACCGTGTTTTCGACGCCGCACGGGCTGCCTTTCCACACGGCCTCGTAAATCTGTTTCGGTGAATATACTTCCCCCGGATGTTCCATCAGAAGTTTTAAAATATCGTACTCTGTTCTGGTCAGATTCACAGGTTCTCCGTCCAGAGTGACTTCCTTTAATTTATCATCCAGCTCGATGCCGCCGGCGGACAGTTTTGTCCTCACCTTCTGTCCGCTTCCAAGCAGCATATACCGCCGGATCTGGGATTTCACTCTCGCCTGCAGTTCCACTGGATTGAATGGTTTCGTCACATAATCGTCCGCGCCCACGGTAAGTCCGAGTACCTTATCGGTATCCTCACTTTTGGCCGTCAGTAAGATCACCGGAACATTGGAAATTTCACGGATTTTGCACATCGCTTCTATCCCGTCCATTTCCGGCATCATAATATCCATCAGAACCAGCTGGATATCCTCCCGGTTTATAATTTTTAAGGCTTCCTTTCCGTTATAAGCCGAAAACACCTGGTATCCTTCACTTTTTAAATAAATCTGCAAAGCAGAAACAATATCCTTTTCATCGTCACAAACTAAAACATTATACATAAAAAAACCGCCACCTCGTATTCATGATTAATCATAGATACATTGTAGCGGTTTTTTTCTTAATTTCCAATGGGGCAAACCTTTAAGGTTTGCTTAAAATCAGGAATTATTCTTATTTTGATATCTTTTCTTCTTTCAGCCATGCATCAACGCTCTCATACAGACGCTGCATTCCATCTTCAACAACCAGCTTGGAGGTAGCCACATTCACGCGCAAAAATCCTTCGCCTCCCCTGCCATACTGATTGCCTCCGCTGACATACAGACCGCTGGTTTTGCGGATAAATTTTGCAAACTGCCGGCCACTCTCCGTGATTTTGCGGCAGTCCAGCCACATGAGGTAAGTAGCCTCTCCTGCAACCGGATGGATGAGTGGAATTTTCTCCTGCAGAAATTCTGTCACATACTGCTTGTTCTTTTCCACATATTCCCGCAGCTCATCGAGCCATTCTTCCCCGTATTGAAAAGCTGCAATCGTTGCCTGAATTGCAAAAGCGTTCGGTTCTGCTACTTCGTCGGTGTTGAGCTGTCTCCACATTCTGTGATGCAGAATCGAGTTTTCTGCATAGACGGCAGCCGTCTGCAGCCCTGCCAGATTAAATGTCTTCGTCGGCGCAATGCAGGTAACACTGATGTCCCTGCAGGTATCATCCACAGAGGCAAACGGAATGTATTCTGTACCGGGTTTTGTCAGATCACAGTGAATTTCATCCGAGACAACAATGACATCATACTGCTTACATAATGCCCCGATCCGCGCCAGCGTCTCACAATCCCAAATGTTTCCTGCCGGATTCTGCGGATTACACAAAATCATAAGCGTCGTCTGCGGGTCTGCCAGCTGCTGTTCAAGTTTTTCCCAGTCTATGCGGTATTCTTTTCCATCATAAAGCAGTTCATTTTCCACGACATTTCTTCCGTTATTACGAATGGAATTGAAGAAATTATTATAGACAGGTGTCTGAATCAGCACATTTTCTGCCGGAGTCGTCAGTTTTCGGACAGCAGAAGAAAGTGCAGGGATTACTCCCGTTGTAAAGATCAGCTTCTTTGGGTCCATCCGAAAATGATGACGCTTTTCCCACCAGTTTACATAGCTGTCCGCCCATTCGTCCGGGATGACAGAATATCCATATACCCCGTGCGCCACGCGCTGTACCAGTGCCTCCTGCACTTCCGGCACCGTCTCAAAATCCATATCTGCCACCCACATCGGGAGTTCTTTGCGATCCACATCCCACTTGAGGGAATTTGTGCCTCTGCGGTTTGGTATTTTATCAAAATTATATTTCATAGTCATCAGGTCTCCTTTTTTCTGTCTCTCTATAATGCCTAATCATACCACTTCTGCATCATTTCTTCAATCATTGCCGTATCATCCGAAACAGAAAAAGAAGGGAAAAAACACCTCTTTTTCCGGTATTTTTTCCCTTCTTTTGTAAACAATCACCGGGCTGCAGCAGTCTGTTTTCAGCCTTCGGTCTTTGTTGTGCTCTCTTTGGACTTATAATAATCCTCAAACTTCTGATTTGCAGCATCCAATGTCTTCTGGCAGATGTCCGGAAGGTCTTTGCCCCATGCACCGGTTGCCTGTTTGAATCCCTTCTGCATGGCAGTCTGCATCTTCTTCATCTTTTCCACATCATCTCCGGCAAGGGCACTTGCAAAATCAAATAATCTCTCTGATGTCTGCTTTATACCGTAGTAACCATCCTCAGAAATATCCTTCTGTGCCTGTGCCTTGGTTGCTGCATCTACCGTGAAATCTCCTTTTGCAAGGAACTTCCATATATCATCACTGTTTGTTCCGTTTGCAACAGAAGCAGTAGCTGCCTGACCGGTCATCATTTTCTGCACGATGCTGATCAGCTGCTGCTGTCTGGACTGTGTATCCGCTTTCATCTGCTGTACGAGTGCTGCACGATCCTCAGCGCTCATCTTATTAATCGAATAGGTTGCTTTCTTATTGTCCTTGCTGCTGTCTGATTTATCATAGACTACACCGCTCTCATTTTTTTCTTCCGTCTTTGCTGTGGAGTCCTTCTTTGCAGCCGTCTCATTTTTGGTCACCGCATCGTTTTTATAGGATGCATATACCTCTGCTTGCGCGTTTAACAAACCTGTTGTGTTTACACCCATACTCTCATCCTCCCTGAATTCTACCGGTCAATTCCATTTGTTTCCGGTTAAACTATTTTGGTATCTACTATAGATATCGGTTCTTTTCACAGAATCTTTATAGTTTGCTTTATTTTTGTTTCACAGTGACACGATAGGTCTTTCCAACGGCAGATTTTGTTCTGGCCTTCACCATCACATAGAGTTTCTGCCCCTTTGCAGCTTTTACGGTAAACTTCTGTCCGGTCTGTGCATAATCTTCCTGTTTGACCAGCTTCTTTTTCTGATTATATACACACACATTCCAGTATCCGCTGTCAGGAAAGCTTACCTGTATGGTCACCTTTCCCTTCTTTGCAGCCTTATATACAAAATAATCTTTATCCTTTACCGCATAATTATTCGCACTACAGGTCTTATTCTTTTTTACAGTTGTAGCTGTGGCAAAAGAATCATTGTATTCCTGTTCCCAGTTATCAGCCTTGTACTGATTGACTGTCACCGTGTATTCGTGTCCGCACGCATAATCATTGATATTCCGTTCTACCTTCAGGTAAATCTCTTTGCCTTTCCGGAAACTGAGCTTTGCAGTAGAAATCTGCAGATCATCCTCTGTTTCCACGGTCTGAAGCAACTTCTTTTTCTCATCATATACGGAAAGTTTCCAGTACTGATTGTTTCCACCGTCCGCATTTGTAAATTTGAAATTGAAATATCCACTGCCCGTGGCAACGTAGCGGTAGTAATCCACATCTTTTTTGCTGTTGATACTTCCATGCAGTGTCTTTCCGGCGGTAAGATCCGTGGCAAGTGCCATGGTATCGTTGGATTCCTTTTCCCAGCCTTCCGTTGCATAGTAATTGGAACGGATCTTGTACTGGTTTCCAACGCCGTAGCAGGTGACTTTCACATACACTTTTGACCCCACCGGAAGGACATATTTACCGGAGGATACGGTTCTTGTATTGGTATCTTTCTGCAGTTCATTCATATTTTCATCATACAGATACAGATTCCAGAGTGCGGAAGATCCCTCCCCCTGAAAATCATATGTGAAATATCCGTTTTCCGGAATGGTATACTCATACCAGTCCACATCCGAAGCTTTGTAGGAACTTCCATTGATCCATGTGCCGTTCTGCAGACTTGTCGCTGCCGCCGGTGTATCGTTGTCTTCCTGTTCCCACTGTGCACTCTCCGTTGTTTTCACCTGAAGGGAATACTGATAATCCTGTGTCAGCTGATAATCTAAAATGGTAATATCCGTAGACTGCACACGCTCAACTTTGATATATACACTTTTGCCCGGTCTGAGGTTATAAATTCTTGATGTATAATTGGATGCCAGAGATTTTGTTTCCAGTTCCTGATTTCCATTGTCCGCATCATATACGGAAAAATTCCATTTTCCTTTTCCGCTTGTCTGTGCAAGATTTACAGTAAAATATCCGGCTTTTTCCGCAGTATACTTATAAAAGTGAACATTATTGGAAGTAGACAGCGTATCATACACCACCGTATCTGACTTCAGCACCTCTGCTTTGGTGTAGCTGCTGTATGTGCCGGTCGGTGTCTGATTGGTGGAAATGGATACATTGTCCGCTTTTACCGCCACCGGTGCCGCTGTAAAAACACAGCAGCATGCCAGCAGCAATGCCAGACCTCTTTTTTTCATGTTATGATTCATACGCATATTCCCTCTTTTACAGAGCTTTGATACGCTCCAGTGCCTTTACGGTGTTTTCATAATTTCCAAATGCAGTCAGTCGGAAATATCCTTCTCCGCTCGGTCCGAAACCGGATCCCGGAGTACCAACAACATTTGCATTCTCCAGCAGATAATCAAAGAACTCCCAGGAATTCATCTTATCCGGCGTCTTCAGCCAGATGTAAGGTGCATTTACGCCGCCGGATACGGTGTAGCCCGCATCCTGAAGGCCCTTAAGAATGGTCTTCGCATTGTTCATGTAGTAGCCCACCTGCTCCTTCAACTGCGCCTTACCGGCCTCAGAGTAAACCGCCTCACCGGCCCGCTGTACGATATACGGCGCTCCGTTGTACTTGGTACCGTGGCGTCTCGCCCACAGTGCGTGCAGGGATACATCGCCGCATTTCAGCTCCTTCGGGATAACCGTGTAACCAAGACGCACACCGGTGAAGCCTGCGTTCTTGGAAAAGCTGTGAAGCTCAATAGCACAGGTCTTCGCGCCCTCGCACTCATAGATGCTGTGCGGCACATTTTCCTCGGAAATATAAGCCTCGTAAGCTGCGTCATAGATGATGACCGCACCTACCTTATTGGCATAATCTACCCACACCTGCAGCTGATCCTTCGTAATTGTGGAACCGGTCGGATTGTTCGGGAAGCACAGATAAATGATATCCGGCGTCTCCTTCGGAAGCTCCGGCGCGAAACCATTGTCCGCAGTACAGGGCATATAAATCACATTACTCCACATCTCCGTCTTTGGATCATAGGTACCGGTACGTCCTGCCATGACATTGGTATCCACATACACCGGATATACCGGGTCGCACACTGCAATCTTATTATCCAAGCCGAAGATCTCCTGAATATTACCGGAATCGCACTTTGCGCCGTCGCTGACTTGGTATTCTGAAAACCGAATTTGCGGACTTGTATATTGGTTTGATCATTGTCATCGTAAATTGCCCACTTCAGCATCTGCTTGCCAATGTTAAACTGAGTGTTTTCGAGTTCCTCCATGGCTTGGAATTGAGCTTCGGCTTGGGGAATGTCGCCATTATTCTCGACAATACAACGGTAATATTCCTGCTGCTTCTTTAACTCAAGCTCTTCTGCGTCGTAGTTGGAGATGAGGTTCATCAAGATAGCATCAATGCGGCTTTTGTAATTTGTATCATCCTGAGGGGCTGCATCTACATCTAAGCCTTTCACGAACTGTAAGAGGAGTTCAAACTTGGAAACATCTTTATAGGAGTTCTCTAATTCGCTGGAGTTCACGCAGAATTGCAGGATGGATTCATAACTAAACTGAACCGGAGCACTCAGATTGTTGATGTAGGTCTCAT
>OHBJ01002913.1_pt1 | contig 11383 bp, 8 predicted proteins | sample 1577241 | NCBI WGS metagenome assembly OHBJ01 (sample SAMEA3541594, study PRJEB24748) | human gut metagenome | biome: human gut; feature: human-associated habitat; material: faeces | place: China | collected 2012
AACACCCGCTTTGCATTGACGCAGGCATAACCCGGATGGGAGAAGCCGTGCATCTAGCCGTGCCACCGAAAAAACGCTTTGAACAACTTGCTTCTTCGCATATTCCCGTACCGTAAGGATTAGTTTTTTGATTGTGCGATTTCCAAATGTGCCACCAGATATAAATGATAAAATGAGATCTAGTTCTGTCAGCTCATTTGCATCATCTACCAATACCAAGTACTCTTTCCCCAATTCGATTGCTGCAACCAAGTCATCATATATTTCAACACCATTGTTTTTGACGCACAGAACTGTTATTCCCGTTTCATTGGAAAGCTCTCGGCATATTTCAAGTGCTAATCTCGTCTTTCCAACCCCAGCACCGGGCGCAGCCGCACCGTGTGAAGGAGTTTCATCAAAAAAGGAATCTCCGTCACCGCAACCTGCATCAGAATCCCCACAAGGACTGCCGCAAGCATCAGCGGATTTTTCCCAAGACTGCGTGAAAATGCCGAGCCCGTAAGCGAGCGCATGCCGACCGCATGAAAGAGCTCCGACAGCCCCAGAACGGTAAATGCATACGTCTGTGCCCGCAAAAGCTCCTGTCTGCTGAAAAATGCCCCCAGCGTGACTGCTGCAATCAGAGACCCGTAAAATACCATGCAGAACCACCCGCCTCCGGCAAACAGCGACTCGCCCGTCCGGCGCGGCGGCTGACGCATCAAGTTCTCCCGGTCGTTTCCATCCATGCCGAGTGCCAGCGCCGGAAGCGAGTCCGTAATCAGATTGATCCAAAGGATGTGCCCGGCTCCCAGCGGCGCCGGTATTCCGATAGCAACGGCGGCAAACATGGTTAAAATCTCCCCCAGATTGGAGGAAAGCAGAAACAGTATAGATTTTCGTATATTTTCATAGATGCCGCGCCCTTCCTCAATTGCCCTCTCGATCGTCGCAAAATTATCATCCGTCAAAATCATATCCGCCGCCTGCCGCGCCACATCGGTTCCGCCTTTTCCCATCGCGATCCCGATATCGGCTGATTTAAGCGCCGGCGCATCATTTACGCCGTCCCCGGTCATCGCCGTCACGCACCCGGCGCGTTTTAAAGCCCGCACAATCCGGACTTTATGTTCCGGCGACACCCGTGCAAAGACTGATACAGAACCGATTCGTTCCTCCAGAGCTCCCTCATCCAGCGTTTCCAGCTGCGCCCCCGTCATGCATTCTTCCCGCCGTTTGGCAATCCCCAGCTGCCTGGCGATCGCAAGCGCCGTGTCTGCATGATCTCCAGTGATCATGACCGTCCGCACAGATGCCCTGCGAAATGCCTCAACTGCCCCGGCTGCTGCCTCCCTCGGCGGATCCATCATGCCTGCCAGACCCAGAAATATCAGGTTCTGCTCCAGCTGTCCCACCTGTTTCTCCCGCTTTCCCTCCGGCATTTTTCCTGTTTGAAGCTCCCTATACGCCCCCGCGAGTACTCGCAGGGCACGCGCGGACATACGCGTGATCTCCGCCTCAATCTCTGTCCGCCTCTCCCTGGTCAGCGGCACAATTTTGTCCTCTTCCATCTCATAACGACACCTTTTAAGAATCACATCCGGTGCCCCTTTTACACAAGAAATCCAGTTTTCTCCCTGCTCATGCACCGTCGTCATTCTCTTCCGAGCCGAATCAAAGGGAATCTCCCCTTTCCGCGGATATCTCCGACGCAGATGCTCCGGAGAAACACCACAGTTTTCACAAAATCCGTACAGCGCCCGCTCGGTGGCATCCCCCACCGTCTCCCCGGCATCGCTGCACAGCGCAAATACCTCCAGAAGCCGTTTTCCCACTTCTCCTTCCTTAGAGCGCGCCAATTCCTGTTCCGTATACTCCTGTCGATTTACATAACATGTCGTCACCGTCATCTCATTTTTCGTCAGCGTCCCCGTTTTATCTGAGCAGACCACGCTGACTGCCCCCAGTGTTTCCACGGACGGAAGACGGCGCACGATCGTGCCAGCCCGCGCCATTTTCGTCACTCCCAGCGCCAGCACAATCGTCACCGTCGTCGGAAGCCCCTCCGGCACGGCAGCTACCGCCAGGGAAATCGCGGTAAGCAGCATTTCCATCACGTCGCGCTTCTGCCAGACGGCGAGGGTAAATAATAAAACGCACAGCCCGATCGTAAGAATACTCAATAGTTTCCCCAGATCCGACAGCCTTTTTTGCAACGGTGTCTCTTCCTCCGGCGCCTCGCGGATCAGAGAGGCAATCCTCCCTACCTCCGTATTCATGCCGGTGGCGATGACAATTCCCTTTCCCCGCCCTGCCGTCACGTAAGAAGTCATAAATGTCTCATTTTTACGCTCTGCCACCGGAAGCGCACCGGCGGCTAAAAAATGGCTGTTTTTCTCAACCGCCCGCGATTCGCCGGTCAGCGCTGATTCTTCTGCCCGCATTTCAGCTGTCTCGGTAAGACGCAGGTCGGCTGGAACCTGCCTCCCGGCATCGAGCACGACCAGATCCCCCGGCACCAGCTCCCGCGCGGCAATCTCCCGCTCTTTTCCTTCCCGGATCACAACCGCCTCCAGCTGCGTCATCCGTTTTAAGGATTCGAGCGCTTTCTCCGCCTTCCCCTCCTGAATCACGCCCACCGTGGCATTTAATACGACAACCGCCAGAATTACCCCCGCATCGCCGTACTCGCCCAAAAGCAGGGAGATCCCGGCTGCCGCAAACAACACAAAAATCAGGGAGTCGCAAAGCTGTGCCCCGATGCGCACAATCAGACTCCGCGGTGGTGCTTCCCGCAGATCATTTTCCCCATAATGGCGCTGCCGCACCTCCACTTCCGCTGCCGATAAGCCTGTCCGCAAATCGACCGAAAACTCCCTGCACACCTCTTCCACCGTCCGGTTCTCATACATGCGCATTTCCCCCTTTTTCTGTCCCTGTTCTGTACTTTTCACAGACTGCATTTATTCATATGCGGAAAATAGGGGGGATTAGAACTGAATGGTTGGAATAAAGAAATGGAAAACATAGTCCTGTTTGACGCTCAAATGGCATCGGAACTCTTATTGTTTCGATGCCATTCTATAAATTCTGTGATTTAATTTTATCGTTCTGTTTCTGTCACATACCTTACACCTGTGGTTCCGGCTCCTGCGTCTGCGCGGCCGGTTTGCGCTCCATCGGCATATAACCTTCTTTCTTCCGCTGTATCGGCTGTACAGTCACCGTTGCTGCCGTATCCCGGAACGCCGGGAGGCTGCCTGTCTCCATGTAAGCGCGGAACGGAAGTTCGCCCTGCACCGGGTCTTTCACGACCTCATTTTTCTCCACTTCTGGCCGTTCTCCTCTGCGCGGTGGACGGCGCTCAAACCGCTCCCGCCTTCCAGAAGCCGGGCGGTCTTCCCGTTTCTCATTTTCCGGCACCGCGCGGTTTCCGCTACGTCTGTCCGCTGCTCTCTCGGCTCCTGAAACACGCGCTGCCCTCTCTCTCTCTGAGCAAGCTTTCTCTCTGCCCTGCGTGCGCTCGGTATTCCCCTCAGCAGCACGATCCGCTGTACGGTTCCGATAACTTCTCTCCGATCGTTCCGGTCTGTCACTGCCAGACGGACGTTCTTGTGCGCTGCGCTCTTGTTCCGGCTTTTCGGCTTTTTCCGGTGTTTCCAGACGTGCTCCCCTATTCGGACCACTTACGCCTCTTGGCGCCTGTGTCCGCTCCGAAAGAGGTCGAACCTGCATCTTATTTTTCTTTTCCTTCTCCCGGAAGCTTTTAAGTACGATCGCCGCCGAATACTGGTACGCATAGATACAGCTTTTCATCAGTTCCTGCTCTTCCTCCGTCTTGCAGGAACTCAAGAGCATCTCTTCCTCTTCTTTTTCCAGATATGCCTCTCCGTTCGTATCGCGTTCCTTTACCGGCTTGTAGATCCGGTATTTCTTGTAATACGGCGGACATGGAAACTGCTTATTCTTAACCGGTTCCGGTACAATCCGCAGTTTGTAGGTATCGGACATGCGCGCCAGAACATTATGTATTTTCTCACAATTCTCTCTCGTATTTGTCTCCCGCGCCGGGATACAAAGTAAATAATCCATCTATTTTCCCTCACATCTATCAAACGATCATTTTCAAAAGCGTCAAAATCGTTTTCTTCTCAAATTTTCTACATTTACGCCAATCTTTATTGTATCATGTCAGAGAAAAACGGGCAAGTAAAAAAAGGCTGCCACACGAATGCCAAACGAACGTTTTCCGTCCGGGACCTTCTGTTTGTGACAGCCTGTCTTCCTTTATCTAACGCAGCCATATTTACCTGCGTGTTACTGTTCATGCATACGTGTCCAGTAACACCTGCGTTCCTCAGTCTCTTACACCATCCAGTCTTTCAGCACGCCATGATCGCGCAGCAGCTTTCCAATCACCGTCTTGTCAATCTTCCGGAGAATCGGCTTTTTGAGTGCTTCAAGCGGCATCGGCAGCTTCATTTCCAGCGGCGATCTGCCGTCCATCAGCTTGACCGTGCTGTCCAGAAGCTCGCGGATATCGTAGACACTTCCCCATACCTCCGGTACGCCGCGGTCTACGCCGCACAAGCCGTACACCGCCTCCATCGCGGTGCGGACGGAATACTCGGTCGTGAAAATAGTATCACGCGGGGTCTCCGCAAACTGCCCCAGAAATGCCGCATTGACACATCCATCCGGGATAACGTCCGGGCGGTCTCCGGCACGCCGCGGCATAAAGAATGCTGTAATATACGGCATCATCGTCGGCGTACAGTTCGCATGGTTCTCAGCCAGTTCCTCGATCTGATCCTCCGGGATTCCGAGATGGTACAGCCATTCTTCGGTGATCTCCTTGCCCGTGCAGGCGCGCATCGGCTTCTTCACATAATCGCCCGGTACATCCGTAAATAAACTGTATACCCAGACGCAGATCTCATCCTTATCCTGCGCTTTGAACTGTCCCTGACGGTTGATCGTCCAGCTGAGCAGCCAGCTTGAATCACGGCAGCTCACGATACCGCCTGTTACGACGCGTCCACTTCTCGGATCCCTGCGGCAAATCTTGCGGATCTGGGAAATGATTGTCTCATCCGAAGTCGTGACCGTCGCAGACTCCCAGTTCGTCTTCTGGATATCCGAGCAGAATTTCTCCGGATGTCCAAATGCCGGATCCTGCGCAGCAATCTGACGCCACAGACTCCAGCAGCCGCTGGTACGCACTTCCGCACCTTCTACCGGTGCCTGATTCTGGTCGCCGTAGATCGTTCCCTCAGTACAGCTTCCGTTCGTAATAAAGACAAAATCATCTTCAGTCAACGCGATTTCCTTCTTCTCGCCGCCCTTCACGTACTCGATCGCCTTCGCAACCTTTTTCTCACCCTGGATGTCAAACCGCACATTCGTAACCTCGGTGCCAAACTGGATCTGGACGCCTGCCGTCTCCAGATATTTCTGCATCGGCAGAATCAGCGACTCATACTGGTTGTAACGCGTAAATTTAAGTGCCGAGAAATCCGGAAGTCCGCCAATGTGGTGGATAAAACGCTGAAAATAGCGTTTCATCTCTAATGCACTGTGCCAATTTTCAAACGCAAACATTGTTCTCCAGTACAGCCAGAAATCCGAATCAAACACCTCATTATCAAACACATCCTCAATGGATTTGTCATACAGATCCTCATCCTTCGTGAAGAACAGCTTCATGATCTCCATGCTGCCTTTCTGGCTCAAGCGGAATTTGCCGTCCGTGTGTGCATCCTCGCCTCGGTTGACCGTCGCACGGCAGAGCGAGTAGTTCGGATCATGTTTATTCAGCCAGTAATATTCATCGAGAACCGATGCCCCCGGCACCTCCAGGGACGGGATGCTGCGGAACAGATCCCACAGGCACTCAAAATGATCCTCCATCTCGCGGCCGCCACGCATCACATATCCACGGGTCGGATCCTGAATACCGTCACATGCACCACCTGCTACCTCCATCGCCTCCAGAATATGGATATTTTCTCCCGGCATCTGTGCGTCTCTCACAAGAAAACACGCCGCCGCCAGAGAAGCCAATCCACTTCCGACGATATAAGCCGATTTGCCCTCGATTCCCGCCGGTTTCTCCGGGCGCGCAAACGCCTCATAATTTCCCTTCGAATAATAAATTCCCTTGCTGTTTTTCTCCTGGCTGCCGCGTTCCGTATTCCGGTAATCCGAAGCCGACTTAACCACTTTTCCTGCCTTTTTCCGCTTCGACGCCGCTGCCGCCAGCCCCGCTCCAACTGCCAGTGCCGATACCGCACCCGCTTTCCATGCTTTCTTATTCATGTCCTGATCGCCCCTGCCTTTCTTCAACTTTCAAACCACTTCTTTTTTACATTACCCCGATATCTAGTTTTTAATACTATCTAATAGTAGTTTGATAGTAAAACTTTTTTGGAGAAAAGTCAAGGGCATCATCTTCTGGCACTTCCTGTTTGCCTTTGGTCATTCCATTTTCTTACTACCTTTTGTACTGACTTTTCATGAGCTTTGGCTTTATACTTCTTGGCTTTGAATTGATTGTAAAAAAGCTTTCATTTATTATTTTTTTGCCTTGCAAAAATAAAAAGCACGATTAATAAAATAACCGGGAACAATAGCCCAACTCCCATACCTGCACGAATATTGTCTCCTGCACTTTGTGTAACACGTCCAACAATCCCCGGACCTATGCTTCCACCCAGGTCCCCCGCCATAGCAAGCAAACATAGCCGTTCCACCTGCCGGAAATCTTTCTGATGAAATACTGATTGTGCCGGGCCACATAATCCCAACAGAAAAGCCACAGATAATACATCCAATCAAACCTGATATCGGATTCAACGATACAGAAGCAAGCAGGTAGCATATCACACATAAAATTCCAGATCCGATCATAAATTTCATCAGATCCATTTTATCACCATATTTTCCGAAAATTATACGACTGATCCCCATTGTAACAGCAAACATGCAGGGACCGGCCAGGTCACCAACTGTCTTTGACAGCCCCAGAGCAGCTTCCGCATAAGCAGATGCCCATTGTGCCATAGCCAGTTCTGATGCACCGGAGCAAATCATCAAACATATGGAAAGCCAGAAAAGAGGTTTTCGAAACAGTTCTTTTATTCCCATTCCTTCCCCCTCATCTACCAAATGCTCGATCGGACAGGTTGCAAAATTATAGATATTTATGGCCGGAACAAGCGCCCATAAGACAGCCAGCCATTTCCAGCTGTCCATGCCAAACACCACAAAAAACAGTGTAGAGATCACAATCGTTCCCACTGCTCCCCAACAATAAAAAGAGTGAAGCAGACTCATCGTTGCCTCTTTGTTATCAAATGGACACGCCTCCACGATCGGGCTGCAAAGCACTTCAATCAGACCACTTCCGACTGCATATACAATCACACTCAGGATAATTCCAACAAGCGGTTCCGGCAAAAGCTCCGGCAAAAAAGCCAGACCAACCAATCCTGCTGCGGAACATACCTCAGAAGTAACAATACAGATGCGATACCCTATTTTGTCCACAAACTTTGCACAAAACAGGTCTACCAACAACTGTGTAAGGAAAAAGCAGGTAGAAATCAATGCGATTTTTCCAAGTGCAATCTGATAATCATTATGAAATTTCAAAAATAACAATGGGGCAAAATTAGCTGCAATTGCCTGTGTAATAAATCCCATATAACAGGCTATTTTTGTTTTCCGGTAATTTGGCATGGTCATCACTCCTCGTTTTTTTATTGAATTATATAACATAATATCTTTATTTTCATTGATTTATTTCCGAAATTTATTGTATAATATCGTAAAGTATGTTTCAAAGAGTGGAGTTTCTATGAATATAAATACAACCTATACCAAAATCATTACAGGTGAAGATTTGATGGAGACAGCTCAACACGGAAGCACTCTCTATCCTTTCCAGTTTTATTATGAAGATCTGTCCGTTTTTGATTTCAACTGTATCGAATGGCACTGGCATACTGAATTGGAGTTTATTTATATTGAATCCGGAACCGTTACTTTGTGGATTGGAGAAGACCAATTTCATTTAACCGAAGGAAATGGCATATTCATTAATACAAAGGTACTCCATCGCCTTTATTCTCCCTCAAAAGCCCTCATTCCCAATTTTGTATTTATGCCTTCTTTTATTGCCCCTTGCGACAGCCTGATTTATCAGAAATATATTCTGCCGATCATTTCTTACCCATTGCCATTTCTCATATTTCATAAAGAAGTATGCTGGCAAGCAAAGGTTTTATCTATCATGCGGCAAATTATTTCTGCACAGGATTCCGTTTTATCCAAAGAACTCCTTACCAGTTCTCTCCTTCAGAATCTCTGGCTGGAAATATTTGAAAACACAGAGATTTCATACCAGAAAGAACACAAGGAGCATTCAGCCGCTTCTCAAGCCCGGTTACAGCTCATGCTGCAATTTATCCATCTAAATTACTCACGGAGTATCTCATTGGATGACATTGCAGAACAGGCAATGGTCAGTAAAAGTACCGCTTTGAATCTGTTTCGGAAATATTTACATATAACGCCGGTTAACTATCTCATTAACTACCGTTTAAAACAGGCCGGTCAGTTGCTTTCAAAAACCAAGAAAAAAGTCAGTCTCATTTCTTCTGAGACAGGATTTCATAACGTTGACTATTTTTGCAGATTATTCAAAAAACGCTACCAATTAACCCCAACGGAATACCGGAAACAGAAAAGCCGCTGATTGGGACGGCGCTGCATTTCCGGCTGCCATCCGCGGGATTCTGGTCAATGCCTCCCACAACGCGGTGAGGAAGATAGGGTTTCAAGTGCGTGTTTGACCACTTTCTCTGTTTCATCCAGCGTCCAGTCGTGCATGGTCCCTGCCTTGCCGAAACTCATGCAGCCGACACACAGCTTGGAGATAAGCATTACAGCGGCTTTAAAAAAATGTGTATTGATTTTTCTGCGCGAGGTGTTATAATCGGTATATACCGAAAATAAAAGGAGGAACGCGTCCATGCCAAGACCGCCACGGTGCCGTCGGATTTGTGGCGCACCACAAGTTGATACCTTCTGCCCCAATGGGTGCGAGAATACCGAGCCGATCCTGCTGACGCTGGACGAATACGAGGTCATTCGGCTGGTTGACTTGGAGCAGCAAACCCACGAGCAGTGTGCCGCACAAATGGACATTTCCCGCTCTACCGTGCAGGAGATTTACGAAAGCGCACGGCGCAAGATCGCAGCGTGTCTTGTCCACGGGAAACCGCTGCACATCACCGGGGGAAACTACCGCATCTGCGGAGGACAGGAGGCAGCTCACTGCGGCCGTTGCTGTCGGATGCAGAGAGCCAACATGGAAAAATCAGGCAAAACTTGCAAAGGAGATTCCATTATGAAAATTGCAGTTACCTATGAAAACGGTCAAATTTTTCAGCATTTCGGCCACACCGAACAGTTCAAGCTTTATGAAGCAGCGGACGGCAAAGTCATCCATGCGGAAGTTGTTGATACCAACGGCAGCGGTCACGGCGCACTGGCAGGCTTCCTGATGCAGAACGGCGTGGACACTTTGATCTGCGGAGGCATCGGCGGCGGTGCGCAGGCAGCACTTGCCGAAGCGGGCATCAAGCTCTACGGCGGTGTCAGCGGGGAGGCTGACGCGGCGGTGAACGCATTGCTCAGCGGAAGCCTGGGCTACGATCCCAATGTTCGCTGTGACCACCATGACCATGCGCACGGCGAAGCCGGTCACACCTGCGGCGACCACGGCTGCGGTAAGCATAGCTGCCATTGATATCCGTTCCGATCATCCTTTAACCGAACACGATACGTCCGATACTGTCTCTATGTGCCGGCAGCGAAACGGTTTTCTGATGCAATGCGGGCGATAGAACGATAGAGTTTCTTCCGGGCCGTGAGAACGAGAAACTGCCAAAGGAAACGATGGCGGCTATTGATCCGTAAAATTCCCATAAAAGCAAAACCGCCGCAATTTTCATCTTCTTCCGGGATGAAAATTGCAGCGGTTTTATCTTTTTCAAAATAGTATCATCTCTGAAATCATATTAAGACGGTATTGCCTTACATGATAACCCCGTCAGACAAGCGGAATATCTGTACAGCCTCATAGAAAGTGAGAGTCAATAATGGGAAATGTAATGCTAATTCCTGCGAGACGCCAAGTTGGAAGTAACGCTCGCAAGAAGGAAGAAGAAAAACCGAAGCTCCGAGTCGCAGCGTACTGCCGTGTCAGTACAGACAGCGATGAGCAGGCTACCAGCTATGAAGCTCAGGTAGAACACTATTTATCGAGAATGCTTGGAAGGCCTCAGCATGGATAAGATTGCAGCCGGTCTGGAGCATGACGGCATTCTCACCGGAGCAGGCAAAGCTAAGTGGCATACCAGCACCATCAACAAGATTCTCCGAAATGAGAAATACATCGGTGATGCTCTTCTCCAGAAGACTTACACCACCGACTTCTTGAATAAAACCAGAGTTAAGAACAACGGCCTCATGCCTCAGTACTATGTGGAAGGTAACCACGAAGCCGTTATTCCGAAGGAAATCTACTTGCAGGTTCAGGAAGAGCTAGTCCGCAGGCGAGTAGTCAAGACCAGCGCCAACGGCAAGAAACGTAACTACAGCTGCAACCACTGCTTCTCCCAAATTGTCATCTGCGGCGAATGTGGTGAAATGTTCCGCAGGCTCCACTGGAATAACCGAGGTGTCAAGTCCATCGTCTGGCGCTGCATCAGTAGGCTGGAATCCACCGGACTGGAATGCCACGCCCGAACCACCAATGAGCTGGTCCTTCAGGATGCCGTCGTCAAGGCAATCAACCAGATGCTTGGAGACAAAAGTAGCTATCAGGCACAGCTGCAGCTTAACATCGCTTCGGTTATCCGAGCTTCGCAGGCCACTTCCGTTGAGAACATCGACGAGAAGCTGATGGCCCTGCAACAAGAGCTCATCCAGAAAGCCCAGAGCAAAGAAGCCTACGACGAGATTGCTGATGAGATTTTCAGACTCCGAGAGCTCCGCCAGCAGACAACAGTCGATACCGCTGCAAGGGATGAGCAGGTAAAACGAATCAACGACCTGCAGGATTACATCGCACAGCAAACCGCCCGCCTTACCGAATTTGACGAGTCACTGGTCCGACGCTGGGTCAAGCAGATAACCATCTGGGATGACCACATCACCGTAGAACTAAAATCCGGTGTCAGCATCGACGTTGATGCATGACTCCATAGACGCACGAAGGCTCCTCACCACTGGGTAATCTCCGGTGATGGGGAGCCTTTGTTTACAAGTTGATTATCCTTCCTCGTCGATTTCTTTCTGAGCCGATGTGGTTAATTCCATCATCTTTTGTTGA
>OHBJ01002918.1_pt1 | contig 11368 bp, 7 predicted proteins | sample 1577241 | NCBI WGS metagenome assembly OHBJ01 (sample SAMEA3541594, study PRJEB24748) | human gut metagenome | biome: human gut; feature: human-associated habitat; material: faeces | place: China | collected 2012
GAGATAAATCTCCAAATCAAATCTTCGTCAGAAAAGTTTAGACGACTTCTTAATCCAAAACATTACTACATAATCATATCATGGAACAGAAAGATTTGCAGCACATCGTCTGCCAATTTGAAATTCAAGGCAACGTTGCCGAAGTAAAACCGCTCGGAAACGGTTTGATCAATACTACTTACCTCGTTGAAACCGAAGGCGATGCTCCTAACTATGTGCTTCAGCACGTGAACAATGCCATCTTCCCCGATGTCGACATGCTCATGAACAATATTGTGGCCGTAACGTCGCATATCCGCAAAAAGCTTGAAGCTGCCGGCACGCCCGACATCGACCGCAAGGTGCTGCACTTCGTGCCCTGCAAGGATGGTAAATACTACTTCGTTCACGACGAAAAATACTGGCGCGTGATGGACTTCATTCCCGACACTGTTTCGAAGTCGGGCGTAACTCCCGAAAGCTCGTACATCGTGGGCGAAACCTTTGGCGATTTCCAGGCTATGCTTGCCGACATCCCCGTTGAGTTGGGCGAAACTATCAAGGACTTCCACAACATCGAATTCCGTCTGCAACAGTTCAAGGAAGCTGTGGCTGCCGACAAGGCCGGACGTGTGGCTGAAACGAAAGATATCATCGACGAAATCGAAAAGCGTGCCGACAGCATGTGCCGTTCTGAGCAGCTCTTCCGCGAGGGTAAACTGCCCAAGCGCATCTGCCACTGCGATACGAAGGTAGACAACATTCTTTTCGACCAGGACGACAGCGTGCTCTGTGTCATCGACCTTGACACGGCTATGCCTAGCTTCGTATTCTCGGACTACGGCGACTTCCTTCGTTCGGCTGCCAACACCATGCCCGAAGATAGCCCCGAATACGACAAGATTCAGTTCCGCATGGACATTTTCAAAGCATTTACCGAAGGTTATCTGAAAACGGCCGGTGCTTTCCTTACGCCCATCGAAATTGAAAATCTGCCTTACGGTGCTACGCTCTTCCCCTACATGCAGACTGTTCGCTTCTTTACCGACTACCTCAACGGCGATACTTACTACAAGATTCAGTATCCCGAACACAACTTGGTGCGTACGAAGAACCAGCTCACGCTCCTCAAGAGTGCCGAGGCTCACCTTCCCGAAATGGAAGCTTTCATCAAGGAGCAATTAAACAAGTAATTTCCTTGAAAGGGAACCTGACTGCATGCAGCAGGTGATTTAAAAACCATAAAAAAAGGCGGGATAACAAAGTTCAATTTGTTACCCACCTTTTTCTTTTTATTTCCTATGGTGAAACACATTATCTACACGGCTTTACTAACAGCTGCTGCGGCTTTTCCGCATACATTGCAAGCCAAAAACGGCGACTTGCTGCCTAAACCCCAACAAATAACTATCGGTCCGGAAGCTGCTTTCAAACTGAACCGGGCTGTGGCTCTGACTGACCCTACGCAATGTGCCTATCTGGCCAACGTGCTGAGGCAAAACGGCTGTACACTACGCAACCGGGCCAAGGCTAAGGTGGTGGTGAAACTGGTTGACCATATTGAAGGTGCTTTTGATCATGCCGTTGCTTTGTTTCCCAACGAGGCTTACCGGCTGCACATCACGCCTAACAGGGTTTGCATTGAGGCTGTCACGCCTACGGGCGTTGTCCGGGCAGCGCAAACCTTGCAACAGCTGGCCGAGGGCTACGAACCGGGCGCCGAAGCTTTCGAGGCACTGACACTTACTGACTGGCCGGCCTTCAAGGTGCGTGGTTTTATGCACGATGTGGGGCGTTCGTTCATGGAGTTCGAGGAACTGAAAAAACAAATCGACTTGCTGGCGCGCTTCAAGGTGAACGTGTTTCACTGGCACCTGACGGACTACACGGGCTGGCGTTTCGAGGTGAAGGCCTACCCGAACCTGACGGCTGCTGCCTTCAACATCCGACAGCCGGGTAAATTCTACACGCAGGCGCAATGTCGCGAACTGGTGGCCTACGCTCGTGAACGTGGCGTGACTGTGATTCCCGAAATTGATATGCCGGGACACAGCCATGTGTTTGAAAAAGCAATGGGCTTCGACATGCAAACTGACCAGGGGGTTGAGGCTTTGAAAAGGATTGTTGATGAGGCTGCCGAGGTGTTCGACGGGGTGCCTTATCTGCACATTGGCGGCGATGAGGTACAGATTACTTACCCCAACTTTCTGCAAATCATGACGGACCACGTGCGCAGCAAAGGCCTGAAGGTGGTGCTGTGGAATCGGCTGGTGGCCGGACCGCCGAGTGCCGACCTTTGCGACATGACGCAAATGTGGGCTACTTCGGGTAAGGTGGTGAAAGGGGTGACGAACATCGACTGCCGATATAACTATACGAACCACTTTGATGTGTATGCCGACCTTGTGGGCATTTACAAAAGCAACATCTACTATGTGCCACAGGGCACCGACGAAGTGGGCGGCACCATTTCGGCTGCCTGGAACGATACGAAAACGCGCACGGATGCTGACATCGTGAAGCAGAACAACCTGTATGCCAACGTGCTGGCCTCGGCCGAAAGAGCTTGGAGGGGCGGTGGCAAACAGTACATTGAAAAGGGGGGTACGCTGCTGCCCAACAGTGGTGAGGAGTTTGAGGAGTTTGCCGACTTTGAACGGCGCTTTCTTTTTCACAAAAACCATTCGCTGCAAAATGAGCCCATTGCTTACGTTCGGCAAACCAACGTGCGCTGGCGCATTACCGACCCTTTCCCAAATGGTGGCAACAAGGATTTGGCTCTGCCGCCCGAAACGTCGGAGGCTGACGTGCTGCCTTCGTCGTTCGTTTACAATGGGCAGACCTATGCCACTCATCTGGCAACGGGGGCGGGCATCTATTTGCGTCATATTTGGCATCCTACGCTTCCTTCGTTCTTTGCCCATCCGCAGCCAAACCAAACGGCATACGCCTGGACTTACGTTTACTCGCCCAAGGCGCAGGAGGTGGGTGCGCAGATTGAGTTGTACACTTACAGCCGTTCGGGCGACGAAAAGGGGCCGATGGCGGGTTGCTGGGATCGCCGTGGCTCGAAGGTTTGGGTAAACAACCGCGAAATTCCGGCTCCTACGTGGGAACAGCCTGAGGCGAACATCCGGCAAAACCATGCTACGGAGGGGTTGACGAACGAGAACCTGACGGCGCGGCCGGTGACTCCGATTCACCTGAACAAGGGTTGGAACAAGGTGCTTCTGCGTTTGCCTCATGTCAACAGTGGCGGTACGCACCGCGACAAGTGGCAATTTACCTTTGTCATCACTGATGCTGAAGGGCGCAATGCTGTCGACGGACTGATTTACTCGCCCGACCGGTTGCTTGATTAGCCTCATTACCTGCATTGTGTTTCAATCCCAATTGCTGAACAATACGCAATGGAGTGGATGGAACCAACTTAGGCTCAGTTGATGCTGAAAATCTGTTAGAACAAAAAAACGAGGTGCTGCAAAATCACGAAATACGTTTCCGCGATTTTTTGCAGCACCTCATTCATTTGGTAGGTGTTATTGTGCCGTAGCTGCTTGTTCTGCCCGCAGAAGCATGGCGGGCGAGGTTGACGGTCGGTTACTCTATACTTGAAATAGTTATATCGTCGAACTCCTCCAGATAGTCGAACATTTTGGTAGCCGACGTGCCGCGCTTCACTTTCATTTCCAGATTTACTTCAAAAACCTCACCTTTATCCGTTCGCCGGTCTTTCAGCTCGTAGGAATAAAGTTCCATGCAGTCGCGCTTTATTTGCTCCACCACTCGCTTCACGCTTTGCTTTGAATTGGCGGTAAACTTCAGCATCAGGGTGGTTGTGCCCATTTGGGGCAAAACGGCATTGATTACTTCTAGGCCTAAAAGCACCAGTGCAGTGGCTATGGCCGCCACGGCATAAAGTCCCGTGCCGCAAGCCAAACCGATGGCTGCAGTTACCCATAGTCCGGCTGCTGTGGTGAGTCCGCGCACCACATTTTTCTGAAAAATAATCGTTCCGGCACCTAAAAATCCTATGCCCGAAACCACTTGGGCTGCCACGCGCGACACGTCCTTGGTCATTTCGCCAAAGCCGTATTGCGAAACCAGGCAAAACAGGGCACTGCCCAAACAAACCAGGAAGTGGGTGCGGAATCCGGCTTCTTTCGAACGGTATTCGCGCTCCAAACCTATGATGCCGCCCAATACCAATGCCAAAAGCAGGCGGAGGGTAAATTCTATGAGTATGTGCATGGTGGGTGTCATAACAGAAACTTTTTTACAATAACCTTGACTCCTTTTCTTTATATAAGGTACAGACAGACTACCGCAACGGTAAAGAGAAACGTATTTTTATATGCCATTGCCGAGCCGAATCCTACCTTATTCAAAGGTAGTGAAAGGAGAGCGCAACGGCAAATAAAAATACATTTTTATTGGACATTGCCGAGCCGAATCCTACCTTATTCAAAGGTACGGAAAAAAAACGAGTTCACAAAGCAATACGCACGAAGTTCGCCTATACGTTCATGCACAAAAAAACCGTCTGCTTCAAATCTCAACATTGAGAATAAGAAGCAGACGGCTTTTGTGAAAAAAATTGGGGCTCGCTGTGCTTATTGGTGTGAAGCATTGGATGTGCAAGGAACATTAAAAGTGGAGATAACGGCGCAGCGAGCCGATGAAGAGAAAGGTTTGCTTAAATTGCGGGCAGTAATTTTTTTTTAGAGATGAATGAATGAGATGATGAATTTACTGAAAATACAGCATTGAATCAGTTTCCTAAAATAATCTGTTTTACCTGAGAACTTAACTACCTTACTTTACCACAAGCGCGGATAAAGGTGAAGGTAGCATGCCCAGAGCAGTGCCGAAAAGAATGTCATGATGAAATTTGAAGCAATGTATATGACGTTTCGACCTGATTACTGAACGGGAGCGGTTTCCTCCTGCTGAGGCTCGTCCTTCTGAGGTTCATCGGTTTGAGGTTCGTCCTTCTTGGCAGGCGTCAGCGTGTCGGCAGGAACTACAGTGTCGTTCAACATCGAGAACGAAGACTCAGTAGTCGTGGTTTCTTCCTGCTGCGGAGTGGTTTCTTCCTTTTGCTGCGGGATGGTTTCCTCCTGCTGCGGCACTACGGTGTCGGTAGGCAGAACGGTGTCGGTCAATGAATAGAACGCTTCAGTTTGCGTTTGCGTTTCGGTTTGTTCCGTTTCCGTTTTTTCGGGCAGTACCGTATCCTTCGGTACAACGGTATCAGAAACTTCCGTGTTTACCAAACCGCGAGAACTGAAGGCGGTGGTTCCGGCAAAGGCTGCGCTACTCACTGTGAGAACTCCCATGGCCATTACGGCGTAAACTGAAAACTTTTTCATAATCGTATTGTTTTTTGTTATTGTTTTGTTGTTTCTGCCCTATTAAAGCGCAAAGCGCGTGCCAAAAAAACAAACCAATGCGTAAGTAGCTAAAAATCAATAGATAATAAAAAATTGGCACAGTAAGTCACGGTGGGGAATGTGGGGAATGGGGGGTGGAAAGTGTGGAATTTCACCCCATACCCAGCGGGGAAGTGTGGGAAACGCGGTGAGGTTGCGGCACCTATATGTTGGCATGCAAACAACTTTAACAGCCTAAAGCAAGCGGATTGCCTGCCTTTTTTGTAATTTTGCATGCACTAAGTAGATGTCAACAGATGTTCCGGCAACCGAAAGCGTTCTGCTGCCTGAAACTGCTTGCCATTTCCGTGTACTGTGAAGCATCGCAAAGGTGCTGTACGACGGAAAGTGTGACCGACGCACAATGTGGTAAGCGGTTTTCGAACGAATGATTGAACACTCACTTTATAAATTATAGACCTATTTTGATATGTTAAGCAAAAAGATGGAAGAAGCGCTGAATGCGCAGATCAATGCCGAAATGTGGTCGGCTTATTTTTACCTGTCAATGTCTGCTTGGTGTGCAGCTGCCGGTAAGCCCGGTATGGCACACTGGTTCGAAGTGCAGTTCCGCGAAGAGCAGGACCATGCACGCATCTTTTTCAACTATGTGTTGCAGCGCGGAGGCCGTGTGGAACTGAAGTCTATCGATGCTGTGCCTACGGAATGGAAGTCGGAACTCGACGTGTTCGAAAGCACCCTGGCACACGAAGAAAAGGTGACCGCACTCATCAATAACCTTTTTGCACTGACCACGGCTGAAAACGATTACGCTACGCAAAGCATGCTCAAATGGTTTATCGACGAACAGGTTGAGGAAGAAGACAACGTGCGCAACATCCTCGACAATCTGCGTATGCTCAACGGCAACGGCTACGGCCTGTTCATGGTCGACAAAGAATTGGCTGCCCGCACCTACACGCCGGCATCGCCCCTCAGAGCTGAGGCATAAGGCCATGCGCCTGTATTGGCAGTTCCCTTGAAAGCAGGCGTTCCAAATCATGAGGTTCATCCATCGTGTTTGGAACACCTGCTTGTTTTCCCCCGTCATTTATACCCACAAGCCCCGGATGGGTGAGCTGGCATTTCCTTTTTTTAAAAAACAATAACCGCAGGCGGTGATAGCCCGAACCCCGATTCTTCGCCGCCTTAAGCCCCGATATGCAATGAATAAATTGGGACTCAGAATCGTTATCGGCTATTTGCTGCTCACCGTGTCGCTGTGCGCTGCGGTGTGGTTTATTGTGCGTTCAGCCCGTGCAGCTTCAGGCGTGTCCGAAGTTGAGCGGGCTGTAGCTGTGCAACGCAACGCCATAGGTAAACTATCCGTACGCATGATTGAAGCCGGCATGCTGGCCGAAAATGCCACCCTGCAGTATAGCAGCAACCGCGACGTACACCGCTACATCAGGGGAGTTGACCGCGTCGACACCGCCCTCGTCGAACTCAAGGACATTACTGCCGACCTGCTGCAACGCGCCCGACTCGACTCGCTACGCAAACTCCTGATGCTGAAACGCGAAGGCGTGGTGGAACTTGTGGCTGCCATGCGGCGCGAAACTCACCAGGGAAGCAATCTGGAACAGGAAATTGCCAACTTGCGCTCCGGTAGAAAACCCATCAATGTGGGTACGCAAGTAAAAGTGTCGGTTCACGAAAATAGCGAGCAAGTGGTGATTGACCGCCACAAAAAACGCTTTTGGGACAGATTGGGCGATGCTTTCAGAAAGCCAAAGGACGATACACTCAGTGTAAACCACCTGGCATATGAACCTACGCACGACAGCACACAGGCCAACGTGAACATCAGCGACACGGTGGCCAACATTCTGCAAGGCGTTCACCGCGACCTCACACGCAGCAATACGGCACACAGCCGGAATTTGCAAAAAAAGTCGCGACAACTCAGGCTGAGCAGTGCTGCCCTGTCGGAACGCATCGTGGCTTTGATGGACGACATTAACCGCGAACAGCAGCGCATGTTGCAGGACAAAACCCACACCGAAGCTGAATACCGCCGGCAGGCTGCGTGGCAAATGGGCATTTTCACGCTGTTTACCACCTTGGCCGCACTCGGACTGTTCGTATGGGTGTGGCGCGACATGAGCCGCGTGAACCGTTACCGTATGGAGTTGGAGGAAGCCAACCAGTGTGCCGAGGACCTGATGAAACGTCGCGAACAGTTGCTGCTCACCATCTCGCACGACATCAAGGCTCCCGTCAATACCATATTGGGCTACCTTTCGCTCATGAAACCCCAGGCCACACGGCCTGAAGCAAGGCGCGATTTGGATGCCATCGATTCATCGGCCCATCACTTGCTGAACCTGGTGACGGCATTGCTCGATTATCACAAACTCGAAGCCGGCGGACTCAGTGTGAACCGGCAGCCAACCCGACTGAACGAACTCATCGACTATATCGGTGCGGCCTTTCAGCCCATTGCACAGCAAAAGGGCTTGGCACTGCGCGTCAGTTCGCTAATTCCGGTGGGACTGCTCGTCAGCACCGATGCCTTCCGCTTGCGCCAAATCATTGAAAACCTGCTGGGCAACGCCATTAAATATACCCAGAAGGGTGAGGTGGAACTGACCGCCAACTGGAGCGAAACCAAAGGGTTGAACCTGACCATACGCGACACGGGCTGCGGACTGAGCCGCTACGACTGCGAACGCATTTTCCAACCCTTTACCCGCGTCAAAGGCAGCGAAGGACAGGAAGGTACCGGACTCGGACTGAGCATTACGCTGAAACTCGTGGCGCTGCTCGGTGGAAAGATTGACGTGAAAAGTCAGGTGGGCTTTGGCAGCACCTTTACCCTGCTGCTGCCGGATATGCCCCGCTGCGAAGAGGATACGGCACAGCCTGCTGCCGAAGCGGTAATGGCCGAAACGCTGCACGAAGCCCCCACCCTGCTGCACACCGTGGCACTGCTCGACGACGATTTGCTGCAGCTGCAACTCAGCGAGGCGATGCTCAAAAACGTGCTCAACCCCATGCAAACCATTTACGCATTCAACGATGCCGAACAGCTGTTTGCCTGGCTGGCCGAAGGTCACCGCCCCGATTTGCTGCTCACCGACATCGAAATGCCCGGACTCACCGGCTACGATGTACTGGAGCGCGTTCACCGCATTGAAGGTCTGTCGCGCCTGCCGGTGGTGGCCACAACCTCGCATTCGCTGATTTCGGCCGACGACTTCAAGCACCGTGGTTTTGCCGATGTGCTGTTTAAGCCCTTTACGCAAAACGACCTGCGTCTGCTCACCCAAAAGCTGACCACCGGCAATGAAGAGGCGTCTGCGCCCACTGCCGCTGTTCAGGAAGCAGAGCCGACTGAGGCAACTGATGCTCCGCACGAAACTGCTGCCGACAAAAAGCCTCTGGCCGCTACCTTTGCGCCTCTGCTGGCTTTTGCCGATGGCGACCCTCAGGCCGAACAGGCCATCCTCAGCCAGTTTGCACGCGACTGCAACGAAAACCTGCAACTCTTTGCACAGGCTGCAGCCGCCAAACAAAAGGCAACTGTTTGCCGCATTGCGCACAAAATGCGTCCTACCTTTACACTGATAGGCTCGGCTGCGGCTCCTGATTTGCAGACCTTGGACAAACGGCGCAACGAGGCTGAATGGACCGAGGCCGACGAACAGCCCTGCCGCAACATTCTGTTTGCCTTGCAGTCCTTACTCTTTGAATTGGCTGATGCCAGCCCCAACTCAAATCATTAACCAGACTTATGACCAAACTTCTCATCGTTGAAGATGATTTGACTTTCAGCACCATGCTCAGCACATGGTTGCGAAAAAAAGGTTACGACGTGGCCACGGCTTCGAGCGTAGGAGCTGCCGTGAAACTGCTAATCCACGAGGAAACACCTACCGAACTGGTGCTTTCCGACCTGCGACTGCCCGACCACGACGGACTGTACCTGCTGCAATGGCTCCATCAGCAAAACCGCACGCTCCCCTTCATCGTCATGACCGGCTATGCCGAGGTGCAAAATGCTGTCGAGGCCATGAAGCTCGGTGCCACCGATTACATTGCCAAACCCGTACAGCCCGATGTACTGCTTACCAAAATGAGCGAGGCTTTGGCCAAGGGGGCTACTCCCATGCCTGCTGTCCATGCCGAAAGTGCACCTACAGCTGCCGGACGCACCAAGCAACCCACAACAAAGGTGCATGCTGCCAGCAAGGATACTATCAAAGATGCCTCGAAGGATGCTGCCGGACGCGCTCCGGGCATCGAAGGCCATTCGCCGGCTGCCACCGAACTTTACCGCATGGCGTCGCTCGTGGCACCCACTCCCATGTCGGTGCTGATTATCGGAGCCAGCGGAACGGGTAAGGAGTATGTGGCACACCGCATTCACGAACAGAGCAGCCGCGCCGACGGTCCCTTTGTGGCCATCGACTGCGGAGCGCTGACAAAAGAACTGGCTGCCTCTGAACTTTTTGGCCATGTGAAAGGTGCATTTACCGGAGCCGGAACCGACAAAACGGGTGCTTTCGAACAGGCATCGGGCGGTACGCTCTTCCTGGACGAAGTGGGAAACCTGTCGTACGACGTACAGGTGCAACTGCTCCGTGCCTTGCAGGAACGCCGGGTGCGTCCGGTGGGTAGTACCGACGAACGCCCCATCGACATCCGTCTGGTGTGTGCCACCAACGAAAACCTACCCGAAGCCATCGCCCAAGGCCGCTATCGCGAGGACCTTTATCACCGCATCAACGAATTTACGCTGCACATTCCGCTGCTGTGCGAACGCGGTGCCGACATCTTGGAGTTTGCCACCTATTTCCTGCAAAAGGCCAATGCCGAACTGCACCGCAAGGTAGAGGGCTTTACCGCCGGTGCCGAACGCGCCCTGATGGCTTATCCCTGGCCCGGCAACTTGCGCGAAATGCGCAATGTCATTGTGCGTGCCACCCTCTTGGCCGGCGACCATCCTTATATTTCAGAAACGGAACTCGGCCTGACCACCGGTTATGCTGCCCCCTCAGCCCCTGCAGCTCCGGTTGCCGCTCAGCCTCAACCCTCGCCCATGCCGGCTTCGGTGCCGACGGCCGCCACAGCCTACGCTCCCCAGCCTTTCAGCCTGAAACGCACGGCCGAAACCGAGCGCGAACACATATTGGGCGCACTGCGGCAAACGAACGGCAACAAGAGCAAGGCCGCGCTGTTGCTGGGCATTGACCGCAAAACCCTTTACAACAAACTCAAGGCCTTGGGCATCGAGGCATAGCCCGCAAGGCTGTCTGTCGGCACGTTTCGGTAAAAATAGCTCTGTTTCTTTCTTTACCTTTAAAAATAAACGTATCTTTGTACGGCCGCTAAGCAGAAGGTTTCATCTTCCGCCCGGCTGTAGGGTGCAGAAAGCAGTAAGCTGACTGCCGACTAAAAAGACTATACAAAATCAGCACATCGAAATATAATTATGACAAAAGGAAAAGTTGATGCCCTGCTTGGTATCGTTTTCGGAGATGAGGGCAAAGGAAAAGTAGTAGATTACTTTACGCCGCGTTACGACGTGGTGGCACGTTTTGCCGGTGGCCCGAATGCCGGACACACCATCATTTTCGACGGAAAGAAGTTCGTACTCCGTTCCATCCCCTCTGGCATTTTCGACGAGGGTAAAATCAATATCATTGGTAATGGTTGCGTCATTGCTCCCGACCTCTTTATGGCTGAGGCTCACGAACTGGAAGCTGCCGGTTACGAACTCACCGAACGTTTGCACATCAGCCGTCGTGCTCACCTGATTCTGCCCACGCACCGCGTGCTCGACCGTGCCTACGAGGCTGCCAAAGGCAAGAACAAGGTTGGTACCACGGGTAAAGGCATCGGCCCCACTTACAGCGACAAAGCTGCTCGCGTAGGTTTGCGTGTAGGCGATATTCTGCATAATTTCGATGAAAAATATGCTGCGCTCAAAAAGCGTCACGAACAAATTCTGA
>OHBJ01002920.1_pt1 | contig 11367 bp, 13 predicted proteins | sample 1577241 | NCBI WGS metagenome assembly OHBJ01 (sample SAMEA3541594, study PRJEB24748) | human gut metagenome | biome: human gut; feature: human-associated habitat; material: faeces | place: China | collected 2012
GGCTCCCGCTGACGGATATTCGACAGGTGTACCTCCACCGCCGGAACATCTACCGGCCAAAGCCCGCGTTTGCCGCCACTTCTTCGTCTGTCAGCGCAAGGCTTGCCCCCGTGGGCGCCGCCGCTTTCAGCGGAAGCACCTCGCCGGAGGGCTTTTGCAGGATATACGCGCCCCTGGCCTCGTTTTTGTACACGAGCACCACGCCGTAGGATTTCTGTGTTTCGGTGCTCTGCGCAGGAATGAGCACCACCCATTTGTCTACCTTTTTATTTTTGACGCGGGAGAGGTCCAGCCCGCTTTCCTTGATCACTTCATTGAACGCCTTGAAGTTATCGTCCCACTTGCGCGGCACGGTGACGGTGCTCACCTCCGCGGTAGTGGGGTCCACTTCGACGCCATACCCCTGCAGGAACGTCGCCACGTCCTGCGCGCCGGTGATCTGCTGCGAAAGCGCGCCGCCCTGCGCGGCCGCATCCACTGCGTCGCCCTTGTTGCGCACCACGCCCACGGTAATGGCCGCGCCTGCCAGCACCACGCCGCAGACGGCCACCACAGCCAGTTTCCGCAGCCCGCCCTTGCGTAAAGTACATACAAACATTGCACGTTTCCCTCCTTACGATTTTCGGGGCGGTGTGCCGCCCCAACCCCTTCCGCGCGGCACGCGTTCCGGGCCGGCTGAACTGGTTTCTACTGAAATTCTATGAGGGGGAGCGTATGTTTAGCACAGACGTTTGCGGCGGACATGCCGTGAATTTTTCTATTGACAAAACCCGCGCGGACGGGGCATCATATATTTATAACAACAAACCGGAAGAAAGGGCTGCACGTATGGTACTGACAATAGACATCGGCAACACCAACATCGTTTTGGGCGGATACGAAAACGGGGCGCTGGGATTCTGCACCCGCATCTCCACGGACAAAAGCCTGGAGGCGGACCAGTACGCGCTGGAGCTGTCCGGCATCCTGAACCTTTACAAGGTGGCGGGGGAAAACATCGAAGGCGCCATCATTTCCAGCGTGGTGCCGCAGATCACCGACACAGTGGCGCGGGCGCTGCGCATGTTTGCGGGCGTGGAACCGCTGAAGCTCACGCAGGAGCTGCCCACAGGCGTAGGGGTGAACATCGACACACCCTCGGAGCTGGGGGCCGACCTGCTGGCCGGAGCCATCGCCGCAAAAGCGCTGTATCCGCTGCCGGCTATCGTCATCGACATGGGCACGGCCACAAAGATCACGGCCGTGGACGAGCAGGGCACGGTGCAGGGCGTGAGCATCATGCCGGGTGTTTTCATCAGCCTGGACGCGCTGGTGAACGGCACGAGCCTGCTGAAGGGCATCGCCACCAACGCGCCCGTGCGGGCCATCGGCAAAAACACCGTGGAAAGCATGCAGAGCGGCGTGGTATTTGGTGCGGCAAGTATGCTGGATGGCATGGTCGAGCGCTTCGAAGCCGAGCTCGGCCCCGCAAAAACGCTGGTGGCTACCGGCGGTGCGGCGGGCATTGTTGTGCCGCACTGCCGGCACAGCGTGCAATATGTGCCCACACTCATTCTGGACGGCCTTTATGCCGTGTACTGCCGCACACACGCGGCCCTGTAAAAAACGGGCGTAAAAAGCACGGGCGCGCCTTCTCCCTTTTGCGCCTCCCCCTGCATGCCCACAAAACAGAAAAGCCCCTCTGCGCGGCGCGCAGAGGGGCTTTTCCGGCGTTTTGTACCGGGGATACGTTTATTCTTCGTCCTTGCCGCCGCAGCAGCCTTCACAGCCTTCGCAGGCGTCGTCGTCCTCGCTGAAGTCGACCTCAAACTTCGTGCCGCAGTTGGGGCAGGCCAGATCGTCATTGGCCAGCATATCCTCATCCACGCACACAACCTCGCCGCACTGCGGGCAGGTGATCTCATACAGGCCCGCCTCGTACTCCTCGTCGTAGTCGTCCTCGTCTTCGTCCCCGCCGTCCTCGTCGAACAGGAAGTTTTCCACGTCCTCCAGGTCCTCGCTCATGGCGTCGACCTCATCGTACAGCGTATCCACATCCTCGTCGATGTTGGTGACCTCCTTGGCCATCTCCTCCAGCACATCCACAACAGCGGCAAGCAGCTTGCCCTCCTTGGTGGCAGTGTCAAATTCCATGCCCTCCATCATCCCTTTGATGTAGGCGACTTTTTCTTTCAGTTCCATGGGTCATACCCTCCTATGCTTTTATTCTTTCATTGCAATGCAATGAAAAGCGTCTTCAGGCGGCATCCGCCGCGTTCCGGCCCGGAGGCCGTTTTTTAGTATCAAACAGGCAAGGCCGTACCTTGCAGCCTTGCCTGTTTTTGCAAAAGTTATGCGCGCTCCATATACTCGCCGGTGCGGGTGTCGATGCGGATCATATCGCCCTCGTTGATGAACAGGGGCACACGGATCTCCGCGCCGGTCTCCAGCGTGGCGGGCTTGAGCGTGTTGGTGGCAGTGTTGCCCTTGAAGCCCGGGTCCGTCTTGGTGACCTCCAGGACCACAAAGTTCGGAGCCTCGACGCCGAACACCTTGCCCTTATAACTCAGCACCTTGCAGACCTCGTTCTCCTTCACGAATTTGAAGGCGTCGCCCAGCTCGCTCTCATTGAGGGGAATCTGCTCGAACGTTTCATTGTCCATGAAGTAGTACAGGTCGCCGTCCTGATAGGAATACGTCATTTCGCGGCGCTCGATATACGCGGTGGGGAACTTGGCGGTGGGGTTGTAGGTGCGCTCCACCACAGAACCCGAGATGACGTTGCGGATCTTGGTGCGCACGAAGGCCGCGCCCTTGCCCGGCTTTACATGCTGAAATTCAACGATCTGGAAGACGTTGCCGTCCTCTTCAAACGTGATGCCATTGCGGAAATCGCCAGCAGAAACCATAGAATGAATCCTCCAATATTATCCCGGCCGCCCCGGCCTTTGGCCGCCGGGCATACCAGTTCATTTTATCTATTCTGATTTTACACAATATGCGCCTGTTTTGCAAGGGTTTTCGGCCATTTTAAGCCATTTTCCCCCAAGACGGCCGCGCTTTCCCCGCCGGGCGGGCAGCTGCCCGCCCACGCGTCACAGCACGATCAGCTCCTTCGGGCTTTTTCCCACGATCTCGCAGCCGTCCGGCCGCACGAAGGTGGTGTCCTCAATGCGCACGCCGAATTTTCCCGGCAGGTAGATGCCCGGCTCGATGGTCATGACCATGCCGGACTGTATGATGTCGCTGCAGGTGGGGCTGTAACGGGGGTTTTCATGGATCTCGATGCCCACGGCGTGGCCCAGCCCGTGGCCGAAGCAGCCCTCGTAGCCCGCGCCGTAGATGATATCCCGGGCAACCTTGTCCACCTCGCAGCCTTTGTAGCCCGCTTTGGCGAATCCGCAGCAGGCGAGCTGCGCCTTCAAAACGGTATCATACACCTTTTTCTGCTCGTCGGACACATGGCCCACCGCCACCGTGCGCGTCATATCGGTGCAGTATCCGTCCACGTTCGCGCCGAAGTCCATGGTGACGAAGTCCCCCGCCTCGATGCGTTTGTCGCCGGGCACGCCGTGCGGCAGGCTCGTTTTTGCCCCCGAGACAAAGATCGTGTCGAACGCCAGCTTGCCCGCGCCGTGGCTCTTCATAAACACTTCCATCTCCAGCGCGGCGTCGATTTCCCGCACGCCGGGCTTGATGTAGCCCAGCATGTGCTCGAAGCAGGCGTCGGTGATGACCTGTGCGCGGCGGATGGCGTCGAATTCTTCCTCGGACTTGACGGCCCGGATGCCGTCGATGGCGTCGGAGAGCACGGCGCCAGTGTCCACCTCCACGCCCGGCAGCGCGGCGCGCACACGGTCCGCATAAGCCAGTGTGGCCTTGTTTTCCAGATACAGATGCTTAACGCCGTGCGCGGCCAGGATGTCCCGCACCTGCTCCAGTGCCTTTCCCTCTAAGATGACCTCGGCTTCCTTTACCGTCGCTTCGGCGATCTCGATGTAGCGGGAATCGATGATGAAGTAGGTTTTATCCGGCAAAATGAGCACGGTGCCCGCGTCCCCGGAGTCAAAGCCCAGAAAATAAAAGCGGTTCACATCCGTGGAGACAAGCGCCGCTTCAAAGCCCCCGGGCATGGCGGCAAGCAGTTTATCGGTACGTTGTTTCATATCGGTCCAACCTTCTTATTCCAGTATTGGCGGCCGGGACGCTTCTATGCGTCCGGTGGTTTGCGGTCTTCCTCTTTTCCGTGGACACGCCCGCCTTTTTTATAATACCGCGCCAGCACGGGTTTTTCAAGCGCGCGTTTCAGGCGTATGGTCGCTTTGGTGTCCTGCCGCATGGGCTGCACCAGCAGAACCGGGATGCCGTACAGGTTCGCGCCCAGCGCGTCCGTAAAGATCTGGTCGCCCACCAGCGCCACCTCGCGGCGGGATACGCCCATGGCCCGGCGCGCCCGGCGCAGGCCAAACGGCGACGGCTTACAGCAGAACGCCTGATACTCCAGCCCCACGCGCTTTGCAAAGGGAGCCACGCGGCCGGGCATATTGTTGGAGGCGATGGTGAGCTTCACGCCTGCGGCGCGCATGGTATCCAGCCACGTGGCCACGTCCGGCGGCAGCTCCTGGCTGCCGTGGGCCGTGAGCGTGTTGTCCACGTCCAGAATGAGCGCGCGAAGCCCCCGCGCGCCCAAAAACTCCGGCGTGATGCAGGTGATGCGCTCAAAAACGATCGTCGGTGTAAACAGGGGCATTTTCGGTTCCTCACTTTATCAGTTGTGCTCCGTGCGGACGTGCATGTCCGGCGGGCACGGCAGCCGCCGGGCCGCCTTTTCCCCCGCCCTCTTTTGGTGCAAAAAAAGCGGGCCGTAAAGGCCCGCCTGTTCGCTTACTTGCCGCGTGTCCGCTATTCTTATTTGAACTTGCGCTTGCGGGCAGCTTCGGACTTCTTCTTGCGCCTGACAGAAGGCTTTTCGTAAGCCTCGCGTTTACGCACTTCAGCAAGCACACCGGAGCGTGCGCAGGAACGTTTGAAACGACGCAGCGCGCTGTCCAGCGATTCATTGTCTTTCACTCTGATTTCCGACATCTTTGTCCCTCCCTTAAACCTGAGGTAGGCGCCGGCCCCCCTCTATGCGGGAAACTGACTATATTTGATTATACAATGCAGACGGCTCGTCTGTCAACAGATAATTGTGAACATCTTTCCTACCTTACAGCAATATTTACAAGTTTGCCCGGCACGTAGATCTCCTTGCAGATGGTTTTGCCCTCCAACGCTTTCGCAACATTGGGCTCCGCCTTTGCGGCGGCAATGGCGTCCTCTTTGGCCGCGCCCGTGGCCACCGTCAGCTTGGCGCGCAGCTTGCCGTTCACCTGCACGGCGATCTCCACCGTGTCCTCCACGCATTTCGCCTCGTCGAATTCCGGCCACTTCGCGTGGGCAAGCTGCCCCTCGTAGCCGCACTGCTGCCAAAGCTCCTCGGTGATGTGCGGGGCAAACGGGTTCAGCAGGATCAGCAGCGTTTTGAACTCGCCGCGGGTGATGGATTTTTTGTCATAGATCTCGTTGAGCAGGCTCATCATGGCGGCGATGGCGGTGTTCATTTTGAGCACCTCGATATCCTCCGTCACCTTCTTGATGGTGCGGTGCATCGCGCCTTCCAATTCCGCCGAATAGCCGTCGCCGTCCACAAGAATATCCGCCAGGCTCCACACGCGCTCCAAAAAGCGGCGGCAGCCCTTGATGGACGCGGTGTTCCACGGCGCGCTCTTTTCAAAATCGCCGATGAACATCTCATACAGGCGCATGGTGTCCGCGCCGTAGTCCCGCACGATATCGTCCGGGTTCACCACGTTGCCGCGGCTCTTGGACATCTTCTCGCCGTTTTCGCCCAGGATCATGCCGTGGCTGGTGCGCTTCTGGTACGGCTCCCTGGTGGGCACCACGCCGATGTCGTACAGGAACTTGTGCCAGAACCGGCTGTACAGCAGATGCAGCGTGGTGTGCTCCATGCCGCCGTTGTACCAGTCCACAGGGCTCCAGTATTCCAGCGCCTCCCGGCTGGCCAGCGCGTCGTTGTTGTGCGGGTCCATATAGCGCAGGAAGTACCAGGACGAGCCCGCCCATTGGGGCATGGTGTCCGTCTCCCGTTTGGCGGGGCCGCCGCAGCACGGGCAGGTGGTGTTCACCCATTCGGTATGGCGTGCCAGCGGGCTTTCGCCGTCGCCGGTGGGCTCAAAATCCTTGATTTCCGGCAGCACCAGCGGCAGCTCGCTCTCAGGCAGAGGCACCCAGCCGCATTTTTCGCAATTCACCATAGGGATCGGCTCGCCCCAATAGCGCTGGCGGCTGAACACCCAATCCCGCAGCTTGAAGTTTGTCTTGGGCGTGCCCAGGCCCTTTTCGGCCAGCCATTCGGTGATGGCCTTTTTCGCCTCGTCCACGCTCATGCCGTCCAAAAAGCCGCTGTTCACCATCACGCCCGTGGCACAATCGGTGAAAGCCTCCTTCGTCACATCGCCGCCCTTGACGACCTCGACGATGGGCAGATCGAATTTTTTCGCGAAATCATAGTCGCGCTCGTCGTGGGCGGGCACGGCCATGATGGCGCCCGTGCCGTAGCTGATAAGCACATAGTCGGAGATGAAGATGGGGATCTCTTTGCCGTTCACGGGGTTCACGGCGCGCACGCCCTCCAGCCTTACGCCTGTTTTGTCCTTTGCAAGCTCGGTGCGCTCGAAGTCGCTCTTCTTCGCAGCGGCCTCCTGGTATTCCCGCACGGCGTCCAGGTTGGTGATCTTGTCCGCCCATTTTTCAATGCAGGGATGCTCGGGCGAGATGACCATATAAGTCGCGCCAAACAGCGTGTCCGGGCGGGTGGTGTAGATGAGCAGCTCGTCGCCCGCCGTGGTGGAGAACTTTACCTCCGCGCCGTGGCTGCGGCCGATCCAGTTCTTCTGCTGCGTCACCACGCGGTCGATGAAGTCCAAGTCCTCCAGATCATCGATGAGCCGGTCCGCGTAAGCGGTGATCTTCAGCATCCACTGGCTTTTGACACGGTGCACCACCTCGCCGCCGCAGCGTTCGCACACGCCGCCCACAACTTCCTCGTTGGCCAGCACCACCTTGCAGGAGGTGCACCAGTTGACGCTCATCTCTTTTTTGTAGGCAAGGCCCTTTTTATACAGCTGCAGAAAGATCCACTGGGTCCATTTGTAATAGCTGGGGTCCGTGGTGTTGATCTCCCGCGTCCAGTCGAAGGAAAGGCCCAGGCTCTTGAGCTGGCTTTTGAAGCGCGCCACGTTGTTTGCCGTCACCACCTCGGGGTGGATGTGGTTTTTCATGGCGTAGTTTTCCGTGGGCAGGCCGAAGGCGTCCCAGCCCATGGGATACAGCACGTTATAGCCGCACAGGCGCTTCTTGCGCGCCACGATGTCCAGCGCGGTGTAGCTGCGCGGATGGCCCACGTGCAGGCCCTGGCCGGAGGGGTACGGGAACTCCACCAGCGCATAGTACTTGGGCAGCGAAAAATCCTGCTTGGCCGCAAAGGTATTCTCCGCATCCCAAATGTCCTGCCACTTTTTCTCGATCGCTTTGTAATCGTACTTCATTTTATATGTCACATCCAAAAAAGATTTGCAGATTCCGGGCGGCGCGCCGCCTTATTCCTCGATGAAATCCATGGGCACGTCTTCGCCGTCGGCCCACAAATGGTCCAGATCGTAATAGTCCCGCGCGTCGGGGCTGAACACATGGACGATGACGTTGGCATAATCCAGGATAAACCAGTTCTGGGTGTTGAAGCCCTCTGTACGGATGGGCGCGACACCCTTTTCCTTGAACTGGAACTCCACCTCCTCGGCCAGGCTTTTCACATGGGTGGAGGACGTGCCGCTGGCGATGACGAAATAATCCGCCAGCACCGTCAGGTCGCGCACCTTCAGCACCTTGACGCGGGTAGCCTTCTTGCTGTCGAGCAGCTTGGCGATCTGCATCGCCAGTTCTTTTGATTCCATGAACACTCTCCTGTTTCAAATAGGGTAAAAACGTTCTTTCTTCCACTATTATGCCGCGGGCTGCTGCACGGATGCAGCGTTTGCCTGCTGGGCGGCCTGCTGGGCGGGCTGATCACCTTTGACATCACCGGCATCGACTTTGCCCTGACGGCGCTGTTCGTGGTGCTGTTCATCGAGCAGGTCGTCAAGAAAGAGAACCGTGCCCCCGGCGCTGCCGGTCTGGTGTGCGCTGTGGCGGGTCTGGCCGTTTTCGGCGCGGACAACATGGTCATCCCGGCCATGGTGCTGACCCTGGCGGTCCTGCTGCTGGGAAGGAGGAAGCTATGCGCCTAGACACAATACATTCCCTGATCATCGTGGCGATGGTGGCGCTGGCTACCCAGATCACCCGATGGACGCCGTTTCTGCTGTTCTCCGGCGGCAAGAAGCTGCCGGAGGTAGTGGAGGACCTGGGCAGGCTGCTGCCGCCGGCCATGATGGGCCTGCTGGTGGTGTACAGCCTGCGGAGCATTGATCTGCTGGGCGGAAGTCACGGCATTCCGGAGGCCATCGCCGTGGCGGTGACAGCCGGGCTGCACCTGTGGCGGCGGAACACGCTGCTGTCCATCCTGGCGGGCACCGCCTGCTACATGGCGCTGGTGCAGCTGGTGTTCTGAATATCATGAAAGAGCCGCTGGCGCGGCTCTTTTATATTTTCCCGCAAAACGCGCATACTACGCGGCAAACGCTGTATGCGAGGTGCATGGTATATGAACATGAAACGCTTGAGCCGCCAGACCTGCCGGTTTTTGCAGCCGCCGGGCGTCATCAGCTGCGCGGCGGTGGCGGGACGGCTGGAGGGCGCGGGGCCGCTGGGCGGCCACTTTGACGCGGTGGCGGAGGATTCCTTCTGCGGACGCAAAACGTGGGAGCAGGGCGAGGCGCAGATGCAGGCCGACGCCCTACGGCTGGCGCTGCAGAAGGGGGGACTGACGGCGGAGGACGTGGACTGCGTGTTCGCCGGCGACCTGCTGAACCAGAATATCGGCGCCACCTTCGCCCTGCGGGATTTCCACATCCCCTTCTATGGGGTGTACGGCGCGTGCTCCACCATGGGCGAGACGCTGGCGCTGGCAGCCACAGCCATCGCCGGCGGCAGCGCCGCCATCGCCGCGGCGCAGACGTCCTCCCACTTCTGCACCGCCGAGCGGCAGTACCGCTCGCCCCTGCCCTACGGCAGCCAGCGCAGCCCCACCGCCCAGTGGACGGCCACCGCCGCCGGATGCTGCATTCTGGGTACCCAGTCGGAGGGGCCCTATATCACCCACGCCACCCGGGGGCAGATCGTGGACATGGGCGTAACAGACATGACCAACATGGGCGCGGCCATGGCGCCCGCTGCCTTCGATACCCTGCGGGCGGTGTTCCGGGACACCGGCACCACGCCCAAGGACTATGACCTGATCGTCACCGGCGATCTGGGCGCGGTGGGCAGCGATATCCTTACGGAGCTGTTCCGCCGGGAGGGTACGGCGCTGGACAACTACACCGACTGCGGTCTGCTGCTCTATGACCGGAAAAAGCAGGACATGCACGCCGGCGGCAGCGGCTGCGGCTGCTCGGCGGCGGTGCTGAACGGCTATCTGCTGGAGGGAATGCGGCAGGGGCGATGGCGGCGGCTGCTGTTTGCGCCCACCGGTGCGCTGCTCAGCCCCACCAGCTCCTTCCAGGGGGAGAGCATCCCCGGTATATGCCACGCGGTGGTATTTTCCCGGACAAAGGAGGACGCGGAATGGAATATGTGAACGCTTTTCTCTGCGGCGGGCTGCTGTGCGCCGTGGGGCAGATCATTCTGGACAAGACGGCGCTGACCCCGGCGCGGATCCTGACGGGCTATGTGGTGGCGGGCGTGCTGTTACAGGCGGTGGGCGTGTACCAATATGTGGTGGACTGGGGCGGCGCGGGCGCCACGGTACCCCTGACCGGCTTCGGCTATGCGCTGGCAAAGGGCGTGGCCGAGGCGGTGGCGGAGCGGGGCTGGCTGGGTGTGCTCACCGGCGGGCTGACGGCTGCCTCCGGCGGCATCGCCGCCGCCGTGGTATTCTCGCTGCTGGCGGCGGTGCTGGTGCGGCCGTCGGACAAGCGGCGGAGGTAAAAGTCCCTTAACTTCCTCTTGCAAATTTGGAAGACCGGTGGTACACTGACGGCATAAACATAGCGCTTCGATAGGATGTGATACCATGACAGATAAATTCGTCATCACCGGCATGACCTGCGCCGCCTGTGCCGCCCATGTGGAGAGAGCCGCCGCCTCGGTGCCCGGCGTACACAGCGCGTCGGTGAATCTGATGCTGGGCTCGCTGGTGTGCGACCATGACGACAGCGCCGCTCCGGAGGCCATCATCGCCGCGGTGCAGAACGCGGGCTACGGCGCGGCTCCGGAGAGCGCCGCCCGGCGGGATCTCCACGCAGAGCAGGATGCCGCCGTGAAGTCCATGGGCAGGCGGCTTCTGTGGTCGGTGATCTGCCTTGTGCCGCTGTTCTACCTGAGCATGGGGCACATGATGGGTCTGCCGGTGCCCATGTTCATGCACACGCAGCCGCTGCTGGCGGCCTTTGTGCTGCTGGCGCTGACGGTGCCCATCCTGATCCTCAACCGCAGCTACTTCACCGTGGGCTTCTCCCGGCTGCTCAAGGGCGCGCCCAACATGGACTCGCTGGTGGCGCTGGGCGCGGCGGCGGGACTGGTGTACAGCCTTATTGAAATGGGACTGCTGGCGGCGGGGAAGGTCACAGGCATGCCCGACCTGTACTTCGAGTCGGCGGGTATGATACTGGCGCTGGTGACGGTGGGCAAGTATCTGGAGGAGCGCTCCAAGGGCAAGACCACCGGCGCTATCACCGCGCTGCTGGCGCTGGCGCCCGAATCCGCCGTGGTGCGGCGGGACGGGCAGGAGGTCACGGTGCCCACGGAGGACATCCGCAAGGGCGAGACGGTCATCGTCCGGCAGGGCGGACGCATCCCCGTGGACGGCACCGTCACCGCCGGCAGCGGCGTGGCGGATGAGTCCGCCCTCACCGGCGAGAGCATGCCCGTGGAGAAAAACGTAGGCGACAAGGCGGTGTCCGCCACCATCCTCACCGGCGGCTATCTGGAGCTGACAGCGGATCGCGTGGGCAGCGACACCACCCTGTCCCAGATCGTGCAGCTGATGGAGCAGGCCGCCAGCGGCAAGGCGCCCATCAGCCGTCTGGCTGACAAGATCAGCGCCGTGTTCGTGCCGGTGGTCATCTCCATCGCCGTGATCGCGGCGGTGCTGTGGGCCACGGTGGGCGGCATGGGCGTGCGGTTCTGCCTGAGCGTCGGTATCGCCGTGCTGGTGATCTCCTGCCC
>OHBJ01002921.1_pt1 | contig 11366 bp, 9 predicted proteins | sample 1577241 | NCBI WGS metagenome assembly OHBJ01 (sample SAMEA3541594, study PRJEB24748) | human gut metagenome | biome: human gut; feature: human-associated habitat; material: faeces | place: China | collected 2012
GGCATGGAACAATGTGCCATGCAGGAAGAACATGATCTGGTACACACCGAAGCAGTCATTTTCTGTAGTCTGGACTTTGTATACATGCTGACATTTCGAAAACTTATATGCTTACAGAATAGATTTTATTTTCGCTTTAGTTATTGTTCATTTTCTACAAAACAGTCTGATATTTTAGCACTGTTCTACATTTTCACTAAATCTTTCTGGAAATTTTATCCGTTTTCACCTTGACTTTTATGGTCTCTGCCGTTAAGATGAAAACTGTAAGCTGACAGACAATCAGGTCAGCAAATAACTATTATTAAGGGAGGTTCTCATAATGAAAACAGTTAAAATTTCACTGAACTCTATCGATAAAGTGAAAGCGTTCGTTAATGAAATCAGCAAATTCGACTGCGATTTCGATTTAGTATCCGGAAGATATGTAATCGATGCAAAATCCATCATGGGTATCTTCAGCCTGGATTTATCCAAACCGATCAACCTGAATATTCATGCAGAAGGAAGCACTCTTGATTCGATCATGGCAATCGTTCAGCCATATGTAATTGAGTGATCTGCACCGATTTTCTTTTGAAATACCAAATATGATACAGTTATAAAACAGCTTCTTTGCTAAACGCATGAGAAGCTGTTTTTATTTCTGCCTATTTCGTTTCTGTTTACTGAATCTCAATTACTTCTGTACTTGCCAGTGCCTCTTCCATCAGCTGATCGATCTTTTCGTTTAATTTTTCTTCAGATCTGTGAATCACTTTCAGATTTGGTTTTGTAACCGGATGTTTTGCCACAAAAATAGTACAGCAGTCTTCAAATGGCTGGATGGAAGTCTCAAATGTATTGATCTTTCTGGAAATCTGTACGATTTCTTCTTTATCAAATCCGATAACCGGACGATATACCGGAAGTTCACATACTTCATCTGTTGCTGCAAGACTCTGTAATGTCTGGCTTGCAACCTGTCCGATACTCTCTCCTGTAACAAGTCCCTGACATCCGCTTGATTTTCCTAAATCTTCAGCAATCTTCATCATATATCTTCTCATAATGATTGTAAGCTCATCATGTGGACATTTCTCATATATAGCCATCTGGATATCTGTGAAATTAACAACATTAAGTGTAATAGGGCCTGAATACTTAGATACAATCTTTGCAAGGTCAATTACCTTCTGCTTTGCTCTTTCACTTGTATATGGAGGAGCATGGAAGTATGTTGCTTCAATCTGTACACCTCTTTTGGCAACCATATATCCTGCAACAGGGCTGTCAATACCGCCTGATAATAAAAGCATAGCCTTTCCTGCTGTTCCGATTGGCATTCCGCCAGGACCCGGAACCTCAATAGAGTAAATATTGATTACATCCCCTCTTATCTCAACCTGTAAAAGAACCTCAGGCTTATGCACGTCAACCTTCATCTCTGGGAATGCATCAAGAATTCTTCCACCAAGCTCCATATTAATCTCCATTGAGTTCATTGGATAATTCTTTCTTGTTCTTCTTGCATTAACCTTGAATGTAAGATTCTTATTCTTATATGCCTTATCAAGATAATTGATAACCTGATTAGCAAGGTCATCAAATCCGTTATCTTCAATCTGAACTACAGGACAGATTCCAACTATACCAAATACTCTTGTAAGGCTCTCAATTACCTCATCATAATCATAGTCCGAAAGTGCATTAACATAGATTCTTCCATCTGCTCTTCTTACATCAAATTCCCCCTCAACATCTTTAAGCGAGAATTTAATCTGTCTTACAAGGGCGTCCTCAAAGATGAATCTGTTCTTTCCTTTAACTCCTATTTCTCCATACTTTATCAAAAATGCTTTATACATTACTCTCTCCTTATCGTCTTGTGTACTTCCTAAGCATTGGAAGCAGCTGTTTAAGTGTTTCTATTGTGTATTCAAGTTCTTCCTTTGTTGTCTCATAGCAGAAGCTGAACCGAAGTGTAGAATCAAGCAGCTCCTTATCAAGTCCGATTGCAACAAGTGTATTGCTCAGTCCCGGCTTGTTAGATGAGCATGCTGAACCTGATGATACATAGATTCCTTTATCTTCAAGTGAATGAAGAAGCACTTCTGCCCTTACTCCCTTAAAGCTTGCACTTACAATCTGTGGTGCCGAATCCGTACCCTTCTTGCTGTTTACCTGCACATCAGGAAGCTTTTCAAGCTCATCTATGAAGTAATCCTTTAACTCATACAAATGTGCTATCTTGCTTTCAAAGTCATTATTATATATAAGCTTTACGGCAGTTGCAAGTCCTGCTATAGCCGGAACATTTTCAGTTCCTGAACGCATGCCCTTCTGCTGTCCTCCACCATATATAATAGGCTTGATTCTTGTCTTATCATTAATGAATAAGAATCCGCTCCCCTTAGGTCCGTGAATCTTATGTCCACTGACTGATAACAGATCAATTCCAAGCTTCTTAGGATATATCTTATATTTGCCATAAGCCTGTATCGCATCAACATGATATACAATATCAGGGTTATAATCTTTAATTATATGTCCGATTTCTTCAATCGGTTCAACAGCACCAATTTCATTATTAACATACATTACTGAAACAAGTATTGTCTCATCATCAAGTGCATCCTTTAGAGCCTCTATATCAACTATTCCATCTTTATCAACTGGAAGATATGTTATTCTGAAGCCTTCTTTTTCAAGGAAATTGAATGGCTCTTTAACTGATGAATGTTCTACAGATGATACTATGCAGTGCATTCCTTTTCTTTTATTAGCCATTGCTGTTCCGATTATTGCCATGTTATTAGATTCTGTTCCACCAGAAGTAAAGAGTATCTCCTTATCCTGACACTTAAGAGTCTTTGCTATTATCTCTTTAGCTTCACGGATATATTTCTCTGCATCAACACCCTTCATATGCTTTGATGATGGATTACCATAATCTTCTGACATAACCTTTACTGCTGTTTCTACTACCTCTGCTGCACATTTTGTTGTAGCAGAATTATCAAGATATGCTTCCATATTGCCTCTTTTCCGCTTATTCTTCCATATTATACATAAGCACTGACAACAGCATCATTCCCGCTGTCTCAGTTCTTAATATTCTCTTACCAAGTGTAATTATCTCACAGCCTGCATTTACAGCTTCGTCAAGCTCTGACCTGTCGAATCCGCCCTCAGGTCCTATGAATATGCCAACCGATTCTCCATGTCCGATTTCTTCAATCACTTTCCTGGTCTTTTCCATGCCTTCTGCACACTCATATGGCAGTAATAGTTTATCTAACTTTCCTGCATACCCAAGTGCCTGCTTAAATGTCATAACTTCTGTCACTTCAGGCTGGATACTTCTCTTGCTTTGCTTGGCTGCACTTAATGCAATGCCATTCCAGCGTTCAACCTTGGCTTTAGCTTTCTTCGCATCCAGTTTTACAACGCTTCTTTTCATTGCTACAGGAACAACACTGTATGCTCCAAGTTCTACAGCCTTCTGTATTATAAGCTCCATTTTATCAGCCTTAGGCAGTCCCTGAAACAGGATTATTCTTGAAGGCAGTTCTTTCCCCTGCTCGTCCTTGCTTAGTATATCTGCCCTTATATATTCATCCGACATAGAAGCAATGCTGCATTCATAATCAACATTATCTCCGCTGCTTATAAGAAGCTTGTCGCCTTCTTTGAATCTTAATACATTCTTAATGTGATTAACATCACTTCCAACTATATCTATATATGAATCATGGATATTCTCATGCTCTGCAAAAAAATGATACATACACTACTTCCTTCTTGCTGTGATATTAACCCACTCGCCATCATGGTTAATCTCAACTATCTCTAACTCAGGATTCTTCTTAAATGCCTCTGCCACTTCATTTTCCTTAGTATCTATAATACCGGAAGTAATAAAGTAAGCACCGTGCTTCATATGCTCATGTATGCATGTTGAAAGCGGCTCTAATACGTCTGCAAGGATGTTGGCACACACAATGTCGTAGCACTCATAGCCGCAGGCATCTTTTACAGCTTTATCATCAATGATATTCCCCTCAATAACCTCAAGCTGCTTCTTATCTATATTGTTCTGCTCTGCATTTTCCTCTGATGCAATAATTGCATTAGGGTCAAGGTCTGTACCAAATGCATGCTTTGCACCATATTTTAATGCAACTACTGAAAGTATACCGCTTCCACAGCCGACATCTAACACCTCATCACCATCTTTAACATACTTCTGAAGCTGCTTTATAACCATTCTTGTAGTCTCATGTGAACCTGTTCCGAAAGCTGTTCCCGGGTCAATGCTAAGTACAGCATGCCCCTTCATCTCCTCTGTCTCCGGCTCCCATGTAGGCTTAATGAATAAGTCTCCTATTGTAAATGTATGCCAGTACTGCTTCCAGTTATTAATCCAGTCCTTATCCTCTGTCTCTGATTCTGTGATTGTACCCTCACCAATATCAATAAACATTCTTAAATCTTCAAGTTCTGCCTTAACCTTTTCAAGCATTGAGCCATCATCTTCTTCACTGTCAATGTAGAAATTAACCTTAGCTCTGCCATCATCAGGTGGAAGGTCAGGAATGAAATCTACAAACATTGACTTAGCCTCTTCCTTAGTAAGCTGTACATTATCCTCAATTTCGATACCTTCAATTCCTATATCATTAAGCGCGCTGCTTATCATATCAACTGCATCTGTAGTTGTCTGGATTGAATATTTATTCCACTTCATATTATTGTCCTTTCGTTAACACAAACATTTTACATCTGTAAAAATGCTTCATACCCCTTTAATGTCTCATATAGGTCAGCCTTGCTTATTACCTCGTATGGTGCATGCATATTCTGTACAGCAATTCCACTGTCGATTACATTCATATCAAGATTAGCCAAGATATATGCAATTGTTCCGCCACCGCCTGCATCTACCTTTCCAAGCTCTGCCATCTGGAAATACACATCTGCATCATCCATAACTTTTCTTAACTTTCCAATGAATTCAGCAGAAGCATCATTAGAACCACTCTTTCCTCTTGAACCTGTATACTTGTTAAATACCATACCTTTTCCAAAGAATGCTGAATTCTTCTTTTCAAATACTGATGCATAATTAGGGTCATATGCCGCACTTACATCTGATGATAACATATAAGAATTAGCAAGTGCTCTTCTTAATTTAAGCTCTGAATAATCACCACATCTGTCCATAACCTCTGCGACCATATTTTCAAAGAATCTTGAATGCATACCTGTTGCACCGACACTTCCAATCTCCTCTTTATCTACAAGTATGCACACACCAGTTCTTGTAACCTGTGGTGTATTAAGAAGTGCAATAAGCGACGGATAAGCACACACTCTGTCATCATGGCCATATCCCATAATCATGCTTCTGTCCAGACCATAATCTCTTGCAGGTCCTGCCGGAACAGCCTCAAGCTCTGCTGATAAGAAATCTTCCTCTTCAATCCCATATTTTTCTTTAAGAATTGCAAGAATATTCTTCTTAACTGCTTCCTTTTCTTCCTTATCCTCATCTGTATTATCACTGTCTGATGCTGACGGCATGCTTCCTATAAGGATATCAAGGTCCTCGCCCTCAACCACCGAGCTTCCTTTCTTTTCCATCTGTTTAGCAGCCAGGTGTATAAGAAGGTCTGATACTCCAACAACCGCATCATCAGCGTCTTCTCCGATTACAACTTCAACACATTTGCCGTTCTTTAATGCAACAACACCATGAAGTGCAAGAGGAATTGCTACCCACTGGTATTTCTTGATTCCTCCATAATAATGTGTATCAAGCAGTACCAGGTCTGAATCTTCATACATAGGATTCTGCTTGATATCAAGTCTTGGTGAATCAATATGTGCCCCAAGTATATTCATACCGGTGCTTATCGGTTCACTTCCAATATTAAAAAGCACTATTGCCTTCTTCATATTAACGGCATATACCTTATCGCCTGCTTTAAGTGTTTCATTGGCTGCTATTATCTCCTGTAAATCTCTGTATCCGGCTTTCTCTGCCAGCTCTACAGCCTTTTTTACACATTCTCTTTCTGTCTTGCACTCAGATATAAAAGTCTTATATTCATCTGCAAATGTGAATACATTGTTCTTATCTTCGTCTGAATATTTCTTCCATGCATTCTTTCTTTCCATAATGTCAACTTCCTTTCTATATTCCCAATGTTATCTGACCATCAGAATCTTCCTGATTATCTGCATCAAAGCTTTCGCTTGCAAGCTCTAACTCTGCCTCTTCCTTATATTGTTCAACCATGTCTTCACTTATTGTTGGAAGCTCATCTATCGACTGTACTCCAAATGACCTTAAGAAATCCTCTGTTGTTCCAAAAAGCATTGGTCTTCCCGGTGCATCAAGTCTTCCAACTTCCTTTACAAGGCCAAGTTCAACAAGCTTGCTTACTGCCCTGTCTGAATTAACACCTCTGATATTCTCTATCTCAATCTTAGTTACAGGCTGCTTATATGCTATTATCGACAATGTCTCTAATGCCGCATCTGTCAGTGTATATCTTCTTGGCTGGCTGCACACTCTTATAAGTGCATCATAATATTCCTGCTTGGTACACAGCTGGAAGCTGTTCTCAAGCTCAATAATTCTTATTCCCCTGTTCTCTGATTCATATTTATCCATAAGATTGTGTACTATCTTAACAGTTGTATCCACATCCTGTTCTATGGCATCTGCAAGCTTACCTGCTTCCACAGAATCACCCATAGTAAAAAGCACAGCCTCAATTATGCCTTCCATCTGTTCTAAACTCATCACACTACTCCTCTGTTATATCTTCAATAAGCTCAGGATCCCTGACCACCCTTATGAATATATCATCCTCCGGGCATTCCTGCTTAACCTCAACGAATCCGGTCTTAATAAGCTCTAACACAACTAAAAACGTTACTATAACAGCAACCTTTGATGGATTATTCCACAAAAGCTCCCTGAAACTAAACTCTTCATGCTCCATCATAAACGCTTTAATATCCACAAGCTTTTCACTCATGGTAACTTCTTCTTTCTCAATCTTTCCAAACTTGCTTCGTACCGGATCTATCTTATCTTCCTTACGTTTACAAACATCAGCAAATATTCTGTTAAGACGCATAAGTGTTGTATCGCCAATAACCTCTGTAAGATCAACCGGCGGTGTATATGCAGCAACCGCCTCCGGAATATTCTGCTTCTTATAATAAGTTCTCTCTGCATCTGTATGCTTGTCCTTTAATTCCTGTGCCATAGCCTTATACAGCTTGTACTCTAACAGCTTTTCAACAAGCTCTGCTCTTGGATCTTCCTCATTGCCTTCCTCATCCACTTCCTTAGGAAGTAACATTCTCGACTTAATATCAAGAAGAGTTGCCGCCATTACAAGGAACTCACTTACTACATTAAGATCTTCCTTCTTTAGCTGCTCAACATATTCCATATACTGTTCCGTAATCATTGCAATCGGAATATCATATATATTAACTTTATTCTTATCTATCAAATGTAAAAGAAGATCTAAAGGTCCTTCAAACACCTGAAGCTTAACACTTATTCCCATATCTGCCTCACTATATTTACTGTGCATAATTACACGTATCACATTTTACATAAAATAACTGCTGTTTGCAAGTAATTGCTAAATTCTATAAAATAACATATAATATCTTGAAAACATTCAATTAAGGATTAAGGTATAAGAATGCTCAATTTAATATTATTAATCAAAAGAATTGTCACTAAAATATCTGAAGACCGCATCGGCGACTACGCATCCTCAGCATGTTACTATCTCATGCTGAGCTTTTTCCCGTTTTTTATTGGTCTTTTAAGCCTTATAAAGTTCCTGCCAGTTTCCAAGGCAGACCTTTTAAAAATCATATACGGCGTTCTTCCAACTCAGCTGCAGCCTATTGTCCGGGCAATGCTCACTGATATATATGACAATTCAACAACTGCATTAACCCTCATTACTGCAATTGCTATCATATGGGCTGCCGGTAAAGGTTTCATGGCTATTGTCCGTGGATTAAAACAGATATACAGAAAAGATAACCAGAAGAACTGGCTTTTCCAGAGAATAAGAGCAAGTATCTATGCCCTTATATTTATGATTCTTATTATTGCCAGCCTTATACTTATGGTATTTGGTAACAATATTATGAACTTCACTATGAAATATATACCACAGCTTACTAATGTAGTCGTGATATTCAGAGGAATATTTAACAGTAAACATTTTCTCTTTCCAAGTATATTCACACTCTTCTTTACTATAGCATTCTCACTTGTATCAAGAAGAGGAAAAAAGTTCTATAAAGAGATTCCTGGAGCTTTCTTTTCTGCTTTGGGATGGTATCTTTTTACAGCTCTATATTCTCTTTATGTTGGCCACTCACCGAACTTTTCATACATGTACGGTAGTCTTGCTACTATTATCATAGCACTTATATGGATGTATGCCTGTATGATTATAATATTCATAGGTGCAGAGATTAACTACTTTATCAATGATGAAAAAATATTCAAACATTATCTTGGGAAGAAATCAGAGTAAGCGTAGTACCTCTGTAGAAGAATTCCAGAATCTGCGCGTAAGTCATGGATTCTGCCATTTTATTGGCAGCATTCTGACTCATGCCGATTCCATGTCCGTAGCCGCCTCCTGTTATCTTAAATCCTGTAAGCTTCTTTCCCTCCGTCACCTTCTCAAACACACAGAATGTACTTGGCAGATTAGCATATCTTGTCGTTCCTGACTTAGTGTTCATATCCACATTTGCATTGCCAAATGCTGCCCTAATCGCTGATTCACTGTCTATCACTGTCTCGCCTTTATCACCTGTAACCTTAACTTTTACTGCCGCTCCTCCATTAACACGCTCAAGTACTTCAATATCCGTTATGTTTCCTACATTATTCCCTGTAGAACGTGCAAATCCTTCACTTATCTCTTTAACAGATTCCTCCATGCTCCATCTGTACAAGGTGCAGTCGTAATCATAATCAGCCTCATTTTCACCTTTTATAAATGTATTGAACTCCGATTCTACTGTCAGTGTAAGTCCTCTGTTCACTCCACCCACACACTCCGCAACAAAATACGGATAGTTTTCTGTTGTATTGCCCCAAAGTGTAACGTCTGTTGTGCTTCCACATGAGGTTGAATAGTAATATGTCTTAACAACTTCTCCGTTATATGATAGTACCTGTCCCGCTGTCTCATCTACTGCAGTATCTGTTGATTCTGCCCGCTGTGAGTTATTATATACCTGAAACTGTATTGAGTCATCAATATGTGCTCCATAAGCACTATAATAGTTATTAGAAAGTTCCGTATAAGCATAGCTTCTTGCACATACAGCCTGACATTTCAGTGCTTCAAGATTAAACCCTGACGGCATCTCGCTAGGAACAACTTTTTTAAGATAATCTTCTATCCCCACTTCATTTACAACAACAATTCCCTCATCATACAGTGAAACTTCAATAGTTCCGCCATATGAAGGTGTTCCTATGCCTCTGTTTACTGACTGGAACTGTATCTCACCTGATTTAGGAATTAGTTTTATTCTGCCCTCATTAAAGTCTTCTGTATCAGGATTAAACACAACCGTCTCCCCGGGTGCCGTCTCATAAGATTCTTCACCAGTCTCAACTATCATTCCTGAATCAGCACAAAAAACTGCTTCATTAAAAAATATATCTCTGAATCCGCTTGTCTTGATAATTACTCTTATATTATCAGCCTGCAAAGGTTTATTCTTAATAGCACCACAGACTTCTCCATCCGCCACAATAAAATCCTGTAATGCATAACCGACAATTATACTGCTGTAATTACTTATCAATGAGTTTTCTTTTTCATACATAATAAAGTCCTCATCCAGCTTAACAGAACCATAACCTTCAATTTCAACGCTGTCTTGTGAAACTGACAGCACCTTTCCACTTACAACATCCGTCTTGGTATTAACTCCAACAATCTTTCCATTCTCAACGGTAATATCACATAAACACCCGGTTACATCTTCTGCTATCTTTCCACTATTGAATTTCTTTATATTACCATACATATTGGCAGTTATCGTGTTGTCTTCTATATTAGTTATATATACATTTTTATATATATTATTTTCTGACGATGTGTCCTGATATCTTGATTTAATCATATGTGACATATATATACATGCTGATGACATAAAAATCACCAGTGCAGAATAGACTAAGAATATTATTTTTGTTCTCTGTTTCATATACTATTCTCCATACTAAATTAAGTGTCCCTGTTCAGACAAGCTCTTGATAGTATATGTTGAAAATGTGCGTTTTAGAACTAGGTATGCTCATCACTTTTCGCGCAAAAAGCTTATATGCCAGAACTAAGTTCTGGCATTGTCGCGTTGCTCCTCGAATATAAAATCATAAAAAGCGACGCATGCAAGAATGTCCGCTTTTATAATTTTATATTCTCATCGCTTTTCGCGCAAAAAACAGGCTGTCACATACATGACAGCCTGTTAATAATATCCCAAAACGCCGCTCCCCACGCTTTCGACTCCTAGCGAAGCTAGGTGGGCAACCGCATCCAAACCGCTGCCTTCCACTGACTAAGGAGGCTTGACATTGGAATGGAGATATAGGAATCCCGTCGATGAAATGTAGGATCAAAATAATGTGGTTTTGCGAACGTCCCAGGAAATATTCAATTGATACGTAATCTGTACCGATGTATTGATTATACATCTTCTTTACTGATTACACAATATTATATGTCAAAAAAATTCAAATATACCTGCGAAAGAATACAATTCAGACGCAGGTATATAATCAAAGTTCAAACTCAGTAATGATTGAAAATTAAAGCTGTGGACCAGCAGCAACTAAAGCCTTACCAGCTTCGTTACCTGTGTACTTAACAAAGTTCTTATTGAATCTTGCAGCAAGATCCTTAGCCTTAGTCTCCCACTCAGAAGCATCAGCATATGTATCTCTTGGATCAAGGATTGCTGGATCTACTCCTGGAAGCTCTGTAGGAACTTCAAAGTTGAACATAGGAATCTTCTTTGTTGGAGCTGTATTAATAGCACCTGAAAGGATAGCATCAATGATACCACGAGTATCCTTAATAGAGATTCTCTTACCTGTTCCATTCCATCCTGTGTTAACTAAGTAAGCCTTAGCTCCACTCTTTTCCATCTTCTTAACAAGCTCTGCTGCATACTTTGTAGGATGAAGCTCAAGGAATGCCTGTCCGAAGCAAGCTGAGAATGTAGGTGTAGGCTCTGTGATTCCTCTCTCTGTACCAGCAAGCTTAGCAGTAAATCCTGAAAGGAAGTAGTACTGTGTCTGC
>OHBJ01002922.1_pt1 | contig 11365 bp, 8 predicted proteins | sample 1577241 | NCBI WGS metagenome assembly OHBJ01 (sample SAMEA3541594, study PRJEB24748) | human gut metagenome | biome: human gut; feature: human-associated habitat; material: faeces | place: China | collected 2012
TTCAATCTGAAATGAAACAACAGAGGCCATCTCAAGTTTATTTTGAGACAGCCTCTTTTTTGTTCACTTTTTCTCTCAAAAAATCGCTTCGACGTTCAAGATAAAACTCCTTTACGTTTCAACTAAAACACAAAAGCGTTTCAAGTAAAATGTCAAAGAGTTTTCATTCAAACGCAAAGGCATTTTCGGGCAGCCTGAAAATAGCTTCAAAAAACGCTAAAAACAAAGTCATTTACATGTCTGAGAGTGAGTTTTCTTCCGCACAACGATAATGTAAAGGAGAAAGCCCTGTTTCCTTCTTAAAGAATGTGCCAAATGCGGAGGCATTTGGAAAATGAAATTCATTCGAAATTTCCTGAATAGTCTTGTTGGAGTTCTTCAACAGCAACATACTCCGACGGATAATGGCACGGAACACCAGTTCCTGCACTGTATATCCGCATACAGACTTTGACAGCGCAGACAAATATTTAGGAGACAGACAAAGTTTGTCAGCATAAAAGGCAACTCCCCTCTCTTGCTTGTAATATCGCTCCACCAACCGGATGAGCTGGATAAATGTATCAATCTTATGCCCAGCCACTTGATTTTCTTCCATCAACCGACGACTATAAATAGAGCAAAGTCTATAGGTCAAAGCCAGCAGCAGTAACTTCCGTTCATGGCTATCAAACGGATTGTTTGTTGTATGCCGATACCTGCTTATCAGAGAAATATAGCGGGATATATCTTCTTCTTCACCCGTAGACCATACGTAACAAGGCTGCGGAGTTAATGTGGCATAAAGGTGCATGGCCATCACCGAACTTCCTAATAAATCCCGGATAGGGTCAATACGGTAAAATAAAATATCTATACGCAAATCGGCTGTGCATAAGCCTGCACAGAAAATGGTAGCCTCATACAGAAAAATCGTTTCCCCTGCTTTTGCTACAAAAGGCTTCTGGTTTAAAGTAAACTGAAATTCTCCCTGTTTACAGACTATCAAACCAAGGTATTCCATCTGGAAGTTTTTTTGCAATACAGCCGGGAAAGCGTCCACACTTCCTTCCGAACAGCAAATATCCCTTCGCTCTACCAGCATCTGATTCAGACGCTTCAAGCGCTCTGTTTGTGAAATCATAACTGCAAATTAAAGTCGTTTCTTTTGCATACTGCGCTAAGATATACAAAAAAAACGTCACGGCAGGTACTTACACGTGATTATTCCCCGCTGAAAATATAGATTAAGAAACGAAAAGTCCCGCCGTGACGTAACAACTTCTTTTTAAGATACTGTAGCAGCAAACGGCTCCAGTTTTCTTTTCTTCCACGGAAACAGCAAGAAAAAGATCGCACATGCCATGCAGCCGTAGAAAGTCCAACCCGACATTTCCTTAACAGCCGATAAAGTAGCTTGCACCTGCACACTTCCCTTTGCCGACATGGCAGCCATCTGTTCGGCTTCCTGTTCACTCTTTCCCTGATATTGCATCCCCTTTACAGTCTGCGAATAAGAAGCCGCAACTTCGGGATTCAATAAATCACGGTCTTGTACAAAACGAGTGACATAATGTTGCTGACGATGCTGCATCACGTTAGTATAAAGTGCCGTACCGATACCGGGGCCCATGACCATGCGGACGGTCAGCATAATGCAAATCCAGGTAGACAAGTATTTATACGGCATCCGCTGGTTAGCATGTACGGCCGTCAATGAATACAGAAGCATCATTCCCGTTGCCCGGATAATGACCGGATACTTCATCCGCTCATACAAACCGGAAGTCTGTACCTCAAAATACATGAACAAAGCCGAAAGACCTATCAACACGAAGCCAAGGGAAAAAAGATACTTCAGATGCACTCCCCTGCTGCCCAACATGACAGCAATGATGCAACCTATAAAATACCCCAACATGGTCCAGTTGCCCAAGGAAGCATTCTGCCAGTTGTCTATCTTCATGCCTACTCCCGTAAACACGTTGACAAACATGGCACTGGAATTGAATATCATCAGCAGCAGGAAGAGCAGGATCCCCATCCGAATGGAGCTCAACTTGAAAATATCCATCAGGAAATAGGGAGAATACTGTCTTTTCTCCATATAAATAAACAAGGTCGTAAAACATACGGCACTCACCGTAGCCCAGCAGATAGAAGGGTCATCATACCAGTCGAGTACTTTTCCATACACCAGTACATATACTACCGAAGCACACATCAGGCAAAATATCACCACACTGCCGAATTTACGAAAGGTAATGGGAAAACGTCGGGTGGAATACTTGTGATAAGGCATGGTAACAAATATCACCAAAATAGAAAGCAGCAACGCTCCCATCATGAAATAATACACATACTGCCATTCATATTCGTAGGCCAGCCATGCGGTAAGTGAAGTACCCAACTGACCCAGAATCATGAAAAACAAATAGATAGTAGGCATACTGGTACTCTTCTCGCGGTCCAGCTTGTCCCAGCCTTCTTCATCTACCGGATCATTTCCGGGTGTAATGTTACGGGTAGCCTCCATCCCAAACGCATACTTAATCAGCGTAAAGAGATTGACCATCATCAGCACCATTCGTAAAAAACCCATCACCACACTGCACACGGCCAACAGGTAAATACTGTCGGTCTTGGCACAAATGTAACTCAGGATATAAAGCAAAGAGAAACCTACGATGCACATCATCTTCTCCCGACGCAGGCAAACCAGTCCGTAAAAGAACGGAGAAAAAGCGGCCATACCCACAGAAGTAAGAAAGCTGACGAACTGAATATGTTCCGACTGGATGCCCAGCCCGCTCAGCATCTCTCCACTGTTGGCCGTATACACCCCACTGGCCGTCAGTATAGGCACGAACAACAGTATCAGAATCAGTATACCCAACGGCTTGGGTACCCAGTTATAAAACGGATAATTTTTAGGAAGTGAAGGCATAATTCTACTTTTTTGGAAAAACTTGCAAAAAATCGGTTTACAATTTAGCTTTCACCACTACCATCATACCGGCAGCCAGACGATCATTGTCCTCTTTGGACAAGTCGGTGAATTCAATACGTACCGGTATACGCTGTTGAATCTTGACAAAGTTTCCAGCTGAATTGTCGGTAGGCACCAGAGAATATTTGGAACCTGTAGCTCCGGATATAGCCGTAATCTTTCCGGTAAACTCACGGTCACTGATAGCGTCGACAGCAATGCGTACTTCCTGCCCTACCTTCAAATTCTCCACCTGCGTTTCCTTGTAATTGGCAATCACCCATTTCTGGGTATCCGGAAGGATATAAGTCACCGTCTGTCCGGCAGTAATATACTGCCCTTCCTCCAAGGTTCTCCGCCCTAATTTTCCATCACAAGGAGCCACTACCACGGTATAAGAGAGATTCAGGCGTGCCATCTCTAATGCAGCCGTTGCACGCTGTATGGCAGCCTCCGTGCTTTCTCTGCGATTGGAAACCTCTTTCACTCCTGACATGGCAGCCCGTTGCTGACGCTTGGTTGCTTCCAGTTTCTTACGGGTAGCCGCATATTCCGTTTCAATCTGTTCCAGCTGAATAGGAGTAGCTGCGTTCCGCTTTACCAGATTCTCATAACGCTGACGGTCTTTCTCCAGTTTAGCCAGACGAATTTCAATCTCGGCAATCGAAGCTTCATAAACCGAAGCAGAGTTCTGCGTGGTCTGCAAAGTAGCATCTATCACAGTAGCACCCGCCAAGGCATCCTTTAAGGCAGCCTCAGCTTCCATCACACGAATACGGTATTCACGGTCATCCAGTACCAACAGGGTATCTCCCTTACGCACATCCTGGTGTTCCGTAAAATAGATTTTTTTGATATAACCCGAAGCTCTCAGATTGACCGGAGAATTATACTGCTCAATTTGTGCATCGTTACTTGTTTCGGTATGTTTGTAATCTAAAAACAGACAAGCTACTTCTACAATTCCCCATGCAAGGATAGCAATACCTAAAAGACTAGCCAGAATCTGGCGACGACGTTGTTTCTTTAACTTTAAAGCCTTTTCCTGAAGTGTATGATTAGTATGCTGAGTTTCCATATTATCTGAATTTTAAATGATTTAATGAGTTTAATTTCCTTGTAGTAAGCGGTCCATCTGCCCTGTCAGTTTCAGTAGGGCAAGATTAGCCACCTGATAGTTGTAGTGTGCACTAAGGTAATTGTTCTGCGCCTCGCTCATGCGCATTTCGTCCTGCAATACCTCGGTCATGGAAGCGATTCCCTCTCGATACCGGTCGGTTGTGACCTGATACACATCTTCTGCCAGCAAATAATTGTCTTTCTGTTTTTTAAAATTGCGCTGGTTATTCATCAGCTCGTTTGTGGCATTCAGATACTGCGTCTGCATGTTCTTGAGCGTATTCTCATAATTCAGTTTTGCATTTTCCTGGTCAATCTGAGCTTTCCGGATACGTGCCCGCTTGTCAAAACCGTCGAATATCGGGACACGAAGTGTAATCCCCAATCCGGTAGAAGGATACCAGTGATTGGAAGGTCCGGAATGGAACCAGTGGCGGGCCTTATCCGTATATGCTGAATACATCCAGTTTCCGGTCAGTGTCAGCGAAGGAAGGTATCCCTGACGAATCAAATCCTTTTGCTGCCCGGCCAGCTTCTCCTGTGATTGCAAGAGTTGCAATTCATACAAATCGCTGCGAAGACCGGTCAGCGAAGCCGACTGCATCCTTTCTGTATCTACAGGAGTCAGTGTAATTTCTTCTTCCGCAGGATAGTCCATCACATATTTCAAAAGATTCAACTGCTGCACCAACATGGACTTTGCATTGTCATACTGCACCTGCTGGTTTTCCAAGTTAATATTGACACGCTTTACATCCACCTCCATGGCCATCCCATTGTCAAAGAATGCCAAAGTGATGTCGCGCAGTTCCCGCAACCGCACCATGTTCTCTTGAATGAGTGTCAGCTGCTCCATGGTATTCTGCCCCAGATAATACATCTTGCTGATTTGCATCATCAGGTCCTCACGTGCCTTTTCATACGACAGACGGTTCAACTCATTCAGGGTGCGGGCAATATCGACTGCCGTATACACCGTCTGATTATAAAGCGGCATCTGCAACTGCAACCCTGCCGATGCATTGTACTGCAAAGTTTTGGTTACATTGTACAGATTCCCATAGGCCGACCCATCGGTGACAGATACCGGTGGATTAAAATTGTCATTGAACCCCGCCACCGCACTGATTTGCGGCCACAGTTTTGCACGATTCTCGCTAAGAAGATGTTTGGCTTTCCGCATCTCATTGCGGCTTCCTTCGAGCGAGAGATTATTTTCAATGCCTAATTTCAGGCATTCTTCCAATGTCAGTGTCTTCTGTGCCCCGACAGGCATCCACACTAACCACAGTGTAAAAATAACTACTAATTGCTTCATTTTTTCTCGTTTCTTAATCTGAAGCAAAGGTAGTATGTCAAGCACTTACACGATTATTCATAAAAGAAGAGGAGCTGTTCAGATTTTCCTTTTTGGAGCTTTCAGATAGATTAAAATTACGTTTGTTGCAAAAATGAAATCGAAAATCAGTGTGATACAAATAAAAAAATCCGGATTACTCGTTTGCGAGAACCCGGATTACACATTGTATTATTCGTAAAATTTCTATCATTTAAACATCTTCTCCAAATCATCTTCTTTCAATACTGTCAGCACAGTCTTTCCATCTGGCGTATAGTTCGGAGTAGATACGGCAAACAAGTCATCGACCAGACGGTTCATTTCCTCATCAGTCAGTACTTGCCCCGGTACAATAGCAGCTGCTTTTGCCAATGAAAGTGCAAGCATACTTTGTACCTCTTCTTTCACTTTGCAGCCTTTCTCGATTGCAGTCTGTATCATTTCGGTAACCAGTTTCTCTGGATTCAATCCCTCAATTCCAGCTGGAATACCGTTAATAGAATAAGTACCTCCTCCCAAACTACTAAGATCAAATCCCAAGGCATTCAAATCGTCCATAAACTCCTCCAGCACAGGTATCTCAGAAGGAGAGAAATGTACCATATCCGGAAACAGCATTCGCTGGGAAGCATTCTTTCTATTTTCTATCTGCGCCATATAGCGGTCGAAGAGAATACGGATGTGGGCACGCTGCTGATTAATAATCATCAACCCAGACTTTACAGAAGTCAAGATATAGCTGCCTTTATACTGATAATGGTGCATGGAATTTTCCTGAGACTGCTTTTCACCTTCTTCACCAGAGAAAGATGGAGTAACAGCATCTTCTTGAGAAGCCTGTCCCCATTCTGTTGATTCTGGGAAAAACGGTCGTACTTCTTCTTCCGGTTGAATATCCGAATCCGACGAAGTACGTTCCAGCCCTTCAAACAAAGGTTCCCATTCTACCCGATTTTTGTGACTGCCAAACGAAGGAGTATAATTTCCGCTTCTGCCAAAATCCGGCATTCCACCTTTATTCATGGAAGAGCGTACAGAGGTACCTGTAGACGCAGCCCATTCTCTCACATCCTGTCCGAAGCTCTCCCTCTCCGTTTCTTTATTGGTTGCCGATGCAGAAGAGTAAGCAGAAGGAGGCACAGCTATAGTATTAAAGGGATTATAAGAAGGATCAAAGCTGGTTTGAGGAGGTGCCACCGTATAAGGAGAATTCTCAAAGGCAGGAATGTCCGGCATACCTTCTGTATCAAAATCAATCGAAGGTACCGCGTTGAAACGTCCTAATGTTTCCTTTACTGCCGCAGAAAGAATCTGCCATACGGCTTGTTCATTCTCAAACTTAATTTCTGTCTTTGTAGGGTGTATATTGACATCTATATCGGAAGGTTCCACTTCGAAATAAATGAAATAAGATACTTGTTCACCCACCGGAATCAGGTTATCGTACGCACTGGACACAGCCTTATGGAAATAGGGATGGCGCATATAACGGCCATTCACAAAGAAGAACTGGCGCGCTCCTTTCTTACGGGCCGATTCAGGACGACCGATATATCCATGTATTTTCACCATGGTCGTATCAATGTCCAATGAAAGCAGCTCCTGGTTCAGTTTCTTGCCAAACACTCCCATAATACGCTGCCGCAAAGGAAGGGCTGGCAAGTTCAGCATCTCTGTACCATTATGGCTCAGCACAAAAGATATATCGGGATTGACCAGCGCAATGCGTTCGAATTCAGCTACAATGTTACTTAACTCCGTCTGATTGGATTTCAGGAACTTCCGACGGGCAGGTACATTGAAGAACAGATTTTTCACAGAGAAGTCACTGCCTCGCTGGCAGGCCACTGCCTCCTGCTTTTCTACCTGGGAACCGGAAATCTGAATGAAAGTACCTAATCCGTCTTCACTGGAACAAGTTTTCAGCTCCACTTGTGCTACGGCAGCGATGGAAGCCAAGGCCTCTCCACGAAAGCCCATGGTATGAAGGGCAAACAAATCGGCTGCCTCCCGAATCTTGGAAGTGGCATGACGTTCAAAAGCCATACGGGCATCCGTTTCCGACATACCTCGTCCGTCGTCAATGACACGTATACATGTTTTTCCGGCATCCGTCACCAGCACTTCTATATTTTTTGCTCCGGCATCTACAGCATTCTCTACCAGCTCCTTTATCACAGAAGCCGGACGCTGTATGACTTCTCCTGCCGCAATCTGATTGGCTACAGAATCCGGCAACAAACGGATTACATCTCCCGATGTCATAGTGTAAATTCTCCTGTAATCAGATAATGTAAAATATATAGCAATACCACAATAGCCACAAACATGGCTCCGTAACTCAGAGGTTTACGTCCGCTTTCCTTGCGGCGCTTCAGATAGGTAGTACCTTCTACAAACTTACCACGAATGTCTTCCGGATTAAACTCTTTAGGAGGAAGCATTCCCAGTTCACGTTTGGCTGTCTCTTCTATTTTCTGCAGTTTTTCCTTGCGCTCATCCACATAAATGTATTCATGACGGAATCCGCGAGGCTTTCTCATTGTAAACATTCCCATATATTATTCCTCCTTCTTATTTTCAAACAATCGGGCATTCGGCAAAACGACCGGACCACGCACATTTTTCTTCAGCTGGTCTTCCACTCGTTTCCCTCTCCAATTAAAGATGTCGGCCTTATTGAGCGGACGAATGTAATCAAACCACACAAAATTCTCCAGACGGTCTTTTCCGGCAGGAATCTGCGACATCGGATATAACACACCATTGGATTTCGGACTCATCACCATGCGCTCTATCTTACGGTCTTGCAGATAGATTTCCAGTTTACTGGTTTCAGATACATTCATGCCTATCAGCGTACTGTCGGAATCCATCGGATAATAAACTACTCGTACGGAACCTATCACTTCCGTCTTTCGCATTTCTCCGTTCGCGAAATAGGACTTCATCTCTTTTCCTGTCACTTGGTTATAAATCGTTGAGTCCACACGTTCTACCGAAAGTGCCTGCCCTATGATGTGCGACCAGTCAATTGTACTGTCGTTCATATAGACCTTTATCACTTCGCCTAAAAGCTGCTGGTTCTTGTTCCAGATAATCGGGTCACGATACATCGTAAGACAGCTGTCTACAGTAGAGAAGACTAACGAATCGGCCGTGCCCTGCACATCGGTACGATAAAAACGTACTTTGTGAAAGGCTCTCATCTCACGGAACATAGAATCGGTATTCTGATGGAAAGTTTCCATCAGCAAAGTATCCGCATGAAGAAACAAACTGTCACCCTGAGAATAGTCTATAGCTACGGCACTATCCGTAGCAAAGGCATAATCTGTCTGCTCGTTATAATAGCCATATTCTCCGGTAAGCATGTTCCGGTTTATCGTATCCGTCATCACCATCCGGCTGAACGCTTCTCCCACCCCTGTATTACGGTCATAGAAAAGCGTATCACCGGTCAGCTGCTTTCCCTGATTGGTAAGCACAGAACGGTCATACAAATCGGCCTTACCTGTTACGGTATTATAAGTACCCTTTTCTGAATAAATGTGATTGGCATCGCTCCAAATATCCGAAGGGCCGACAATATCAGCTATCTTCGAAGCCGTATTATAGCGTAAGGTATCCGAAGTCAGTGTAAACTGAGGGTTCACCAGCTTTACATTGTAATTAAATACGGATTGCTTAGTCTGAGGACTATATTCTCCCCATTCAGAAGTCAGCACATTCTGTTCATCCATCAGGGTTCCTCCATCAAAGAAATACCCCAGATTGTATACACGGTCATAATTCAGGCTATCGGTCAGCAATGTAGTGGTACGGTTTTCCATACGGACATTGCAACGCATCTCGGCAATCTGCGTCAATCCATCATAGTACAACCGGTCGCCATAAAGAAACAACGTATCCCCTTGTACCATTTTCACATTACCAAAAGCCTCAAAACTGCTGACTTTATCATAGTAACATGCGCTGTCGCAATACATGTACACACTATCATGACGGAACTTTACGTTACCGGTTACAATCTGTGCGTCCGGATGACTTGCATCCTTGCGCAACAAATCGGAATGTAACAGATAGACTTTACTTTTAGCTACCGGACGCTGTTTGGAATCCTCTGTCTTTTGTTTCTCCTCAGTCTTCACCTTCGTACGCGCAGTCTGTGGAGGCACAGCTATTCCCCCTTGTGCCGAAAGGCCAAGAATGGTCAGGCAAAATGTCACAAAGAACAAAAAAATTGCAGACTTTCTCATCATTGTTTAATCCATCCCGGATATTTAAAATCGCACTTACGCCAAGACGGGTTAATACGCACGTAAGTATTTTTTTGTTTTTCTACAATCCATTTTTGCAGTTTTTCTTCACTGCGATTAGCTGTAACAATGTCTTTCAGACGCTGGTAGTCTTCTGAGATTGTAGCTTTATGTCCGTCAATACGATTTTTCAATTTTACGATAGCACACACTTCTTTTCCTTTTGCATTAATCATTGTAAAAGGTTTGGATACTTCGCCAATCTGCATTCCCTCTACGGTCTTTGCAACTTCCTGAGAAATCAGGCCAGCCAGCTGCTGCATTTCAAAACGAGAGGTAGAAGTCTGCGGGTTAGCCAGCAAACCGTGATTGTTACGCGTATCTTTATCCTGAGATACCCATGTAGCCGCTTCATCAAAAGTTACTTTTCCTTTTCGGATATCGTTGGCCAGTGTATCCAGTTTATTCAGTTCGGCCTCAATTTCTTTTTCATCCACACGAGGCTTAAGCAAAATATGGCGATAGCTTACACGGTCACCACGCTTTTCAATCAGCTGAGCAATATGATAACCATATTCTGTTTCAAATACTTTTGAAATCTTCTTTGGGTCAGTCAGGTTAAATACCACATTGGCAAACTCCGGAGTCAACTCCCCACGACCTGTGAAACCATATTCTCCTCCACGACGAGCAGAGCCCGGATCTTCTGAGTACATACGGGCCAACGTAGAAAAAGTAGTTTCTCCCTTATTGATACGGTCTGTAAAATCACGCAGTTCTTTCTTTACACGTTCAATTTCTTCTTCCTTAATCTTAGGTTCTCTGGTAATAATCTGCACCTCTACCTGAGTAGGTACAAAAGGAATACTGTCCTGAGGAAGCTTACTGAAATAATTACGCACTTCCGCAGGAGTCAGCTTGATGTCTCCTACAATCTTCTTCTGCATTTCCTGTACAATCTGTTGTTCACGTGTCATCTCGATACGTTCCTCACGGATTTGGGAAATTTTCTTGTTAAAGTACTCTTCCACCTTTTCTTTAGAACCAATTTGTCCGATTGCACTATTGATCCATTGATCTACACTTTGGATCACCTGTGCTTCCGGAACTTCCACACTATCAATTTTAGCTTGATTCAGATAAAGCTTCTGAATGGCCATTTGCTCTGGGATAAAGCAATAAGGATCACCCTCCAGACGTTCTCCGGCGTTCAGCAGATACAAACGCTGAGCCTCAATGTCCGAACGTAAGATGGCATCATCACCAACTACCCACACAATTTCATCAATCACATTATCCTGCGCCTTTGTCAACCATGAAAAGCTCGCCAGAAAAACTGCAAGTAAAACCTTTTTCATTATAGCATCCTTTATTTTTTTGCAAATTAAGGCATTTCTGCGCTAAAAACCACATTTCCGCCTCGAATTGCATCATTATATAATTCTTCTTCAAAATTTTTTAGGAATTGAACCTTCCGCTGATTCACAAGCATGTCTGATATTTGCGTGCTGGCATATTCAAACGGAGCGATTTTTCCTTTGGCTACGTATTCTTCGATATTCAGTAAATAACAGTAGCTGCTATCAGCTGTCTCAACAAACGAATGGGTCCGCAAGAACTCGTTTTCATTGGGTACTTGGATAGGAATGTTTACAAAAACCTCATCAAAGTTCACAGATC
>OHBJ01002929.1_pt1 | contig 11359 bp, 8 predicted proteins | sample 1577241 | NCBI WGS metagenome assembly OHBJ01 (sample SAMEA3541594, study PRJEB24748) | human gut metagenome | biome: human gut; feature: human-associated habitat; material: faeces | place: China | collected 2012
GCACTGACTCCTAAAGCGGAAATCGAAGGCGACATGGGTGACAACAAAGTAGGCCTTCAGGCACGTTTGATGTCGCAGGCTCTTCGTAAGTTGACAGCTGCTGTGAGCAAGACACGTACTACTTGTATTTTCATCAACCAGTTGCGTGAGAAGATCGGTGTGATGTTCGGTAACCCGGAAACAACAACCGGTGGTAACGCTTTGAAGTTCTACGCTTCTGTACGTTTGGATATCCGTGGTAGCCAACCGATCAAAGATGGCGAAGAAATTCTCGGTAAACTGACTAAGGTGAAAGTGGTGAAGAATAAAGTAGCACCTCCTTTCCGCAGAGCAGAATTTGACATCATGTTCGGTGAAGGTATCTCCCATTCCGGAGAAATCATCGACTTGGGTGCTGACCTGGGAATCATCAAGAAGAGCGGTTCATGGTATAGCTACAACGACACTAAGTTAGGACAAGGACGTGATGCCGCCAAACAATGCATCATGGATAATCCTGAACTGGCTGAAGAACTGGAAGGATTAATCTTTGAAGAATTGAAGAAGAAATAATTTGCTTTAATTCTGCTTTATCCACAGACTAAAACTGAATAAACAAAGGTGGGAGAAAATCGTTTACTACGATCATTCTCCCACCTTTTTCTCTTTTATATAATTCTCTCTTTTTTCCTCTTATACAAAATAAATGTATGCCAATGTGCTCAAGCTGATTATTACCCAAAGCAAAATTCCTTGAACCAAAGGCTTTATTCCAACTGCTTTCAATACATCAATAGAAAGAGAAGCACCGATGAAAAACATGGTAATCGTCAGAGTTTTACGGGCAATACCGTTAATAGCCGCTCCCAATTGTGGTACTCCATCCAGCAAATAAGTGTTTACTACCAATGCCAACACGAAGAAGAAGATAAACCATGGAATACTTATCTTTTGTCCTTTGCTCTTGAAAATAAAGGAAGTAGCAAAAGCCATCGGGATAATCCAAAGCGCACGGGTCAGTTTAATAGTGGTTGCCACTTTCAATGCTTCTTCGCCATAAGCAGCTCCTGCACCTACTACAGAACTGGTATCATGAATGGCAATGGCCGCCCATGTTCCAAACTGTTGTTGATCCATATTCAATGCATGACCAATGGCAGGAAAAATGAAAAGTGCAATAGCGTTCAAGATAAAGATTGTACCTAATGCCACAGACATTTCACTGTCCTTCGCTTTCAACACTGGTCCCACTGCTGCGATAGCACTACCACCACAGATAGCGGTTCCCGAACTGATAAGATAAGCTGTATTACGGTCGATCTTGAACAACTTACGTCCGATAAACCAACCTATTACCAACGTCCCGATCACTGAAATGACCGTAAACTCCATACCTTCCTTACCGGAAGCTAAAGCAGAATGAAGATTCATACCAAATCCCAATCCTACAACTGAATATTGCAACAGATATTTAGAGGTTTTCTTATTAAACTTAGGATGCGCTTGTCCGCAAGTCAATGCAAAAATAAGTCCGAGGAACAAAGCAACCGGAGGAGTTACCCAAGCCGACCATGCTTCCAATCCTGGAATATAGTCTAAAAAAAGAAAGAAAGTCAGAGTAGAAAGCAGTGCAACATAAATCATTTTATTATTTGCCTGCAAAGTTTTTGTAGCTGTTGAAATCATATCTTTTTATCTTTAATTGTTTTCCGGGTGCAAAGGTACGGTAAACAATCAAGCCCCGCCAATAGTTTCTAATTATGCATTATAACTTTTAATTATAAGCATACGCTTCCCTACAACTACTCTTACACTGTTATAATGTCTTTCCCAAAAGGTGATAATGCCAAAGCTGCCAATTTAAAGTGCTGTAAGCCAAAAGGAATACCAATGATAGTAATACATAATATAGCCCCGAAAACCAAATGGGACAGACAGATCCAAATGCCACCCAAAAATATCCACAGGATATTCATCAATATATAAAGGCAACCGCCAGAGCGGTTTCCACTTCTTACTTCTTTACCGAAAGGCCACAAAGCAAGTCCTGCCAGTTTCAAGGTTTGCATACCAAACGGAATACCAATAATGGTAAGCATCATCAATATGCTTGAGATGAGGTATTCAACAGCAGTAAAGATACCCCCAAGCAACAACCACAATAAATTCATTAAACAGCCCATATATAAATTGTATTAGTTATTTTTCCAATTTTCTTTTTGTTGTCTCATCCACTTTACCCTGATGTCACTTATTCTCTAGCAATATCATCCATTTCCAAATGGGAATCACTTCTATTGTAAAACCATCCTGTTCCACCGTACGTTCTTCATTACGAGTCACAATTTGTAACTTCTCCGCCTTTAAGAACTTTGCCGTTTTCAAAAGCCCATTTACTTCACGAGTAAAAGTTTGAGTATCAGAAATATTATATGATGCTTGAACAAGCCATTTCTGATCAGGGATATAAAAATCAACTTCTACATTTTGATTATAGAAATATAGCTCCTTTCCAACCATTCTATATAAAGAAACAGCTACTAAATTCTCCAACAACAAAGTTTCCGGATTAAAGATAAACAGATTCAAAATGCCATTATCAATAAAATAGTATTTCCGGTTACTCTCTCTTTCCGCAAAACGAGCTGCATAATTTTCAATACTGAATATCAGCCAAGTTTCTTCCAAATATCCCACATAGTCAATAACTGTTCGCACCCCCACGCTCTCTCCCGCTGAAGATACTATATTTTTAAGTCGATTGTAAGAAGAGGGTTGCATGACACTTTCAGCAAGTTTTTTCACCAACAAACTCATCGAATCCGAATTACGTAGTGCATAACGGACCACCAAATCACCAAAAAATATTTTCTGATAAAGCCCACTCAACCAAGAACGTTTATCTTTAAATGCTATCAATTCAGGAAATCCCCCATTATAAAAATAAGCATCAAAAGTGCGCACCACTTCATTACGTAAACTTGGAGTATAAAGCCAGTTTGTTTTTAATATTATATCCTGCGAAAGAAGAAACTCACGAAAAGAATACGGATATACCTCCTGAATAAGAAAACGCCCGCCTAATGTCGTAGCAATCTCACTACTCAACATCTTCGCATTACTTCCAGTCACATATACACGATATTTTTTATCTACCAACCGACGAACGAACTTTTCCCACCCGTCTACAACTTGTATCTCATCCAAAAAGAAAATAGGCTGATAGGGAAAAGTCTCTTCATAAGCTAATTTTATATCGTCCAACTCTTCCGATTTCAAGCCGATAAAACGTTCATCTTCAAAGTTGATATATAGTATTTCTTCTATCGTATGCCCTTTTTTCAGAAGTTGGTGTATCCGCTGATACATCAAATAGGATTTTCCAGCCCGGCGAATACCTAAAAACACATAATTACCCGCATCCTCAAAGGTAAAAGGACGTTCCATAAATGTTATATCCTTAACAAACTCTTGATTTTCACCAATTATTTGCTTTATTTGTTCCTTATTCATATCAGGTATTGTTTTATATACAGAATACAAATATATATTTTTTGTTTCATATACAAAACAAAATACACCATTATTTATTTCATATATACAAAAAATCCGAACCGCTAAATACGGTTCGGAAGTATGGTTTTGTCATAGAAGCTAATGATTGATTATCTGTTTCGTATGAATCATTTATTATAAATAAATGAATATTTAATGATATTCTTATTGGTTTCCACCTCTGTTTCTCTTTCGTTGGTAGTCGTGTATTCATAACCGTATTCCGGATACCCAGGGCGTTTAAGCGTATTTCCTACAATGACATCATAATCCACACGTATTTTTTTAAACGGTTCGTTCCAGCTCATAGTTGTGACATAGCCGTTATTATCAAACGCATATACAACAGGATGGACTGTTTCTGTGTATTTAATATAAGTATAATTCTCATGAACCGTTTCATTCGGTGTTGTGTAGATCGATTCCGGCCTCCCTTCACTGTCCATTTCATAATCTATTTTCTCAAGATAGCATTTTGAGCCGTTACCAAACAGACGCATAATATAAAGCATCTGATAATCGTCATCTATATCCAGCAGGAAACCGTTAGGATCAATGTTGAGTTTATCATTTGCATAACGATTGGGATAAAGCTCGTCTACGGTATATTCCCAAACTTCGTCCTCATGATAGTTTTCATGATACACGGTTTTTGTCAGCAGACCGTCTGTATAACCCAATGTTATCCAAAATTTATCGTAATCATCCTTTGTGTTTGTATTGTCTATTTTCGACAAACGATTATCAGCATTATATTCAAAACCTACATAATCCGCCGGAAATGTGATACGGGTTGCAAATCCTTGCTCATTCAACATGACTGTGCTTTTTTCAATCTCTCCGTCACTACTTGTTCCATCATGATAAATCCGCCGGTTTTGAATGCGGATTTCATTGGCTATCGTATAGTCGAAAGCAATCGTTTCAGTATATTTGAGATTTGCCTCACTCGCATCGGGCCCGTTCTTTCTTACACATTCGGCTATTCTTCCTAATGAATTGTATTTAAACTCATAACTTTTATATTCATTCGAAGATTTATACTCGTCCTCATTGTCCGTGTATTCGTAAATAACTTTACGAATCATTTTTTGGAGAGTACCGTCCTGCGTTGTTCCTTTCTGTTCTATAACAATCACAATCGTGGTATCTCCGCAAACAATATGGATTTCAGCCTTGCGGCTCTGTCCCGTCAAGTTCGGTTGCAACGTCATGGTCAATGTAAATTCACCCGCACCTCCCGAATAAGCACTCAATTCCACCCAATCCACACGCCCGGCAGCCGCTTTGGTGGTTGCCACTTCAGTAATAGTAGCTGTCCATGCTTCGGTAGCTGTGAATTTGATACCGTTGTTTAGGGTCGTTTCGTCGGCAAAGACTGTTTGCGTGGTTTGTGTACCTCCAGTCAGTTCAATTGTTTTTGAAGATTCGTCGTCTCCATCACTGCAACTTGCCATTGCTACGCCAATGGTCAATAAAGCTAAAAATAAGCTTTTCTTTAGTTTCGTCATTTCAAAAAAATTTGTATTCCGCGTTCCCCCGGAATATTACAAAAAACAGAAAGCGCGGAACTGCGTGCTATCACTTGTTTCTGAAGGTCCTAGGAAAACCCAAACGTACAAATGAATAGACAGCAGACCCACGCCTATACGACGTGAGAACCGACTATGCCATTCTTGTACGTTTTGAAAATTTCCTAGGTTTTCAGAAACAAGAATGAAGCACAACGCTTCTTACAATTTCTTCTTTAAATAAATATATAAAAGTCCATCACTACAGACTTTGTTCACAAATGTATGATTTTTTATTATAAACACAAAGATATGCAAAGGAATCTTTCATCCAAATACAGAAAAAGAGATAAGCCAAACACACTCTCAACCTGACTAAATCAATCAACTTCCTTTCAGAATCAGTACATCATTGCTCTTTATCTCATTCATTATTACTCCTCTCCCAATCTATTAACAAATAAATTATTCTTTATTACTGATAAACTTGCTTTTGACGAACAGATAACTTACCTTTGTGTAATAGCAAACTATAGATGAAAGTTTTGATTATAAAAACAGAACTTTCATTTTTATAAACGCAAGTTGCATTTATAAAAACAAAACTTCCGTTTACAGTTTACATTTAACCCAAAGGAACTTTTCTATTAGAGGAAAGGAAGTTTACTTCCAATAGAAAAGAACTTATCTATTAATACTTTAAACGACAGATAGTATGGCACGATACATTATGGAAGAGATGCCCGACATACAAAAGACGGGCAAAAGAATTACATATCCGAAGTTTGCACGGATAGACAATGCAAACATAAAAGAGTTGGCACGACGGGTGGGCGATGTCAGCGGCTTCAGTGCCGGAGACATAGAAGGCGTACTGCTTCAAACGGCTATTGAAATGGCACACCTGATGGCAGAGGGACGTTCGGTAAAGATAGACGGGATAGGTACATTCACTCCATCGCTCACCTTAGGCAGAGACAAGGAACGGGAAGATGCGGAAGAAGGTGGAAAACACCGCAACGCACAAAGTATTTTTATAGGAGGTGTTAATTTCCGGGTAGACAGGGAAATGGTAAGAAATATCAGCGATAGATGCCGGTTGGAAAGAGCTCCTTGGAAAAAGCAAAAATCCTCGAATAAATTCACACCGGAACAACGACTGGCATTAGCCCTAAAGTATCTGGACGAACATCCTTTCCTGACCGTTTGGGAATATCGGAAACTAACCGGATTGCAACAAACAGCAGCAACCACTGAACTGCGACAATGGGGACATCAACCCGATTCGGGAATAGAAATCACCGGAAGAGGAACACATAGGGTATATATAAAGAAGAAAATAGTCGAAGAAGGGCAATAATAGTATGAGAAATGACTTAAAAAAGTATGAGAAATAACTGTTTTTAAGGCTTATTTCACCCGGAAATGATGAGAAATGCGATTTATTAAAAACATTTCTCATACTATAATTCACTGATTATATGATGATTAATGTAAAATCATGAGAATATGAGAAATAAAAACGTTTTTTCTTTTCAGTAGAAGAATAATCCCTGACGTTAAAAACTGCGTTTATAATTAGATAAAAAATAAGCGTAAAAGAATGGAATATCCATTTCAAAAAAACTATCTTTGGTAATTAATTGTTTGGAAAACAAGAAGAAACAATCTGAAAAAGTTATGGGAACAATAAAAGGAATTCCTTATGGTATGTCCAATTTTGAGGATGTAATCACGCAAAACCGCTATTATGTGGATAAAACAATGTATATCCCCATGTTGGAAGATCAAGCCAACTATCTGATATTCATCCGTCCGAGACGCTTCGGCAAGAGCCTGCTACTAAGCATGCTTCGTTCATATTATGACCTTTCACAGAAAGATAAATTCCAGCAACTTTTCGGGAATCTCTGGATCGGACAAAATACAACTCCGCTTCAAGGCAAATATCAGATGCTTTATCTTGACTTTTCCAAGATTGGCGGCAACATTGATGAACTGCCGCAAAGATTTGATTCGTATAGCGCAGTGCAACTGGATGGCTTTCTGAACCGTTATCGTGAATACTACACGGATGAGTTTATTGAACGCTTCAGCACAGCGGAAAAAGGGATTGATAAACTGCATATACTAGACGATGAAGCACGCCGTCAAGGGTATCCCCTATACCTTATTATAGATGAGTATGACAATTTCACAAATGTCGTACTCAACGAGAAAGGAAATGAGATATACCACGCCATCACCCATGCCAGCGGATTCTACAGAGATGCCTTCAAGAATTATAAAGGAATGTTCGACCGTATATTCATGATTGGGGTCAGCCCCGTAACTTTGGACGACTTGTCAAGCGGATATAACATAGGTTGGAACATCAGCACTAATCCACTGTTTAATCAAATGCTGGGATTTTCTGAAGAAGACGTACGTACTATGCTCCGATATTATCAAGAAGCAGGGCAGTTACAAGGAGACATTGAAGAAATGATTCAGGAGATGAAGCCATGGTATGATAATTATTGTTTTGCTCGCCAAAGTCTAAAGTCAGATCCTAAAATGTTTAATTGCGACATGGTACTCTATTACCTACGTAATCGAATTCAGTTAGGAGAATCTCCTGAACAAATGATTGATCCTAATACCCGTACGGACTACAATAAGATGAAAAAACTGATTCAACTTGACCGTCTTGACGGTAACCGCAAAGGTGTTATCAAACGAATTGCCGAAGAAGGGAAAATCATGACTAACCTATACCAGTCTTTTTCTGCCGATCAAATTACGAATCCGGAAATATTCCCCAGCCTATTATTTTATTATGGTATGCTAACTATCATCGGAACACGTGGAAATCTGACTATCCTGGGAATTCCCAACACGAATGTCCGTAAACAATATTATGAATATATCCTGGAAGAATATCAGAATCACCATTATATCAACCTGATAGATATAGAGATCTTATTCAATGATATGGCTTTTGACGGACAATGGCGACCGGCATTGGAATTCATAGCCCAAGCTTATAAGGAGAATACTTCCGTACGCAGCAGCATTGAGGGCGAACGTAACATTCAGGGATTCTTCACCGCTTACCTTAGCGTGAACGCCTACTACCTCACAATGCCTGAAGTAGAACTGAATCACGGCTTTTGCGATATGTTTCTGATGCCCGATCTGCAACGTTACGCAGAAGTAGCGCATAGCTATATCTTGGAATTAAAATATCTGCCGAAAGAAAAATACGACACCCAAGGCACCGCACAATGGCAGGAAGCCGTTGAACAAATTCATGGTTATGCCGCCGGTTCGAAAGTTCGCCAACTATGTCAGGGAACTCAACTTCACTGCATTGTCATACAATTCTGCGGCTGGGAATTAGTCCGTATGGAAGAGGTTTGATTACAAACTCTTACTGTGATGCCCGGCAAATCGCATGAAAGCTTGAGATAAACCTCCCTCCTGCCCTTGCAGTTGCACAAAATTAAACTCGCGCTGCATGGGCATTCCTTTTATCTCAACCACACGAAAATTACCGGCAACCAGTTCCTTATAAACAGAACGGATAGAAACAATTCCCATACAATCTGTATGTTCCAAAAAAAGCTTGATGCTCTCCGTACTACCGAGATACATCAATACATTCAAAGAAGAAAGTTTCAAATTATGGCGTAACAGGGAACGTTCAAACACATCCAACGTTCCTGAACCTCTCTCCCGCAAAACTAAGGGGATATTTGGCAAATCTTCCGGAGCGATCTCATCCGAAACAGCCAATTTACTATGGGTATGAACCACGGCAACCAGTTCGTCTTGCAAAAATGGAGTATACTTCAGATTAGGCAAACGGAAGATACCTTCAACCAATCCCAAATCAATCCGATGTTCTTGTAAAGCAGCTTCCACTCCCCGGGAATTTCCATTAATCAAAGAAAGATTGATTTGTGGAAACTTGGCTATAAAATCCGCCAACAAAGGAGGAAGTACATATTGCGCAATCGTAGTACTGGCACCCAGTTTCAGTTCGCCGATATATTCATTATGCAACAAATGCATATCGTACTCCAGCTTACGATATTCGGCCAAAATACGCTCGCAATGTTCCAGCTAAGGATATGGAGTATATGGTAAAAGCCTTCGAGGAATTCTATAAGTCCTCCATTTCCGTATCGGAAGACGGATCCTTTGAGATCCAGTAAACACACTGGACAGATCCGGCAGCTTATTTTATACTGTATGCAAGGACAGAGGCCAGGACATCAAGTTTGTCCCCGGCCTCTGTATTTGATTTACGGGAGGAAAATATGATGCTGGAAAACCTTGTGATGCTGGCCTTCGTGGCCGTTCTGATGTTCTGCGTGGCCTTTGGGGTCCCAACGGCCGCCGCCCTCATAGCGGGATATGTGATCTTTATCCTTTATGGGATGAAAAAGGGATATTCGGTCCCTTCACTTCTTAAAATGTCCTGGTCCGGTCTTGGTACTGTGATCCGGATCCTGTTTATCTTTCTTCTGATCGGAATCCTGACGGCCCTGTGGAGAGGCGCCGGGACCATTCCGGAGATCATCGCCGTTTCGGCGGGACTGATCCATCCTTCGGGCTTTTTACTGCTGAGCTTCTTATTAAACTGTGCTGTTTCGGTGCTGACGGGCACATCCTTTGGCACGGCGGCCACCATGGGCGTGGTCTGTATGACCATGGGATCGGCCATGGGCGTGAATCCTCTGTTTACAGGCGGGGCGGTGGTATCGGGGATCTTTTTCGGGGACCGGTGCTCCCCGGTGTCCACCAGCGCTCTTCTGGTCAGTGAGCTGACCGGGACCGATCTGTACGGAAATATCCGCAGGATGCTCCGGTCCTGCCTGGTTCCTTTCGTTCTGACCTGTGCAGCCTATCTGGCCCTGGGGGCCTTTTCCAGAGGAGGAAGCGGAGCCATGGATGTGAAGACCATGTTCTCTGGACATTTTACCCTGCACTGGATCCTTCTGGTTCCGGCCCTTCTGATCCTGGTGATGGCGGCCTTCCGCGCAAAGGTGAAATATACCCTGCTGGCCAGTGCGGCAGCGGCGGCGGTGTGCTGTCTGGTATTCCAGAAAATGACTGTTCATGAGCTCATAAGGCTCATGATCTTCGGATACAGGTCAGAGGACCCGCAGTTAGCGGCCATGATGAACGGAGGCGGCTTCCTTTCCATGGTCCAGGTGTCGGTGATCGTGGGGATCTCCTCGGCCTATGCGGGGATCTTTGAGGGTACCGGCCTTCTTCTGGGGATCAAAAGGTACGTGGAGGCCGTCAGCAGGAGGATCACGCCCTTCGGCGGGATCCTGGCAGTCTCTGTGGTCACCTCCATGATCTCCTTTAACCAGACCCTGGCGATCATTCTGACCGACCAGCTCACAAAGGATGCGGAGCCGGACAAGGAAAAACGGGCCCTGGCCCTGGAGGACACGGTGGTCCTCATGGCGGCCCTGGTGCCCTGGTCCATTGCAGGAAACGTGCCCATTTCCACCATAGGCGCACCCATGGCCAGTCTGTGTCTGGCATTTTATCTGATCATTGTGCCATTGTGGAATTTTGCCCGGGCTTTGACGCAAAATCGTAAGAATTTTGAAAGAAACTGAAAGGAAAACGCATAAGAATAGAAAAGTTCTCGTGTTATACTGAAGCTGACACTGAAAGAGAGAAAGAGAGAACAGCGCGGTGGGAGGACATACAGACATGAGACACGACGACAGAATGAATGAAACGGAAGGAAAAACACTGGCCCAGGGACAGGGAATGAATGTACCCGGCATGGTATCATCCTCCTGCTTTCTTTTCCGTCATCATGCTGCTTTATTCAGCTGCAGAAAATTTTGCTTTGCACTCACCGATCGCCTGGATCAGTTTCTGCTCTGCTTCGTCGGAAAGTACCCTGGTCTCTTTGATGCTCTCCGGAATCTCCGGATATTTGGTCTTGATATATTCAAACAATGCTTCTTCAAACTCCAGAACTTTTTCTGTCGGAATATCCAGCAGATGTTTTCTGGTAGCCGCATACAGGATGATAACCTGATATTCTACCGGAACCGGTGCATACTGCGGCTGTTTGAGGACTTCACGGATACGCTCGCCCTGTGCCAACTTTTCTTTGGTATCGGCATCCAGTTCGGAACCAAACTGTGCAAAAGATGCCAGCTCACGGAACTGTGCCAGCTCTACTCGGATTGGGGCAGCAATCTTTTTCATTGCCTTGATCTGAGCGGAACCTCCAACTCGTGATACAGAAAGTCCGGCATTTACCGCCGGGCGGAATCCGGCATTGAACATCTCTG
>OHBJ01002930.1_pt1 | contig 11358 bp, 10 predicted proteins | sample 1577241 | NCBI WGS metagenome assembly OHBJ01 (sample SAMEA3541594, study PRJEB24748) | human gut metagenome | biome: human gut; feature: human-associated habitat; material: faeces | place: China | collected 2012
GTAATCATGTACATATCGTCAATCCACAAACGGGTCTGCCAGGAATAACCTTTCTGGTCCCATTCTCTTTCTTTCGGTTTGGCGTTTGCAGGGAGTTGCCATTGAGTATCGGCATAAGGAAGGCCCAGATCCAGATAGCGTTGATCCTTTGTAATCTTATACAGTTCCAAAGGCAAGCTACCGAACATATTTACATCCACATGATTCATGATAGGCAATAAGGCCTTTTCTGTTGTGAACAGAAGCTCAAATCTGTTCTGCAAAAGCTTCACAAGCTCTTGATCATTGGTAAGTGCAGCAAACTTTAGCCCTCCATTCCAGGTAAAAGTCTCCGGATAACTAATCCACTTTCCAATATGAAGCATATGCTTTCCATCTACAAAATGATATGCAAGACGTTTACCGACTTCTTTAGAGGTATATCCCTCGGGAAAATCGGTCAATAAACTTGTTTGAGCGAATACGAACTGAAAAGGAAGTAAAAACAGCAATAATAACGACTTCTTACACATAAGGTTAATTCTTTATTTATTAGACATTAAGAAACACATAATTGTTATCATGGTATAATCTCTTATGAGACGGTTACAAAGATAGCGCACAGTATCTTCTCAATACGAAATAAGCATTCCAATAAATAGAAAAAACATCTCAAAATCGCATAAAAGCCACAATTTTATTCCAAATAAAGCCACTAAATATCAGTCATCAATGAATTTGTTCACTCCGTCATCCTGAGCTTACTGAAAAATCCCATTTCTTTGCACAAGTTGCTTCTTACTTACTTTAGCCGGAGCGTCCGGAACATTCGGTACATGAGTTTAAACTTTCCCGGCAATCAGTTGTATAGACAGAACGTGCAGCATCTATATATCGGACGTATTGCATCTATATATCCAATGTGTTGCATCTATATATCCAATACGTTGCATCTATACATTCAACGCCACCTTACTGATCGACGTTGAAAGAACAGGATAAGAGAAGGTGGCTTGGTACGGAGCAAGTACGTTTTGGATATGATTGCCCTGAATTTTGCCAATGATTTTGGTTATTCTGATTTTATTTCATTAATTTGTATTGTTATAGTGAAAAGCGTTTGAAAGCATGCTTGTAGAAACAATAGAATCAATTAGATGATGGAAAGTTATGACAGCATAACATTTGCGGCAGCATTAGCCAAATTGGGAATGTCCAAGGATGCTTCTTCAGGTTTACGCTTTGTATCCCGGAGATTTGAAGAGAATGGTAGAGGAAGCGGCCCGGATTTGGAGCGAACACCTCGAAAAACAAAAAAAATAGGTTGAAAAATCGCTTTTTCTTATAGAAATACAAACTTTTTTGATGCAAAAGTGTTGAATAACATAATTTTGTGTATCTTTGCAAGCGATAAGAAACACAAACATTCACATAGGAATGTGTGGGTGCGGTTAACGTTTAACTAAAAGCAAATTGAAAATGTTGAAAGAAAAAGCAGGTGCTTTGGCCGGACAGATCTGGGAAGCATTGAATGGAACTGAAGGTTTGACACAAAAACAAATCAAGAAAGCAGCCAAATTGAAAGCTGACAAGGATTTCTTCCTGGGGCTGGGCTGGTTACTGAGAGAAGATAAGGTCGTTACTTCTGAAGTGGAAGGCGAGATCTTTGTAAAATTAGTGTAAGAAGAAGATTTTAAACTCATAAAAAAATGCGTTGGCACATCGTTTTGTATGTTGTCAACGCATTTTTTTGTATATTATAGTAAAATGATGAATCATTTCTTTGAATAGTATTCGTATTATTACTATATTTGCAGGGTAATTAAGTCCAAAACGTTATGAGTTACAAATCAGTGAAAGACGTTGTAACGATGTTGCTGGAAAACGGTTTTGTATTATGAAAACAGTGGAAGTGATTGTAGAACACGCAGGAAAGAACTTGAGTGCTTATATCGAAGGTGCTCCCGTTATTACTGTAGGCAATGACATAAAGGAGATTGAGGATAACATGAAGGAGGCAATTGAGTTGTATCTGGAAGATAATCCGAATCCTTGTGAAGTCTTGTCGGGAGAGTTTGAATTGAAATTTAAGATAGATGCTGCTACTTTTATCAACTATTATAGCAGCATTTTCACCAAGGCTGCTTTGAGCCGGATTACCGGAATCAATGAACGTCAGTTGTGGCATTATGCAGCCGGAGTGCATAAACCTCGCAGGCAGCAGTTGGAAAAGATCCAGAAAGGCATACAGTCTTTGAGTAGGGAATTGTCTGCTATAAATTTATTATAGTCTTTAAAATCTTGTTCTTTTTACGTATCTTTGCGCCCGGAAAGCAAGAAACTTGTTTTTTAAATAGATAGCTGTTAAAGATGAAGAATATCCGTAATTTTTGCATTATAGCACATATAGACCACGGGAAGTCCACCTTGGCCGACCGTTTGTTAGAGTTCACAAAAACCATTCAGGTAACCGAAGGACAGATGCTTGACGATATGGACCTGGAAAAGGAGAGAGGTATTACGATCAAAAGCCATGCCATCCAGATGGAATACGAGTATGGGGGAGAGAAGTATGTACTGAATCTGATTGACACTCCGGGACACGTGGACTTTTCATACGAGGTATCCCGTTCCATAGCCGCCTGTGAAGGGGCGCTGCTCATTGTGGATGCTTCGCAGGGAGTGCAGGCGCAGACTATCTCGAATCTGTACATGGCGTTGGAGCATGACTTGGAAATCATTCCCGTGCTGAACAAATGTGATATGGCGAGTGCCATGCCCGATGAGGTGGAAGATGAAATCATCGACCTGCTGGGCTGCAAACGTGAGGATATTATCCGTGCCTCCGGCAAAACCGGAATGGGTGTGGAGGAGATATTGAAAGCGGTGGTGGAACGTATCCCGCACCCGACGGGTGACGAAGAGGCGCCGCTACAGGCTTTGATTTTCGACTCGGTATTCAATTCTTTCCGTGGAATCATCGCTTATTTTAAAATAGAGAACGGCGTGATCCGCAAAGGGGACAAGGTGAAATTTTTCAATACCGGCAAGGAGTATGATGCAGATGAGATCGGTGTGCTGAAAATGGATATGATTCCCCGTGCGGAACTGCGCACAGGAGATGTGGGGTATATCATTTCGGGCATCAAGACTTCGCGAGAGGTGAAGGTGGGGGATACCATCACTCACATTGCCCGTCCGTGTGACAAGGCGATTGCCGGATTCGAGGAAGTGAAGCCGATGGTCTTTGCCGGAGTCTATCCTATCGAGGCGGAAGATTACGAGAACCTCCGCGCCTCTCTGGAGAAACTTCAGCTGAATGACGCCTCGCTGACTTTCCAGCCGGAGTCCTCACTGGCTCTGGGATTCGGATTCCGTTGCGGTTTCCTGGGATTACTTCACATGGAAATCGTTCAGGAACGTCTGGACCGCGAGTTTGATATGAATGTGATTACGACCGTGCCCAACGTGTCGTACATGGTATATGACAAGCAGGGACATGCCAATGAGGTACATAATCCCGGCGGTATGCCCGATCCGACGCTGATTGACCACATCGAGGAACCTTTCATTGACGCCACGATCATTACCGCCACCGATTACATCGGCCCTATCATGACGCTGTGTCTGGGCAAGCGTGGCGAATTGGTGCGGCAGAATTATGTGTCGGGCAACCGGGTGGAGATTCACTACAAGATGCCGCTGGGTGAAATTGTGATTGATTTTTATGACAAGCTGAAGAGTATTTCGAAAGGATATGCTTCCTTTGACTACCATCAGTCGGGTTTCCGCCCTTCCAAACTGGTGAAGCTGGATATTTTGTTGAACGGTGAGCCGGTGGATGCGCTTTCTACCCTGACACATGTGGACAATGCCTATAACCTGGGCAAGCGTATGTGCGAGAAACTGAAAGAGCTGATTCCGCGCCAGCAGTTTGATATTGCTATCCAGGCAGCTATCGGGGCCAAGATTATCTCAAGGGAAACCATCAAGGCGGTGCGCAAGGATGTGACCGCGAAGTGTTATGGCGGTGACGTGAGCCGTAAGCGTAAATTGTTGGAAAAACAAAAAAGAGGTAAGAAACGAATGAAACAGATCGGTAATGTGGAAGTACCGCAAAAGGCGTTCCTGGCCGTTCTGAAGCTGGATTAATTCAAGAATAAAACAAGCTCTGAGGAGCAAACAATAAGCGGGCTCTTTCTGTTAGTTGAAATTAAAAAGTCAATAACAGAAAGGGCTTGTGTTTTGATGGCAATTTATCACAAACTCTTAAATTCAATTGATATGGAAAAACTGAAAATTCTGAACTTGAACTTTTCCTTCCAGCGGGCGGCGCACTATCATATTAATGGAGGGATGTTGCTGATGGGGGTAGTCTTGCTGGCTATGTTCCTGGCCAATTCTCCGTGGGGGGATATTTATGCCTCCTTTTGGAATTACGAAGTGCATCTTCAGATAGGAGAATTTAATTTCTTTAGTCATAACGGGCATCACATGACCTTGATGACTTTTATCAACGATGCTTTGATGGCTGTCTTTTTCTTCAGTGTGGGACTGGAGATAAAGCGTGAGATACTGGTGGGCGAATTGTCCAGTTTCCGGCAGGCGCTTTTGCCCATCGTGGCGGCGTGCGGCGGTATGCTGGTTCCGGTGCTGATCTATTATTTCATGACGGCGGGAACTCCGGCCCAAAGTGGCCTGGCCATACCGATGGCTACGGATATCGCTTTTTCGCTGGGAGTGCTCAGCTTGTTCGGCAAGCGGGTTCCGCTGAGCTTGAAAGTCTTTCTGACTGCTTTCGCTGTGGTCGATGATATCGGCGGCATTCTGGTCATCGCTCTTTTTTACACTTCTCATCTGGCGGTGAACTACCTGATTGCTTCGGCGGGTATCCTGCTGATACTTTGCGGCGGGAATTTCTTCCGGGTGCGCAACCGTTGGTTTTATATTTTCTGGGGAGTGATTATGTGGTATCTGTTTTTGCAGAGCGGCATCCACGCTACCATTGCGGGAGTTGTCGCAGCCTTCACGGTTCCCGCCACTCCTCATTACAAGATAGGTAAGTACATTAACCGCATCCGGGAGAACATTGCTGTCTTTCCTGCCAGTGACAAGGAAGGTGTTGTGTTAAGCAAGATGCAGATCAATGTGCTGAAAAGCATCGAGTCTTCCTCGGACCGTGTCATATCTCCCTTGCAGTCATTGGAAGACAGTCTGCATGGAATGGTGAATTATATTATTCTTCCCTTGTTCGCCTTTGCCAATGCGGGTGTCTCGCTCACGGCGGATCATGGTGGCTTGGAAGTGGGGATGGCTACTTGGGCGGTGCTGGCGGGATTGCTGGCGGGTAAGTTTGCCGGCATTTATTTCTTTACCTGGCTGGTGATAAAGATGGGGTTCGCCGGACTGCTGAAAGGCATGACCTGGGTGAACCTGACAGGTGTCTGTCTTTTGGGCGGTATCGGTTTTACGGTTTCTTTGTTTATAGCCAACCTGTCTTTCGGGGATTCGCCGGTGTTGCTGACGCAGGCAAAGATGGGTGTCATACTGGGAACGGTGCTGGCGGGTGTGCTGGCGTATCTGGTCTTGCAGTTCGCCTTGCCTAAACAGCCTGCACAGGAATAAAATTACAGATAGGGCAGTACGGCGGTGAAACGGCTGCCCTTGTTCACCTCGGATTGCACATCGATGTGTCCGTTCATTTTTTCTACAATGACCTTGCTGATGGCGAGTCCCAGTCCTACACCCTGTACAAACTCATTCCGCTTGTAGAACCGTTCGAATATCATTTGTAATTCTTCTTTAGGGATTCCCGCACCGGTATCTTCTACGAAGAAATGGATTTCCTTTTTCTCTTTGTCGCAGAAATAACCCAGTTTGATGTGTCCTTGGGAGGTGAACTTCTTGGCGTTTCCCAAAAAGTTGGTGATGACTTGGGTGAGGCGCATACGGTCTATGTGTATGGTCACATCCTCGTCGGGAAATTCTTTGATGAATTCCACAGGAGGGAGAATAATTACCTGATGGGTCTGATAGACCGTTTCTGCAAAATGATGCGCGCTGCAATCCTCACAATGAAAGGACATATTGCCGGATTCTATACGGGATAGTTCCAGCACATCATTGACCAGTTTCAACAAGAGTCTGGTATTGTTGTCTATGATGGAGGCAAATTCTTTTTTCTCTTCTTCCGAGATGTTTTTCTCGGTAGTGAGCAGGTTGGAGAATCCCACGATGGCATTAAGCGGAGTACGGATTTCATGGCTCATGTTGGCCAGGAAGGATTGTTTCAGTTCCGCCTGTTCCGCCAGTTTGCGGGCACGTATCAGTTCTTCTTCCTTGTCTTTGATCTCCTGAATGTTTACCAGAAGTCCGGTGATGATAGGATTTTGTTCATAATGCTGCAACACGCTGTATCTGAATTCCCACCATTGGTAACCGGTGTCGTCGAATTTGCAACGGTATTGGGCTGTTCTTCGTGGCCGGTGTAATATGTTGGATACGTTTTTTCTGAACTGGGCTTGGTCGCCGGGGTGTACATAGTTGGCTATTTCCTTTATTTCCAACAGGTTTTGGGAACGGTTGGTCAGTTCGCAGAAAGCTTGGTCGAACACGGCGGTTTTTCCGTCGAAACACCAGGCGTAGGTTTTTCCTCCTTCCAGTGCAAGCGTTAATGCTTCGTGTTTGAGCCTGAGGTTGCGCAAGGCTTCTTTTTTACGTCCTTTTTCCAGTGTATAGATATAAATAAGGTAGGATATCCCCAAGAGGAGTGTGAAGACCAGGAGGCTTTCAAGAATCAGGATGGGAGTTGCGTATTTTTCCCTCCACGGCCTGTACATGATGGTATATTCCGGTGGAATGCTTTCAGTGGGGATCTGGTATCTCTTCATGGCCTGCCAGTTGACCAGATGCTGTTTGGCGATTTGTTTTACTGCCGGGACGGGTATCTTTCCTTGCAGTCTTTCTTTGATGCCGGCGGTCATGTCGCTTAGCTGTGTTTCGATGGGGGCGAAATAACCTCCCAGCATATATTCCTTTATCCCGAATCCTTCGTTGATGGTTTCGAAGCCGGGATTGTCGAACAGGCTGCCGATGCGCAGGGTGGTATAGTCCCGTTTGGTATACAGGAACAAGGAGTATTTGAAGATCCCGCTGGACAGCCACATCAGGTCGCGGGCAGCTACGGAATCACTGGACAGGCGGACTACGATGGTGGAGTCCAAGTGGTTATATTCGTTCAGCTTTTCGTGCAGGGATTCATATTCGGTATCATCTTTGTCACTGATGGGGATATTCAGCTTGCCGGGCAGGGCCTCTTGTCTTTTCCATTGGTGGAGGGTGATTTCCGATCCTTTGCATTGTTCGCTCAGGTCTTTCCAGATAAGGCGGTCAAGCACGGTCCGGCCGTTCAGGATGTGGATGCGGACTTTGCCCATAATGCGTTCTATCATCCGGCAGGTGGTGAGGTAATCGGGTTTGTCTATGTAGCCCGTAATGTTGGGATATTGTGCCAGCAAGTCTTGGTTGGGATAATTCACTCCGCTGAATACGACGGGAATCTGCCTGACATACGGGTTTCCGCAAGCCATGATAGAGTAGGTTGCCTGATCATCGAGCACGGCAATCAAATCCCCTTCCCATGAGCGGATGGAATCTGCAAACTCGGAAATCCGTTGCTCTTCTTCTACAGATTCATATTTCTCGCAATCCAGATAAAAAGTGCGCAGCTGGAAGTCTATTTGCTGGTCTTTCAGTCCTTTGACAAACAGTTTGTTTACAATGCCGGCACCGCTGTACCCTTCCTGGTAGGAATGGATAAGGGCTATTTTATATTTTTGTGCATAAAGCGGACTCCCTATAAGAAGGGCTGTCATAAAAATGAAAAAGGCTTTATGCTTCATGTCAAACGTGATTATTAAGTGAACCAAGGGACAAAGATAGGAATGTTTCTTTAATTCCGGCTATGATTTACAGGAAATTATTGGAAGAGAGAGGGAAAGTAACCATCCCGGTTTGTGGAAAACAGCAACTCCGGCTTCTTGAAAAACATGCTTCTTGCTTTTCAAGGAACCGGAATTGCCTGTGATAAAAAGGAATGGGCTAACCCGTTAGCGGGGGTTATTTGTGTTGCTCCGGGGTCGGGGTGCTTTGAGAGGCCGGTCCGGCGGCAGCGTTTGTAGAGGCGCTTGAAGCGGAACTTTTAGCCGAGCCGGAAACCGGAGCCGCTGTCTGTGCCGTTGTAGCCTGTACTTCCCAGTGGAACGGTTCGAACTGTGTGTTCTTGTCTACCCATGACGGTTTGCGCGATGCATAGATAATGAACGGAGCTGCGACTACCACGATGCAGCCGATAATCAAAACGGCAAACCATACGGTGTTGCTGCCTACCGCAATCTGGCTGGGGGGAATGAAGCTGAGCACGAATGCCAGTAGTGAACCACAGAAACCCAGACCGCCGATGAGCCACATCAGTCCGTTGCCTTTGCTGCCGATACGGAATGGGCGAGGAGCCTTTTTCATATTGTAACGCAGATAGATGGCGCCGCTGAACATCAGCAAATACATGATAAGGTAAAGCAATACGGTGAGCTGTGACAGGATTTGGTAGAAACTCTGTACGGAAGGCATCACAACGAACAGCAGGCTGAGCAAGGTTACGGCAAGGCCTTGGACCAGCAGAATGTTTTTCTGTACGCCGTTGGCGTTGGTCTTCTGGAAGAAGGGAGGCAGATAGCCTGCTTTACCCACTGCGAAGATACCTTTGGACGGACCGGCCACCCAGGTCAACACACCTGCCAGCACACCGAATGCCAAAGCCACGGCGATGATAGGTGACAACCACGAAGCATGGACATACTTGAAGTAATTATCAAAACCTACCAGCAGGCTCTGAGTCAGGTTGATATCCTTTTCGGGAATAATGATCCCCAGTGCGAAGGTGCCGAGCACGAAGATGATTACAGTAATAGCCGCACCGATGAATACAGCTTTCGGATAGTTCTTGGCAGGATTTTCTATGTCTTTTACGTGGATACCGCCCATTTCCATACCGGCATAGAACAGGAAGATACTGGAAGCCAGCACCAGGTTGTCGAAGTTGCTGAAGTCGGGGAAAAAGTTACCGTCGAAGTTCATCTGGCTCTGTCCGCCGGAGGCAAGGTAAATCACCGCCAGTACCATCAGCAGGCCGGCAGGAATAATCGTACCTACCATACCGCCTACTTTGGCCACTTTGCCTACCCAGCCCATGCCTTTCAGCGAAATGAAAGTGGCCAGCCAATAGATAATCAAGACCACCGCCAGTGAGTAATAGCGGTTGGATGCCAAGGCCATATCATGGGTGTCACTCATGCCGATAAAAGCCAGTGCCACAGCTCCGAAAGTCAATACGGTGGGATACCAGATGGTGCTTTCCACCCATTGCAGGAAGATGGCGAGGAAGCCGAATTTCTTTCCGTAGGCTTCACCCACCCATCGGAACACACCGCCTTGCTTGTCCTGGAACATGGCCGCCAGTTCCGCCGCTACCAATGAGGTAGGTATCAGGAAGACGATGGCCGCGAATAAATAATAAAATGCCGAACTCAGTCCGTATTCGGCTTCGGCAGGCAGCCCGCGCAGGGATACTACTGCAGTAACATTCATGATAGCGAGGGTAAATACCCCTAGCTTGACTGATTTACTAATGTTTGCCATAAAGTTTAGGTTTTAAAAAATATATGTTTTTTGTTTACGGAGTTTATAACAACTCCTTGGAAATGATGTTTATCCGTTTAGGTTTATTAACCCGGAAGGTATGCGGAATTAAACAATCGTACCCGGAAGGGTGTTTCTAGAAAAAATAATATAATCAGTATAGTTTATGAAAACAGCTTTCTCCTCATTTATCTATTCCCGTAGGGGGATTTACGGGATCTTGCATATATTCATCCTGTTGATGTCCCTTTTTCTGGTTATCAGTATCTCGATAGATACTTTTCATAACATCCCTTTCCTGAATCAAGGTTCTTATCTGAAGATTCAGTTCTGGATATGCATGTTTTTCCTGTTCGATTTCCTGCTGGAGTTTTTCCTCTCGAAAGAAAAAGGAAGGTACTTCACCAGCCATTTTATTTTTCTGCTGGTATCTATACCTTATTTAAATATCATTGATTTCTATCACATCACTTTCTCGCCCGAAATCAGTTATTTCCTGCGCTTTATCCCTTTGCTGAGGGGAGGGTATGCACTAGCCATCGTGGTGGGCTGGCTGTCGGGCAGCAAAGCGTCCGGGTTGTTTACCTCGTACATCACCATGCTGATGGCCACCGTGTATTTTGCCAGTCTTATCTTCTTTGTGCTGGAACATAAGGTGAACCCTATGGTGACGGACTACTGGAGTGCGCTGTGGTGGGCCTTTATGGATGTTACCACCGTAGGGAGTAATATTTATGCCGTCACCCCTACGGGGAAAATACTGTCGGTGGTGCTGGCCGCCCTGGGAATGATGATGTTCCCTATCTTCACGGTATACGTCACCAGTCTGGTGCAGCAGGCCAACAAGCGGAAGGAGGAATATTATCAATCTCAACAATCAAAGTAAGCGTATTCCCTTGATTCATTCAATAATTCCTTAATATCCTCATGTATGGTTATTCTATTCCTTTAATTCGTTCCACTTGTTTGTCTAGGAAGTAACCGGCATAAAAAGAATAATCGCCTGTTTCATAAAAGGCGCTGCCCCATATTTTTGAGCGCTTTTACCGCGCGGACCCATCCCACACCGGCAGCGGAACCGGGCTGGGGCTGGCGATTGCACAAAGCATCTGCCAGGCACACCACGCCGCTATCCGGGCGGAATCCGGGCAGGATGGCACGACATTCCGGGTAAAAATCAGGAAAGAGTAAGGTGAACACCATGGAAATTGAACGCAAATGGATGGTGCAGGGCTGGCCCCAGGGGCTTCCCCTGCTGGAAACTTACCGCATGGACCAAGGGTACATCAGCGTGCGCCCCACAGTGCGCATCCGGCGCGAAGCATTGCAGGGCGGCCGCACCGATCAGATCTTTTTTAAATGTCATACTATTCATAAATGTGCTTTGTTAAATGGTTACTTGTTCGTTTTGCCTTTTAGCATTGCAAGTTTACGAAAGTTCCGGCTTTTCGACAGGCTGTTTTTAAGCAATCTTTGGGGTGAAAACTATCAATTGATAGATTTTGGGTGCTATTTGATAGATTTTGGGTGCAGTTTTCTATCGAATATTTGCATTTAATTAAAAAGATGCGTTAATTTTGCGCAATCATTTCATCACAAAAAGAATGGCTGACGACTCTTTATTTTTGATTGACATTGATAAGATTCTTCGGGAGAAAGCTCCGAAGCATGTGAAGTATATCC
>OHBJ01002931.1_pt1 | contig 11358 bp, 6 predicted proteins | sample 1577241 | NCBI WGS metagenome assembly OHBJ01 (sample SAMEA3541594, study PRJEB24748) | human gut metagenome | biome: human gut; feature: human-associated habitat; material: faeces | place: China | collected 2012
ATAAAGGAGAGTCTTTCACACTTCTTATTCTAAAAATTCTATATTCAGTTGATCCAAAAGCAAACTATTCCCTCTTCTCAAAATAGAAACTGCTCAGACGTTCAAATCCAAGTTCTCTGTAATTCGTAATCTGTTCCGTACTACCGATAAAGAGAACGCCATGCGGCTTTAAGGCTTTCTGGAAGTTCTCATAGATCATATTCTTGGCTTCTTCTGTAAAATAAATAACCACATTGCGGCACAGAATAAGGTCAAACCCATGTGGATACGGGTCTTTCAGCAGATTATGCTCCTTAAAAGTGACACATTTCTTGATCTCATCGGAAATCTGATAAGAATTTCCAACCTTGGTAAAATACTTGCGTTTCAAATCTTCCGGGACGCCAGAAATACTCTTCTCATTATATAAACCAACCTGTGCCCTTGCGATCACCTGTTTGTCAATGTCTGTAGCCGTAATATGGATATTCGACAACGGAATGTGTTTTGAGAAAGCCATCGCAAGGGCTTCAACCAGTGATGATATTATCTGCTTGATATTCTCAAGCTCCGTATTGGTATTGTCTGAGAGCACTCGAATCTCCTGTGCCACTACTGCGAAGCCTTTTCCTGCATCGCCGGCTCTGGCCGCCTCTATAGATGCATTGAGTGACAAAAGATTGGTTTCACTGGATATTTCCTCAATGACAGAGACAATATTGCTCACCTTGTCAACCGTAGTATTTACAGTTTCTATGCGTTTTGAAATTGCTGAGATACCCTCATCCATCTTGTGGCTGCTATCCTGCATGGATTTAATCTTGTCATTCATGATTTTACTGCTATCCTGCACTGCTGTCGTCTGGTTTTTGATTTCATCAACAGAGGCATTAATGTCCTTTGTTTCATTGCTCATCTCCAGAAGATTTTCATTAATCTTGGAAATAGATGCTGCCATGCCTGTAGAGCCCTCTGCAACATCCTCGACTGCCTTGGATATCTCGTTATTTGCAGCAAGTGTCTGACTGCTTGTGTCATTGAGCTCATAGCTGTTTGATGACATCGTATCACTGGAATTTCTTATCTTTCCGACTATACTTCCAAGCGATTGTGTGAGCTCCTTCATCTTTTCTATAATCAGGCCTATCTCATCATTTGACTCCTTGACCACACTGAAATCTGCCTCAATATTACCATTGGCAACATCCTCAATTATTGTACTGACCTTTACAAGCGGTCTCATAAGCCTGCGTCCCATTATGAATGAGATAATAATTGCAATAAGCACAACAATAGCAATGATTCCAACGGCAACTCCTGTTACAGTAGTGATTCCTGCAAGTGCCTCAGACTCATCTGCTGTAAGCACAAGTATATTTTCATTGTTCAAAATCGTATATGCCGAATACTTTGTTGTTCCATTGAAATCATATTCTACAACAGTCGTGCCCGGTTTTTTGCCATCCTGAAGCTGTTGTACAACTCCTTTAATTACGGCATTCTCAACAGGCTGTCCAACCTTTTCCTTTGTTGGATGATAAAGCATTGTGCCATCATTCTTTACCACATAGACATATGAGCTGTCCATACCTTCGAGCTTTACATCGGAAAGACTCTTAGCGTATTCATCATAGTCTAAATCCTCTGTATCTGCATTGCTGATCTCATTCTCCACAATTTTTGATGTTGTATTGATAACATCTACCATGGTATGCTTTGTGCTGTCTGTAATTTGTTTTTTGGAGCTTTCAAGAATAAATACCATACAAATTACATTTGAAACTATAACAGCTAAAATCACCATTACTATGATTTTGGCTGCAAATGTACCCCTTTTTTTAGTTTTACTCTGTTCCATATGACCATCTCTCCTATCCTATTGCTACTCCTTTAGCTTAAAATTATAAGACAATATTAACATTTTTGGTGAAATTATACAATAGTTTATCAGTAAATAAAAAATTTATCTACATTTTGCCTTTGATTAATTTGTCGCGCAAATAGTGTTAATGTTCAATCATAAACAGTTATACTACCTATTCCACATTCTTTAGTGCCATGTCCATCGGAATCCTCTTTATTCTGCTGAAATCAAATACTGTCACTATCAGGTAACCGATGAGCACGAACGCAAACATCTTTACATAGCCGACAGGTGTCATATGGAATGAAAACCATCCGCTGAAGGTCTGAAGCATTATGCGCCATACAATGTCCATCACCTTTGCACCAAGCACTACGCTGATGATATCCGAGATGACCACCACAATTGATGTTGAGACCAGATAAAGACTTGCAATTTCTCTGTTGTCGTAGCCTAAAATCTTTGTCATCGATATGGCTGTCTCATTTTTCTCGATGATGAGCTTCGTGAGCAGATATATCATGACGGCTGAGAGCAGTATGCAAAGCACCTGGAAGTACTGCATGTATGAGCCCATGGAGTGGTCGAGCTGGTCTGCCATTTTGGTGATGTCGCGTATCGTGATTGTTGTCGCGATATTGCTCTCATCGATATCCTTTATCTTTGTATCCGACAAAAATCCGCTGAATCTGCCATCTGCAAAATCAAAGGTATCCGCGAAATACTCTATCGGCATAAACACCGCGATGCTCTGGGATTTATCGTAGGTTCCCTTCACCTTGAATTTGTATGTTTTTTTCTCGTACTGTGCATCAAGCTTTATTGTATCGCCCGGTTTTATACCATATTTATCTGCAAATGAGTCTGATATGTATACCTCGTTATCCTTAAGCGAATCCATATCCTTAAGCTTTACGTATGCACTGTCTGTTTCCACTCCGTAGACAGACACCTCCTCGTCAAACTCATCTGTTCTCCTTAAGAGCGATGTCATGTCAAATTTCTCTGCATCACTGTTGTCGGTTTCAAGCACGTTTCCATCTGCATCGACATAGGATTTAAGTACGTACTGGTATTTTGCAAACATCATACTGTCGGTATTTTTCTTGTAATAATCAAGTGTATCCGGCATACCGACTGCCATCGCGAGCATTACCATGATGAAAAATATTCCCACAAAGAGTATCAGATAGTTTGCCACATTCTGGAACATGATTCTCAGTCTGAAACGGCTCATGAAGCTCCAGCGCGGAAGCCGCATTGCTTTTTTGCGCTTTGTTTTCTTAAGGTCATGACGCAGAAATTGAAGCGGTGTGTGCTGCATCATGCGAATTATTACGATAAGATTTACAACCAGCATGATAATCACCGGAGCAAGCGTTGTTTTTATGAATGCACCCGGATTCCAGATTGTGTGATATGTCGGCAGGCTGTAGCTGTTGTAATACATGCCCACAACCACATCCTTGAATACCGTATAGCCCAGTATATTTCCTACTACTGCTGCCAGAAATGTCACAATGACAGGCATTGAAAGGTAATGCCTAATAAGCTCGCCCTTTGTATAGCCCGACGCGCGAAGCGTGCCTATCGCTGATGATTCATTTGCTATCGTATTGCTTATGGTCACTGCAAAAATGAATGCGATTATCACGATAAGAATGTCTAAAAGCACTCCTCCCATGGCCTTGTCTGAGCCCATATCGTCCGTGGCAAAATTTATTGCCGGATTTGAGTAGCGTGGTGTGTAGTCCTCCACCTCATTGCCCGCTGCCATAACCTGTGACACCATCGCCTCCAGAAAGTCATCTGATTTTTCCTTCTGCTCTATGTCGTCAGCCGGCTCATCCTCGTATTTCCATGCATATGTATAGTGAATGCTCTTGTTAAGGCGGTCAAAGCCCTCCTTTGTCACCATTGCCACGTCAAACTTTATCGCATCAAACATCATATCGGTCTTCTTTTCATGCAGTGTGGAGTAATTGACATATGCGATAAGGCCCGATACCTTGAATTCTTTTCCGCTGACTTTTATCGTGTCGCCAACCTTCATCCCCACGTTGTCTGCATGCATTCTGTCCACAGCGATTTCGTTCTCATTTTGTGGAAAAGAGCCCTCGATGAGACATGCGAGGTTGATATCCTCTGTCTTTGCATATACACGGATGGTTCCGTCCTTTTTGCCGTCTGCGTCGTAGTCCTCAGTCTCATTGCGATAGAAATTCTCGTAGAGCGTGACAGGAGTTTTGTTGCTATCGCTGTCTTTTTCGTCTGGAGCTGTTTTTACCTCGCCTGACTCGATAGCCGTAACAAGCTCGCTGTCAGCCTTATCCTTAAGCTCAAAATGTCCATCCTCCTGCTTGTATTTACTTACCCCCTCATCCGCAGAGGTGAGCATACTGTCGTTTGCCACATACATTCCGGATACAAAGCCGATTGTCAGCACGAGGAAAAGAAATACAACGAGATATTTCTTCCAGTCACCGATAATTTCCTTTGGTATACGCTTTATCAGAGGATTTTTTATCTTTTTCCTGCTCATAGGTCAAATCCTCCTTACCACTCAAGCTCTTCGGCCGAAACCTTATTTGTATTGATATCGTTGTGGCGCACGGCTCCGTCTCTGAGCTTTATCACATGGTCCGCCATGTTTTTGATGGCCTCATTGTGTGTGACCATGATTATGGTGTTTCCGTACTTTTTGTTGACATCCTCTATGAGCTTCAAAATCTCCTTTGAGGTGTTGTAATCAAGTGCTCCTGTCGGCTCGTCGCAAAGCAGTATATCAGGGTTTTTCACGATTGCACGCCCTATTGACACACGCTGCTGCTGTCCTCCGGATAGCTGATTTGGAAGCTTATAGCGGTGCTCGTAAAGCCCCAGCGTGTGAAGCAGCTCATCGATATCCAGTGCGTTGTCAGACAGATAAGCGCCCACCTCGATATTTTCCTTTACATTCAGGTTTGCAATCAGATTGTACATCTGAAACACATATCCCAGGTGCTTTCTGCGGTACTGTGTGAGCTTTTTCTCGCTCATATCCTTCAGCTTGTCGCCATTTATGCTGATATATCCGGAATCGGCGCTGTCGATGCCTCCGATGATATTGAGCAGTGTAGACTTTCCGGAGCCTGACGGTCCGAGCAGCACACAGAACTCACCCTTTGCCACTGAAAAATTCATGCCTCGCAGCACCTCCTGGCGCGTCTCGCCGCTTCCGAAGCCCTTTTTCAAATCCACTATTTCTAAGAACTTTCTCTCTTCTTCTGACATATGATATCCTCTCTTTCAACATTTCAAATTACATTTACCTTATATAAGGTTATACGTTTAAAAACAATTACTGGTCAGATTGTACTTACTGTAGTTATCTGTTATTTATGTATGTTAGTGTTATCTAACTTCATGCAATAAGAGTAACGCTATTCTGCCTTTGTTGTCAATAAAAATTTTATAATCAGCTTGGTAAAATCTCTTTTTATTTTCTGACCGGATTAACAGCTTCAAGGCGTATGCATAATATAAATTAAATCTGTTTTTACGGAGATATGAATTTTTATGTGTGGTATTGCCGGATTCTGTAATTTTAAAGAAGACTTTGAAGAGAACACCGATTACTGGAACTTTCGTCTTGAGAAGATGCGTGCTGTGCTCGCCCACCGCGGCAACGATGCCAGAGGACGCTACCTTAAAAAGCATATTGGTCTGTCGCACAGCCGTCTGGCCATCCGTGATATCCTGTGCGGCGACCAGCCCATGACGCGCACCCACAACGGCTATGAGTACACTATCTGCTATAACGGTGAGATTTACAACACTGATGAGCTGATTCCCGAGCTGTCCGAAAACGGCTTTGTATGCTCCACAACCTCAGACACAGAGGTTATTCTGTACGCCTACATCCATTGGGGCGCTGATTTTGTCAATCGCTTAAACGGTATTTTTGCATTTGCCATATGGGATGCGGCTAAAAGCCGGCTGCTTTTATACCGCGATCGCGTAGGTGTCAAACCGCTTTTTTATGCCATCCGAGGGGATTCTCTGGTGTTTGGCTCCGAGCCAAAGGCCTGCTTTGCGCACCCTGCAGTAAAGCCTGAGCTTGACAAACAGGGCTTGCAGGAGCTTCTTGCTATCGGGCCTGCGCACACGAGCGGGCTTTCCCTGTTTAAGGATTTGTTTGAGGTTTTGCCGGGACACTTCATGATTTACTCCCGGGATGGGCTGCATGATGAAACCTACTGGGAGCTTACAAGCCGGGAACACACCGAGAGCTATCGGGATACCGTTGCTCACACACGTTTTCTGGTGGAGGATGCTATAAAAAGGCAGATGGTTTCCGATGTGCCGGTATGTACTTTTCTGTCAGGCGGCATCGATTCAAGCATCGTGACCGCCATCGCCGCAAACTATATGAACACACGCGGTAAAACGCTCAACACTTTTTCCTTCGACTTTAAGGACAATGACAGATATTTTAAGGCAAACGCCTTCCAGCCGGAGAGGGATCTGCCCTATGTCAATCGTATGCTTGAAGAGTATGAGACAGCCCACGCCTATCTCGAGTGTGATGAGAACTCTCTCTTCAAGGCGCTCTTTGCCGCAGTCGATGCAAAGGATATGCCCGGCATGACCGATGTGGACTCGTCACTTTTATATTTCTGCAGCCTCGTCAGCCGAAAAAACAAGGTAGCTCTTACAGGTGAGTGTGCTGATGAAATCTTTGGCGGATATCCGTGGTTTTACCGCAAAGAGCTGCTGGAAAGATATGGCTTCCCATGGTCATCGGATGTAGCTCCACGCCTTGCTCTTTTGCGCGATGATGTGGGGTTGGAGCTTGATTTATCCGGTTATCAGGCTTTTCGATATGAGGAGTCGAGGTCAAAAGCACCTCTCCTTTACGGCGAGGCCGGTGAGGACGAAAGCCGCCGCATAATAGGTTATCTCAATATCAAATGGTTCATGCAGACGCTTCTTGACCGCATGGATCGCACCAGTATGTACTCCGAGCTTGAGGCCCGCGTCCCTTTTGCCGACCATCGTATCATTGAGTATGTCTTTAATGTGCCTTGGCATATGAAATATCAAAACGGTGTGGAAAAAACTCTGCTTCGCGATGCTTTTTCAGATGTCCTGCCACCTGAGCTTTTGCACAGAAAAAAGAGCCCATATCCAAAGACTTATCATCCCGGATATGAAGCTCTCCTTATAAAGGGAATGGAGGAGATATTAGACTCCCCTAACGCCCCTGTGCGCACTCTCATTGACACTGACAAAACGCGCGAATTTTGTGGCGTGGATTATATTTTCTCTGCAGCTGCTCTTAAGCAGGTTCCTTCTTGCGAGTTTTTCCCAATACAGGCTGTTGAAACCAACGTATATGGTACAAATAATGTACTTGAATCAGCTATAGAACATGGTGTAAAGAATATCGTTGTTCTTTCTACAGACAAGGCTGCATATCCTATTAATGCCATGGGTATTTCTAAGGCTATGATGGAGAAGGTTGCTACAGCAAAGGGGCGGCAGCTTGGTGCTAATGCAGACACAACTATCTGTTGTACTCGTTATGGTAACGTAATGGCTAGCCGTGGTTCTGTAATTCCTCTTTGGGTTGAGCAAATGATGGAGGGTAAATCTATTACTATAACTGATCCAAACATGACCCGTTTTATGATGACTCTTAATGATGCTGTTGATCTTGTTATTTATGCTTTTGAACATGGTGAAAATGGTGATCTTTTCGTTCAGAAAGCACCCGCCGTTACACTTGATATTCTTGCTCAAGCTTTGAAGGAAACGTATGCAGAACTTGATCCTAAATATCTTGATACAGAGGTTAAGGTTATTGGCACTCGTCATGGTGAGAAACTTTATGAAACTCTTGTAACTCGTGAGGAGATGGCACGTGCAATCGATATGGGTGATTACTATCGTATCCCTTGCGATGGTCGCGATCTTAACTACGATAAGGTTGAAGGTGGTAATCCAGAGATTGAAAAGATGGAGGAATATCATAGTCACAATACTACTCGTCTTGATGTAGAAAGTATGAAAGTACTTTTGCATAAACTGACCTTTATTCGTGAGGATCTTGGACTTCAGTCACGGGCTAAGGCAAAAGAAATTCGTTCTGAATAATAGTTTTGTTGACTAATGAAAATATTGGTAACAGGAGCAAAGGGATTCATAGGAAAGAACCTTTGCTCTCAACTTCATAATATTGCTGACCAGAAGGCACGTTGGTACAAACTGCTCAAACCTATCGAAGCCATTTATGAGTATGACATTAATAGTACTCCAGAGAAGCTGGACGAATGGTGCAAAGATACAGACTTTGTTTTCAATTTGGCTAACATAACCTCATTACTCGATACACTAAAGGAATATAGTAATACCTGTCCTGTTATGATCAGTTCGTCTTCTTTGGCAGCTCTTGATAATTCATACGGTCAGTCAAAGAAAGTATATGAAGAGCTTATGTTTCAGTATTCTCAGGAAACTGGAGCTAAAGTCCTTGTCTATCGTTTTCCAAATTTGTTTGGCAAATGGAGCGATCTTGCAGATGTTGATATATTCACTGAAGCCGGTATCGTTGTATTTGCTGAACAGCTGGCTTAAGTAATTCGGGCTGATGCCGAATACCGCTGCTACTTCATTCAGAGACAACCGCTCGCTAACATGTTCATTAATATACTTCCGGACGTTAGTTACGATGTGGTTTTTATAATCCTTTCGACGGGATTGGAACAATTCGCACAGTTGTCCGCAGAAGAATTGCAGCCACTGGATCACGTGATCCACATTGGACTGCTTATAGAGGGAACGGTAGCCATCCGGATCTTCCGCAAAAAAGCCGGACACAATAGATTCCCCGTCCTGTAAAAGCGAAATCGACAGATAGAGAATATTGCTGGCAGCGTCCAGAGCCTGCACATAGTGCCCCGGGTGATCCCGGAACAGATCGCAGATCGACTGAATCGTGTTATGTAAAATATCAGGATCATATTCTTCAAAAGCTCTGGTGAGATCATTCTTAAACAGGCTGATATTGAAGGAATTCTTAGCCTTTTCCTGTGAATGACCGGTATCAAATGCTACTATCGCGTCATGGGATTCCGTATTTTGAAAAATCTGTCTCGCGTACTGGTAGGAATCACAGATGGTACCAGGCGTCTGAACCGGGATGCCGATGCCGCAGCGTAGCGACACATTATAGTAGTTTTGCAGAGTTCCACTGATATTGTGCAGAATCTCCGTCAGATTTTCTACATAATCATCGGTATCTACGGCATCCGCAAAGCAGAAAATCAGTGCAAAATGGCGCAGATCCAGGGATAATGCATACAGCGGCAGATATTTACCGCCCAGTTCCCGGATCATCTGCAGTGAACTGGTAAACAGAGGCATCTGCTTTTCGGCAGACATCTGATCGGCCTGAGGGCTGATGATCTCTCCGTAACAGCACACATAAGCGACGTAATCGAAATTCAGATTCAGATCTCTGCTCTGCAGACGGAACTGTTCTTCGGACTCGAACAGGTCATGAAGGAGACTGATCAGGAACTTGTCATAAAAGGGATGAATATTTACGGCGGACATCTGCTTTTTCCGGGAACGGGAGATCTGTGTGAGTACCCGGTCTATGGCATTTTTCAATACTTCCGGTGTCAGCTCCAGCTTCACCAGATAATCGGATACCTGATAGGACAGAGCATCTCTGGCCATCTGGAAATCCTCATAGCTGGTAAGGATGATAAAGTACGGACAGTTTTCACCATAGCGTTCCCTACATACTTTTGCGAGATCCAGACCGCTCATTACGGGCATTTTGATATCCGTGATCACAATCTCAGGAGATTTTTCCTCGATGATCCTGAGAGCTGCCTGACCGTTCATGGCAGTGCCGCAGATCTCGATATTTAATTCATTCCAGTTCAGCATGGAGCGGATACCCGCCTGAACCAAAGGCTCATCATCTACGATTAAAAGCTGATACATAGTAACTCCGTTCTGGACAGATGTCTGTCCGGATTAAGTGTTTTCAGATGAAATAGTTTCGGATGAAACAGTTTCATTGTTATGCAGAGGAATATTCGGTATGTGTATGGACATCGTCGTATATTCCCCTTCTTTGCTTTCTATGGTAATGCCATATTCTGCACCAAATTGGTATTGTAAGCGTTTATGCACATTGCTGACACCGATTTCCCGGAAGAAATCCGCGGAACTGTCGTCGTTGGAGCGTAATACCTGTGCAGCTTTATCCGCTGTCATGCCTACACCGTCATCTGTGACATCAATACGGATCTTTTCGGTGTTGTCCGATGTCTCATAGCCGACATGTATCCGGATGTGTCCGGCACAGCCCTTCGGTTCGATACCGTGGAAAATTGCATTTTCCACCAGAGGCTGCAATGTAAACTTGATAATCTCACTGTTGTACAGAGATTCATTATCCACCTGAATGTCCATGGTAATGGTGCCGCCGTAGCGGTAGCTCTGAATGGTGAAATAGTTCTCCAACAGAGATAATTCTTCCCGGATATCGATCAACAGGCTGGTGCCTTTGGAAATACTTTTTAACAGACGGGACAGGGAGGTGGTCATCTCGGAGATACCGGTTGCCCCCTGTATGGTTGCCATCCATTTGATAGAGTTCAGTGTATTATACAGGAAATGAGGATTGATCTGGCTTTGTAGCATCTTGTATTCCAGATCCTGTTTCTGTTTCTCATCTTCCAGTCGTTTCTCCATAAGTTCCGATACATTTTCCGACAGATCATTGATTCCCCGTCCGATATCCCCCAGTTCGTGATCCCATTCCACGCTGGGATCTCTGGAGAAGTCTCCGCCGGCGATGCGTACCATCCGTGTCTGCAGCCTGGATACAGGTACCGTGATCATACGATTCATCAACAGCATCAGAACGACACCGATAGACAAAATGCCGATCAGGATGCAGGCAAGGATTCCCATGAACAAAACCGCCTGATTGGTCCGCTCCGCATGTGAAATACTCTGACTTAAGTAGCAGTCCGGCATATTTAACGGAGTGGTGACCAGAATCTGTTCTCCCATGGTAGCACTGTGGATTTTGGAAATCTGTGTGGTGCCCGTGAGAGAATATGTGCTCAGGTCATCAAGAATACTATATTCGGGCGTAAATTCCTGCAAGCCTCCGTTTTCATAAATATAGGTATGTCCTGCAATGGACAGATAGAGAAAGCTGTCTGACGGACAACTGTAATCCTTCAAAGGTATGGTGAACAGATCTGCGGATATTTCGATGAACAGATATCCTGCCTGCCTGTTATTGTATTGGTAGGTAATGGGACGGATCACAGGTAATACTTTACGTCCCGCACGGTGAAAAGGATCGGATACAATACCGGGCGAAAAATCATAATCATCGGCAGTCAGTAATTCTTCATAATAAGGAAGCTCCGGAATCAGTGATGCCAGATCTGCGGTAGAGGAATACGTTGCAGTGACTACCTGCAGATAATGCTCCTGCG
>OHBJ01002933.1_pt1 | contig 11357 bp, 11 predicted proteins | sample 1577241 | NCBI WGS metagenome assembly OHBJ01 (sample SAMEA3541594, study PRJEB24748) | human gut metagenome | biome: human gut; feature: human-associated habitat; material: faeces | place: China | collected 2012
TTGGCATCTGCCGCACCTCGCTCGCCGTATCGGCACTTAGAATTATGCGGTATTGTCTTAAATTATACCATACCGCCAGGCAAAAAGCACGCTGTGGAACCTGACACTCCCGGCGAACAAAATGCGGCTGTATTTGGCAGTTTTTCAACTTGTGTTTTACTGTCGTTTCTGGTAAACTAGATAAAGTATGTGTGTCTTTTTGTCCGGCCGGTTTCTGTTTGCGGCATTCTGCACGCCGGCCGCACACACATACACGGTAAGGAGGATTCATTTTATGAGCAATCCCATTGATTATTCCAAAGGCATTTACGATGCCAAAAAACTGGGCACGCCCCGGCTGCTGATCCTGGGTGCGCAGCACATGTTCGCCATGTTTGGCGCAACCGTGCTGGTTCCCCTGCTGACCGGCCTGAGCGTTTCCACCACGCTGCTGTGCGCCGGCCTTGGCACGCTGCTGTTCCACATCATCTGCAAGGGCAAGGTTCCCGCATTTTTGGGTTCCAGCTTTGCCTACCTGGGCGGCTTTGCCATTGTCAGCAATGACGGTGCCAACCCGGAAAACTTGCCCTACGCCTGCGCAGCCGTTGCGTTCAGCGGCCTGCTGTATGTGCTGGTCAGCGGGCTGATCTCGGTGTTCGGCATCCGCCGCATCATGCGGTTCTTCCCGCCTGTTGTCACCGGCCCCATCATCATCTCCATTGGCCTGATCCTGGCCCCGTCCGCCATCACCAACTGCCAGAGCAACTGGCTGCTGGCTTTTGTGGCGCTGGCCACCGTTATCGTCTGCAACATCTGGGGCAAAGGCATGGTTAAGATCCTGCCCATTCTGATCGGTGTTCTGGTCAGCTATGCGGTTGCCCTGGTAACTGGTGCGGTTGACTTTGCCGCCATCGGCGAGGCCTCCTGGATCGGTTTCCCCATCCACAAAGAGGCCATGGGTCTGTTTGCCATTGACGGCAGCGAAAAATTCATCAGCGCCCTGTTCACCATCATGCCCATTGCCATTGCAACCATGATGGAGCACATCGGCGATATTGCCGCCATCAGCGCCACCACCGGCCGCAACTATATCCGTGACCCCGGCCTGAACCGCACCCTGATGGGCGACGGCCTGGCAACCGCCATGGCCGGCCTGCTGGGCGGCCCCGCCAACACCACCTACGGCGAAAACACCGGCGTTCTGGCCCTGACCAAGATCTATGATCCCCTGGTCATCCGCATTGCCGCTGTATTTGCCTGCATCCTGAGCTTCTGCCCCAAGTTTGAAGCCATCATCAACACCATTCCTTCCGGCATCATCGGTGGTATCAGCTTTGTGCTGTACGGCATGATCTCCGCCATCGGTGTTCGCAACGTAGTGGAAAATCAGGTCGACTTTACCAACAGCCATAACCTGATCATTGCTGCCGTTATCCTGGTGTGCGCTCTGGGCTTTAACTCCGTGGGCGGCATCACCTTCGGCATCGGCGGTGTCAGCGTTACCCTGTCCGGCCTGGCCATTGCTGCCCTGGCCGGCATCCTGCTGAACGCCATCCTGCCCGGCAATGATTACGAGTTCGACTCCAACCCCGGCACCGGCGAAGGCACCAGCCTGCGCGTTTGATCCTGCGCTTATCTGACGGGTGTGTTTGACACCTAAATAGCATCCCAACCATGATGGTGGCCGCGGCCCCGCGCCGCGCACGAAATTTGCTTTTTTCCGTTATCCCAACTTCGTAAAGATGTGGTATAATGACACTAAGCCAATTTCCCACCATCATTTTTTATTTGTGTTGGAATTCCGCGTTCCCTATAATTCCTAACTCATACCTAACCACCGGAGGTGCCTATGCCCACTACCCTTACCGTGGCAGATTTTCTTTCGCTGCGCATGCAGTACAAAGCCGAACAGGCGGAAAACGAAATTCCTGCCGTGATCGAACACAACTTCAAAGATGGCCGCATGGTGGACCATTATTTTGTGGTGCCCGGTCCCTCCCTGCTGGCTGATGAAGCCGTGCAGGACTTTGGCGGCAAAATCGAGAACATCCTGTTTCTGCAGCAGAGCGAACCCGGCGCACCGTGGCAGGTGCTGCTGCACGAACCTTCTATGATCCGGGAGATCACCTTTGAAATGCCGGAGGAAGAGTTCCGCGCCATGCTGGCCAAGAACAACCTGATCCTGCCCGGTGACCCCGGCTTTGTGATGCCGTAAGCCCTAGGGTGTATCTGATAAGCCAAAATTCAGTCCATTTCTTTTGTTTTCAGATATGCCTTTAAGCAGTGCAAGTTTTTGCGGGATTAAAGTTCGTTTTTTTGTCTATTCTGCCGCTTACCCACTTGCATAGCGCGGCAAATGCGTATATAATAGAGTGAAACAGCATGTGGGATATTGATAGGCCCGATGCAGAAGGGGGTTGTTGCTAATGGCGATTTCTGAACCTACCGCGGTATTCTCTATCCGCGACGATAAAGACCAGGAGATCAAGCAGGTTATGCAGCTTGTTTACGGTGCACTGGAGGAGAAGGGCTATAACCCCGTCAACCAGCTGGTCGGCTATATTCTTTCGGAGGACCCGACTTATATCACTACTTACAAGAACGCCCGTTCGCTGATTCGCCGCATTGACCGCGACGATCTGCTGCAGGCCCTTGTGCGTGATTATGTCCGCAACGGCTGATTGCTTATCTACAAAAAATAACGCCCCGGAACACATTCTGACCAGTGTTCCGGGGCGTTTTGCATTTTGTACGGTTTTGCTTTTTCTGTTGCTCAGCCTTGCTGTGCCGCTATCAGGCAAAGAAAGCCTTCTGCACAGCGTTCAGCACGGCGGCGCGGCCTGCGGTAAAGTTTACGCCGCCCTGCAAATAGCAGGTGTAGGGGGCGCGCAGCGGGCCGTCACAGCTGATTTCAATGGTAGAGCCCTCGGTAAAGGAACCGGATGCCATAATGACCTGGTCGGTATAGCCCGGTTCGTCTGCCGGTTCGGGGCTGACAAAGCTGTCCACCGGAGAGCAGGACTGGATGCCTGCGCAGAACCCCTGCAGCGCGGCGGCACTGCCGGAATCAAAGCAAGTCACAATATCGTTATGGTCGGCGGTATAGCGGGGCACGGGGTTCACACCCACCAGCTCCAGCAGGCACTGGGCATACACGGCGGTTTTCAGTGCTTCACACACAACGCCGGGGGCGTAATAGAAGCCGAGGAAAGTATCACGCAGGCTGTCCTGCGTGCAGCCAAGGTCCTTGCCGATGCCGGGGGCGGTAAAGCGGTGGCTGATTTTTTCCACCAGATCGGCTTTACCGGCAATATAGCCGCCAGTGGGGGTAATGCCGCCGCCGGGGTTCTTGATAAAGCTGCCCGCGATAACGTCCGCGCCGGCGGAGAGCGGCTCCCGGATTTGGGTGAACTCGCCATAGCAGTTATCCACAAAGATCACCACATCGGGGTTGGCCTTGCGGGCGGTATCGGCCACTTTCTGGATGGTATCCAGGTCAAAGGCGTTGCGCTGGGTATAACCGCGGCTGCGCTGGATATGCACCACGGTAGCGGTCTTGGCGTGCTCTGCAATGGCGGCATAGTCCGGCGTAAAGTCCGGCAGCAGGGGTACCTCATCGTAATGGATGCCGTATTCCTGCAGCGTGCCGCAGCCTTTGCCAGCCTCGCCAATACCGATCACGCCTTCCAGCGTATCATAGGGGCGGCCGGTGGCGGCCAGCAGGGTGTCCCCTGCGCGCAGCAGACCAAACAGCGCCACTGTCAAGGTGTGGGTACCACTCATGAACTGCGGGCGTACCAGAGCGTCCTCGGCCCCCATGCAGCGAGAAAATACTTCCTCCAGCTTATTGCGGCTATCGTCCCACACGCCGTAACCGGTGGAGCCAAGGAAATGCCGGGCTTCCACGCCGCAGTCCGTAAAGGCGCGCAGCATTTTCAGTTGGTTATAATCGCGGATCTCTTCCAGGTGGGCAAACTGATCGCGGCAAAGTTCCAGCGTTTTGCGGTCCAGTTCCAGCACCTGGGGTTTCAAATCATAGAATTGTTCAATCATAGTGTATCCTGTCTGTTCTATTTATTATAATTTATACTTAACGTACTGTTTTTGCAGTACAAAACCAAGGCGTTCATAAAAGCGGCAGCGCTCTGCCGCGCACAAAAATGTCACGGTCCAGCCCTCCCCTGCCAGCTCGTTGGCCAGGTAGGGAATCAGCCAGCCGCCGATGCCCCGCCCGCGCAGCTCCGGCAGGGTTTCCCCCATTGCCATATAGGCTTCGCCGTTGGCCATGGCATAAGCCCCCACAGTGCTCACCGGGCGGCCTGCTGCATCCTGCAAAGCCAGCACACGGGCAAAGCCGTGGGCCAGCGCGGTACAGGTTTCGGAATAATAGCAGTCCTGCCGTTCCGGTTCCTGCGGGAAAAGCTGGGTTGCCAGGCGCAAGACAGATGGGCTGCGATTCAGCATATAGCCCTGATGTTCCTGCGCCAGCGGCAGACGATCCTGAGGTGACATACTATACAGGAACAGCGGCTCCCCCGCTGCAGCGGGCAGTAGGGGCGTTTCTTCCGCAATCAGATGGGCGATGCCCGCAAACTGCAAAAAGCTTAGCAGTTCCTCCCAGTCCTGGGGGGTGCCGCACAGCTGGGCGGTGCTGCCGTTCAGGGTCAGGGCCGCACCGGGCAGGGTGAAGAGCCGCACCGGGGCACCGGGGTTATCTGCCCACAGGGCCAGGTCACGCCCCATCACGGCACGAAAATAAGGAGCCCCTTGAATGGCCGTCGCAAACGCCTGCTTGTGCGCGGGGGTGGTGACAGCCTGAATCATGGGGAACTCCTTTAGGTTTGATTTTGAGATTGCGGAGATTGCCTTGGGGAAGTGAGTTTTGTCTCCGCTATGGATAGGGCTGTTGGCGCAGGGCGCGCAGGCGTACAATGTGCGCCTCTACGGTCTCTATTGGGCAAAACATCAAATAAAAAATATCCTATCTTCTGTTCCGATTGCCCTAAACCGTCTGCTTTTTACCCTTTTGCAACCCACCTTGCCTCAATATAAAATATCTATTATATTAAAGTTTTTTCGGTTCCTTTTTTTAAAAAAGGAACAAACAACCCCCGTAATCCCGTAATTACTGAAGCTCGTTGACAATACGCTTGTAGTCACGGCCGCGGACTTCAAAGTTGGGGTAAAGGTCAAAGGACGCCGATGCCGGCGACAGGCTGACGATGTCACCCGGCTTAGCTGCACCGCGTGCCAGCTCAACGGCATGCTGCATGCTGTCTGCGTGCAGAATCGGCAATGCCTGCGGGTCAAAGTTCGGGTCCTCGCGCACAGCCTTTTCAATGCGCGGTGCGGTTGCCCCCATCAGCACCAACACTTTGACATGTGCCACAATTTCCGGTGCCAGCGGCTCATAGGGGATTTTTTTGTCATAGCCGCCCGCAATCAGGATGATCTTCTGGTCAAAGCTGCGCAGGCCCGCAATGGTGCGGGTGGGGCTGGATGCGATGGAGTCATTGTAATACGTTACGCCATCCAGCACGCGAACCGGCTCAATGCGGTGTTCCACGCCGGTAAAGGTAGAGCCAACCTGACGCATGACATCCACCGGAACGCGGCCCCAGACCGCTGCAATGGCGGCCAGCAGATTTTCCACGTTGTGCAGGCCGCGCAGCTTTACTTCTGCACGGGGCAGCACGGGGGTCACAACACCGTTTTCGGCATAGCAGAGGGTATCATCACTCTCTCGCAGGAATGCACCGTGGTCGGTCTCGTGCAGGCGGGTGAACCAGAACTGTTCACCTTTGCAGTCAGCGGCCATGCTCCGGGTGATATCATTCTCATAACCCAGTACGGCGCGGCAGGGTGGCTCCTGCCAAAGCAGAATGTTGCGTTTGGCATCAATATACTCCTGCATATCCTTGTGGTGGTCCAGGTGGTTGGGGGTCACGTTGGTCACAACCGCCACCTTGGGACTCTTGCGCATGCTGATCAGCTGGAAGCTGGAAAGTTCCACAACAGCGATATCAGCCGGGGTAACGTCCGGCAGCTGGGGCAGCAGGGCTGCGCCAATGTTGCCGCCCAGGAACACCTTGCGGCCGGCAGCCTCAAACATCTTGGCAATCAGGGTGGTGGTGGTGGTTTTGCCGTCAGAGCCGGTCACAGCCACGATCTCGCAGGGGCACAGCTCAAAAAAGAGTTCTACCTCGCTGGTCACAAGCGCACCGGCCTGTTTGGCGGCCTGCAGCTCCGGCTTAAAGAATTCATAGCCGGGGGTGCGCATGATGATATCCTGTCCGGCAAAGCCATCGGTATAATGCTCGCCAAGGCTGAGCTTTACGTTCAGCTTGCGCAGCGTATCGGCGTAATCACCAAAATCATCCAAGCTCTTTTTCTGGTCGCAGAGGGTGATATCTGCCCCCAGCGCGGCAAGCATGGTGATGCACGGTTTGTGGCTGACGCCCGCACCGATGAATGCCACCTTTTTGCCAGCGACCATTGCTTTAAGTTGTTCCATGGGAGTCATAATGGAAAAACCTCCTGACAAATAAATTTGGAGCCGCGCTGACAATGCAGCAGCCCCACAAAAATGCCCTTGTACGCAACTATTATATACGCATTCCCCGCCTGTTGCAATCAATCCGGGCAAAAAGTTTGCCTGCGGCCGGTTACAGCCGCAGGCAAACAACTTATTCCGTCAATTATTCCTGGTTGCCGATGGGAATACCGTGGTTATCCAGCAGATGCTTGATCTTGGTCATCGGGTCGATGATGCTGGATACGCTCATATCATGGTTGATGGCAGCGATGAAATAAGCGGTGTACTTAGACAAATCAACATCAAAGTACCAGGGGCGCTCCAACAGCTCCGGCTTGCGGTAGGTCAGGTTGGTGCCCAGCACAGCCTTGATGATGCCGTCATTGTAGGCTTTGTCGAACTTATCCAGACCGGCAGTGAACAGCGGGAAGGTGGCGCAGGTAAAGATGTTCTTGGCACCGCGCATCTTCAGCTCATAGCCGATGTCCAGCATGGATTCGCCGGAAGCGATAATATCATCGGCAATGAAGACGTCCTTACCCTTGACATCCTCGCCCAGGTATTCATGGGCAACAATGGGGTTGCGGCCATTCACAACGCGGCTGTAATCACGGCGCTTGTAGAACATACCCAGGTTGCAGCCCAGCACGCTGGAGTAGTACATGTTGCGGTTCATGGCGCCTTCATCCGGGGAAACGACCAGAAACTGCTCCTTGCTGAAGTCGACATCCGGTACATGGTGCAGCAGGCACTTGAGCACCTGATAGGTGGGCATAACGTTATCGAAGCTCATCAGGGGCACAGCGTTCATTACGCGGGGGTCATGAGCATCAAAGGTAATAATGTTCTTAACGCCCATGGTGCGCAGCTGCTGCAGAGCGTAAGCGCAGTCCAGGCTTTCGCGGCTGACGCGGCGATGCTGGCGGCCGCCGTACAGACTGGGCATGATCACGCTGATACGGTGCGCACGGCCGGAAACAGCCTGGATCAGGCGGATCAGATTCTGGAAATGGTCATCCGGGGAAAGATGGTTTTCGTAACCAAACAGGTTGTAGGTCACGCTGTAGTTGCCCGGATCGACAAAAATGTAGATATCATCGCCACGAGTGGAAGCCTTGACAAGGCCCTTAGCATCACCAGACTGGAAACGCGGGCAGTCAGAAGGAATGATGAAAGTGTCCACATCCATTCCCACTTCACGCGCCCAACGCACCAGATGGCCGTCTACCAGGTTGCAAAGTTCCTCTGCACCCGGGCAAGCCAGCAGTGCCAGATCAGCGATCGCGGCTTCTTTGCGGAAAAAGTCGCGGGGGCCCATCGATTGTTCTGCCATAACATTAGCTCCTTTATCGATTTTCATTGTGCTTTTGTTTGTGCATCCTGCGGCGTTTTTTTGCCGCACTTCTAAACATATTCTAACACATACCCACCGCAAAAACAGCCCTTATTTTCTCTTTTTGCTGTGTTTCCGCCATTTTCCGCGCTTTGCACATTCGTCAACTTTCTTTTATCAAAAAATTCTGTATGATTTTACAATTTCTTAACAAAACGTTGTGTTTTTTGCCCGCAGCAGTCCGATTATGCCTGTCCCTATGCAGGAAATCCTCTTTCTTGTGTCCATTTGGTTCGGTTTTGCCATGAACTTTTGGTGCATGGTGTACCTGTATTGTTGGCATTTTCCGGTTGGGTAAACAGTTCAGCCTGCCCCCTCCCCTGCCAACCATGCACAAATCTACCCATATATAAACGCATAAACAAAAAACAGCGCCCGCTTATTCAGCAGGCGCTGTTCTTAATTCATGCTATCTGTCGATCAGACCAATTCGATAATGGCCATTTCGGCAGCGTCACCGCGGCGCATACCAGTCTTGATAATGCGGGTGTAACCACCATTGCGGTCAGCGTACTTGGGTGCATAAACGTCCATAACCTTCTTGGCAACATCCTCTTTGGTGATGTAGCTGAAGATCTGGCGCTTGGTATGCAGGTCGCCGCTCTTGCCGAGGGTGACCATCTTTTCGGCCATAGCGCGAACTTCCTTAGCGCGGGTAACGGTGGTTTCAATCTTGCCGTTCTCAAACAGGTAAGTGACCATCGCACGCAGCATGGCGTTGCGGCTATCGGTAGCGCGGCCGAGCTTTCTAGTACCGGGCATTCCGTTTCACTCCTTTACAAATCAGTTGTCTTCGTCTTTGGTAAGCGTAAAGCCCAGGCTGTCCAGCTTTGCCATGACTTCCTCGAGGCTCTTGCGGCCAAGGTTGCGCACTTTCATCATGTCGTCCTCGCTCTTGTTCACAAGGTCGCCCACGGTGTTAATGCCGGCACGCTTGAGGCAGTTGAAGGAACGGACGCTCAGGTCCAGCTCTTCAATCGTCATCTCAAGGGCCTTTTCCTTGCCCTTTTCGTCGTTTTCGACCATAATTTCGGTCTCAGCGGCTTCATCGCACAGGTTCACAAACAGGTTCAGGTGCTCGGTCAGCACGCGTGCAGAAAGGCTCAAAGCTTCCTGTGCACTGGTGGTGCCGTCAGTCCAAACCTCAATGGTCAGCTTATCATAGTCGGTGATCTGGCCAACACGGGTGTTTTCCACCGTGTAGTTGCACTTGAGCACCGGGGTATAAATGCTGTCCACCGGCAGGGTGCTGATATCGTTTTTCTCAATCAGCGCCTGCTTGTTGCGCTCAGCGGGAACATAGCCGCGGCCTTTATCAAAGGTCAGCTCCATAACCAGCTTAGCGCCGTCGCCCAGGGTAGCAATGTGCCATTCCGGGTTCAGGATCTCAAGGTCATCGCCCTGCTTGATGGTGCCGGCCGTGACTTCGCACGGGCCAACAGCTTCAACGCGGACGGTCTTGGGGCCGTCGCCATAGATCTTGGCGGCAATTCCCTTGAGGTTCAGCACGATTTCAGTCACGTCCTCGCGCACGCCCTCAATAACAGAGAACTCATGCACGACACCGTCGATCTTGACGCTGGTAACTGCCACACCGGGCAGGCTGGAGAGCAGCACACGACGCAGGCTGTTGCCCAGCGTGGTGCCGAAACCGCGTTCCAGCGGCTCAACAACGAACTTACCATAACGGCCATCCGGCGAAAGGTTGGCCATCTCGATCTTGGGGCGTTCAATCTCCATCATAAAAACCCTCCTTGATCAGCCTGCGGCCAATACCTGGCGCGCAGGTTCGTAGTAAATAGCGGTAATGAAAAAAGAGAGCTTACTTGGAGTACAACTCGACGATGAGGTGTTCCTGAACGTCGAAGTCGATATCACTGCGCTCAGGCAGCTTGGTGACAACACCCTTCAGGCTACCGGTTTCGCGGCTCAGCCAGGAAGGCAGAGCAACAACAGCAGCATCAGCGCCGGTCAGCTTGGCAAACTTTTCAATCTTGCGGCTGCCTTCAACAACGTCGATCACATCGCCGGCCTTCACCTGGTAAGAGGGCTGGATAAACCCATTGTTATCCGGTACTTCATATGGCTGGGAGATCTGCTTCACGGAGATTTTGGCATCTCCTACCGGACTTCCCAGGAAGTCAGTCTGATGATCTCTCAGAGGATCATGCCGTCCCTGATGCTCACGGGTACAGGTATTCTTGCGGCTATGCTGGTGGGAGTCCCCCTGGGTATCATCTCTGCGTATAAGCCGAATTCCGTTTGGGACCACATCAGTACCTTTATTTCGTTCATTGGCGCGTCGGTCCCCAACTTTTTCTTAAGCCTTTTACTGATCTATGTTTTAGCTGTGAAACTGAAATGGTTCCCCACCAGTGGAATGCAGTCCTCCGGTATGAGCGGGAACCTGCTGGACCTTCTGCATCATCTGGCGCTGCCGGCGTTTGTCTGCGGGATCCAGCCCATCGGAAACTATATTAAGCAGACCAGATCCAGCGTACTGGAGGTTTTAAATGAGGAATACATTAAAACGGCCCGTTCCAAGGGACTTACCAATGTGGTCATCGTTTTAAAGCATGCATTCCGGAACGCGCTGATCCCCATTGTGACTACCATCAGCCTTTCGATCCCGTTCCTGATCGGAGGAGCGGTGGTGACTGAGCAGATCTTTGCATGGCCAGGTATCGGAAGCCTGATGATCACGGCCATTACCAGCCGCGATTACCCGGTGATCATGGGTGTGGCAGTTCTGATCTGCGGTGTGGTGCTGGTGGCAAATCTGATCCTGGACCTGATCTATGCGGCCCTGGATCCGCGGATCAAGTTTAAATAGAAGGGGGTGGGAATGTGAAAAAGACCATGAAAGAAATACGGAACAGCCAGGCTATGAAAAAGTTTATCCATAACAAGAAAGCGATGCTGGGCCTGGCTATCGTAACGATCTTAGTTTTAGCAGTGGTGTTCATCCCCCTTTTTGCAGACCTGGACCCATATACCACCGACCGGGCCGCCGGGTTCAATAAGCCCCCGTCTGATGCCCATATCCTGGGAACGGACGATGTGGGCCGGGACCTGTTTGCAAGGCTTTTATATGGAGGTCGCATTTCCCTGTTTGTAGGGATCACCTCCACGATCATCTCCGTACTGATCGGCATTCCCCTGGGACTGATCGCCGGATATTTCCGGGGAACAGCAGAATCCATCATTATGCGTACAGCGGATGCATTCATGTCTTTCCCGTCCATGGTACTGATCCTGGTTCTGGTGGCAGTGTTTGGTCCTTCGATCCTTACGGTAACAGTTGTCATCGGTGTGCTTGGGTGGACGGCCATCGCCAAGCTGATCTATGGAAACGTGCTCTCGATCCGGGAGCGGGAATATATACAGGCAGCCAGGGCTGTGGGAGTCAGCACAAAGAAGATCTTATTTTCTGAGGTTCTTCCCAACGCG
>OHBJ01002936.1_pt1 | contig 11352 bp, 13 predicted proteins | sample 1577241 | NCBI WGS metagenome assembly OHBJ01 (sample SAMEA3541594, study PRJEB24748) | human gut metagenome | biome: human gut; feature: human-associated habitat; material: faeces | place: China | collected 2012
ATTTGATTGATGCCAGTGGAGAGGTTCGCCTTTCCCAATGTGAAATATACGTTGTTGCGGTCGTCCGAGCCGATGGTGAGCGATGTCAGCACATAGCCGATGCGTGCAAGATCCGAGCGCCAATTATCAAGGCGACTCACGTCCGTCTGCAGAGCAGCTTTGCCCAAAAGGTCAGCGATTTTCTGCAACAGTGCGCCCTGAACTTCGGGCGTTATAGCCTCTTCGCGCGTCTCGCTGCGAAATGAGGTAATGAGAGATGTGATAGATGAAATAAGTGTCTGGGCGACGACACCGACGAACTCGTGAGCGATGTTGTCGGAGAGGAAGTCGCGGAGGTTCATGACGGAAGCGTAGTACTTACGGCTGAACCAGGACTTCTTTTTGCGCTTGCGTTCACGTCCGATGTCACCCTTGTTTCCACGAGGAATTTTTGCTTCGCAAGATTTTCGGCTGCACTCGGCATAGTTGGAGCAAGCTCCGCTCTACTCTCGTTTGCGCGAAAATTCTTTACCAGTACCGAAGTTCTGCCAAAGGCCATATTCGAGAAAGGACTGGCTTAGTCCTAACTCAATGAAACGACCATCCGCACGGACGGGGAGTGATTTGGGGGCTGTGAAGCAAACGTCCGGTGTCGATTACACCGAGGAGAGTCATTTGCTCACACCATATTTTGAGCATTGTGTCGTTGAAGGCAAGAACGAACTTTTGCCTCTGCTCAAATGTTTGTTGTTCGGTAATTTGCATATTCATAATGCAAAGATAGCAAACCTGTATTTTGCGTAGAAAGACAGGTAGTGTGATTATTTCCCCATAAATACCATTAAAAATGATGTTAAAGCGAGAAATATAAATGGATTTTCGTATTTTTGCTGATTATAAATCAGCATTTGCAAAATAGAATGAAATATACCAAAGAAGATAAGCGTAGACATTTAATTCTGATGTGCCGATACTACGACGGCACAGAAGAAGATATCTATCTCAAAAAGTTGGAAGCGCATGAGATAGACAAGAGTCATCTTCCACCTCCAGAGTGTATGAAGGATGAATATACTTTATCTGTAGAAGAAGTTGCACACTTGAAGAATGCTCACACAGCACGATGTTATGAAGAACATTGGGTAAAAGAACAACTAAATGGTAAGAAAGATAATGGTTGTATAGGAGATTATGTTGCCTATGGTAATAAGGATTTTGATGTTGATGATGGCACACCAATTTCACTAAAGGCTCTTTTATGGAACAGATTTTACTATTGGGGTGGCTGTATATCTGATCAAGAAGCGTTTCGCAAATGGTATCGCACATATTATTCAAGTGAGCCAACGAACAGAGAGAAACGAGCGTTGAAGCGTAGACCTGGACTTGTTGCAAAGTGCCTTTACTACCATGGAGAAGAGACAAATCCATGGGACTTTATAGGAGTAGCAGATGACAATCTTTGGCGGAAATGGTATTGGAATTTAGAAAGAGAATGGGTGGATGCGCTTAGTATGAGCTACAATACATACTTAGCGAAACACGACAGACTAAAGATGTGGGGTGTTGAAGATTTCTTCAAGAAAGAGGACGTTCCTCTGTCACTAATAAACCACATTTTAGGTTGGCACAACCATATAGCAGAAAATAGTAACAGTTCGCTTGACCATGATAGCGCCATTGCGTGCTATAGGGAAAGCTATCTTAAATTGAAACCATAATATGAGAATGATAGATGTAATAAGAAGACCCAATCGCTGCCCTTTATGTGGCGGTGATATATGCGATATCCTTTATGGTGAGCCTACTGCAACGTGGTACGAGGATTATTTGAAAGATACAGGACATCGTGCGGTACTCGGTGGCTGTTGCATTACAGATAATGATCCCGATTATGAGTGTGCAAAATGTGGACAGCAATTTTGGAAACTCACCTTCCCTGCCAGGAGTAAACAACGGGCAAAAGATGCTCTGTTAAAGGAATGCTCCGCTACTTATTGCGATGTAAAATATGTAGGGGTTTATAAGAAACAAAAAGTTTATCGTGGAGTTGTTAGAGATGGCATTATAAGCGATGGATTAAACCTTGTATTTGTAAACCCAAATGGCGGTATCAAACAAATGCAAGGAATTGAGATACTTCGAGTATTGGAAAAAATCAATCGTTTTATTTAGAAATCATCATGAAGCAGCAGTTGATTATCGTGATTTGGCAAACCTAATGGCTTGTGGTATAAATGAAAAGATGTTCAATCTTCTTGCAACATACGCCAAGCCAAAGAGGTAAATGTTAATCCCATTCCTCTTCATTATAGCGTAGGTCAGTATAGACGTCCGTAGCTATTTGGAAGAAGGCACAGGCGCAGCCTGAAAGAAAATACTTGTCTATTTCCTGAAAAGAGATACGAGGGTCGAGGTTGATGTGTTCTTCCTCGACTCTCGTTTTCTCTTGTATGAGCACCGACATGAATTGTCGGAACAGCTCACGCATAGTATCCATGCACTCCTGGCGTGCTTGCATATCGTCAAGTGCATGGCGCATAGCGAAGAATACGGTTTTTACTCTTCGTGTGTGCGGTGTCGTATTTAGCTCTGTATATCCTTGTGATATATCAGAGACGGCAATGAAGTTAGCTGTGGATTGGAGATGCTGAATAGCTTCTTCAAATCCTTCCAGTCCGGAAACACGGCAGAATCGAAATTCTTCTGTCTTAGCTAATTTGTTTTTGAATGCAAGTGTTTCAAAGAAAGATGACGCATCCCAATTGATATTCTTGTCTGTCATTTCGTTTGTCGTTTGATGTCTTCAACTTCTTTCGCTTTAGCATCGAGTTCTGTGAGTGCTCGCCATGTGTCCATCGAGAACACAGTTTCCTCTTTGGTGATGTCTCCACCGGTGAGCGCACGGATTTGTGCATTCATGGCAGTCCGCAGCACCTCGCCAATGGGCGGTGCGTAGCCCAGGAAGTCTTCAGAAGAACTGGACATTGGCTGCAGGAAGTGCGGAAACAGACGAGCGAAGCAATGCTTCTGTGACGAAAACCAATAGAAAGCGTTGAGCAAAAGCGGTGTTGTGAGCTGCGACTTCTTGACCTTTGGGTACAGAAGCGTGGCGAGTTCTTTCAATAAGGCCTCGTTCTTGTTGTGGAGAAAGCCCAGATAGTAGTTGTCGGCAGAGATGAACGTCGAGAACGGCACGCCATGGAAGTCGGCTTCGATGGCAGTGGCTCTTCCGATGTTGGCTGTCAGATAATGACTGCCAATCAGTGGGTAGGTATAAATTGAAAAATGCTTCCATACTGCGAAAGTACGGAAGCATTTGTATGGATGAAAAGACAAAAGCCTTTATACGGATTATTTATTCTACGGTGAATGTTGTTACTTTCATTCCGTTTTTTGTGTTTTCATGATTAGGATCGCCAATGACTATACCATACTCACCTGCAGTAAGGTCTTCCAAAACTATATAGTAAGAACTCTCACCATATTTCTTGGCTTTATATTCAACACTTGAAAGGTTGTTACTCTCAGTCTTTGAAAAAGTACCAGTCTCTGCCAACTGGTATCTACGCTCCTTACCTTTAACTTCAAACTTAAAAACAGAAATAAAAGAGTTAGGATCTGTCTTGTTATCTGCTGCTTTTATTATAAGACGAGTTGTTGAACCACCAACAGCTTTACTGGTTGACTTAATACCCTTAAGTGTCAATCTTGATTTTACCTTACCAATACCTGTAAGATAAAGGCTTGCTCCTGCCTTTGTTTTAATAGTACCATTCTCACGAGACAATTTAACTCCTTGGCTATCAGAAGTCAGAAGAAGTGTCTCTTCTGCAAACTCTGGCTCTGTTACTGTTATAGACTGAGCCATCAGACCAGTAACCGATGTTAAAGCTACAATTAAAGATAGAAATAGTTTTTTCATAAATTGATAATTTAAATATTTATTTACAAAGATATAATAAACCCTTCACACTATCACATCTACGCAAGTTAAGTTATGTTAATTTTTAAAAATCATAAGAAATACCCTCCACTCTCCTTTTTATTTTTATAACCATGGTCTTCAAAGAGTTTGGCTGTTTCTGAGTTTTTCCATTCAGCGAATACGTTGCCTTTGGCTAAACGTATGCTATTCACTATGTCGATGATGCTTGGTATCGGATATTCCCCGATGCGGAGGATGGAGAACTCGATGGCGAAGATGCGTTGGTAGAAGCGACTGTAACGGTCGGAGTTGGCGAGGGAATCCCATGCGGAGAGGATGTTGGCGGTGTGAGATGAAGCTGGAGAACGGCACGCCTTGGAAGTCGGCTTCCATGGGTCGTGCTTTGCCGATTGTCCTTATTCTTATTGGATATGGAGAGAATGATTTGAGAAAGTCAAGGGCGGTGATGGCGCAGACGAACTGATGCAAAGTCAGCGTGGCTTGCTGCTTGCCGTGTTGGACGAGGTAAACGCTGCCGTACAAACGGCAACGCACGAGGACGTTTGCCCATTGGCACAGGCATAGTGTTTGGATTTCCGCCATTGGCTTGTTGGTGGCAAGTTGGCGGAAGAAAAAGAGGAGTTGCGAGTCGGACAAGTCCGCCCACGACTTGGGGAGTGATAAATCGAAAAATGCTTCCATACTGCGAAAGTACGGAAGCATTTTTATGGGGGAAAAGCCAAGATTATTTTATAACATAACGGAAGATGTCAAAGCGAGAAAAGCCCATGCTTTCGAGAATTTCCCTACTTTTGATTTGATTGCTTTTATTGTTGTAGTTTTTTATGAGAGGAATTCTGATAATGGTCTTATCTGCATACCCATTGTCTACAAGCCATTTGAGATTGGCTAATACAAAAGAGTTGTCCTTGCCTGTGTATTGCTTGTAAATAAACTCGTCCATATCTTTGATGTCAATCACTAAAAGGTCAGCAAATTGAGCAACTTTAAAGATATTTTTATTCGGTACATTCAATGAAGATTCTATGGTGATTTTCCATTCCTCTGGCATTTTTCGAGTAAACTCACTTATAAAATCAGCGTACAGCAGTGGCTCACCACCACCAAAAGTAACTCCTCCACCCGTAGCCAAAAAATAAATATTGTCAGGCATCAAGCGTTCTATCAGTTTATCAACAGTAAGCTTACATTCTGGAGATTCTTTGAAGCATTGGGCGTTTATGCAATATGCACATCTAAGTGGACATTCATGAAATGCAACGAGAGTAGTGATGCCGTCACCGTCTGTAGCCAAGCGGTGACGGTCAATTCCTATCAATGGTGCTTCTAATGGTGGCATAAGTTACTTTAGCATAATATCTATTGGTATCATAATTTTCGCACATGTCGGCTTGCCGTCTTTTAAGGCTGGCTTCCATTTAGGCATCGCTTTTACAAGTCGTAACACTTCCTCTTTCATCTCTTGAGGACAAATTGTTATGACTTTAACATCGGCAAGACTGCCATCACCCAACACATAGAAAGAAACATTTATGCGCTGCTGATATGCTCCTTGTAAAGTTTCAGGTACACATAAATTTTGTTCTACAAAATGTAGCAGGGCACTGTTGCCGCCAGGATAGAATGGCCCTGTGTCAAAATCTTTATTTTCAACAACCATTTTTCCTTCCTGTTTTTTCTTGCGACGCTTCTTTGTTTTAGGCTTTTGTGGTTCAACTACAACCATTTCTCCTAAAAGATCATCGTCTTCTTCCGTTAGGCAAAGCGTGTTAAAGCCTTTCAAGTCCAGTTCGCTGAATGAATAGACCTTGTTTTTATAACCAATATATTCCAATCGTAGCGTGGAATCCCTTGGAAAGGTAACAGAAAAGTTTCCGTCAATGTCTGTAATGCTGCCGGGCCGTTTGTTTCCTACAACAATAATTACACCAACAATAGGAGTTCCGTCAGCATCTTTCACACATCCATTGATTGTAACTTGTGCTCTTGTTGGCAGAGAGTCTGCTGCGATTACTTCATTACCAATAGGTACAGACGGTGACGAAGTTTGGGCATATACATTGTATGGGGTCGCCAAAATGCCAATGGCAACACCTGTAACACAAACAGCCTCTCCCATGCGTTTTCGTAAAGACAATTCCGACTCTATATATTTTCTTTCAGTCTCGCATGCTGGACATGTTCCACTGCAATGTCCTTTGAAGTGGCAAACTCTTGGCTCGTATGCAATGCCATTCATGTCAGCAATCTTTTTTCTGACAGCTTTCAGTACGTCGCAAATTTTTCTACCCCTATCCATACTAATTATTATTAGTCAATGGCAAAGATAACAATTTTTTCTTAGAAAAAGTAGCCTCCTGCTTGCTTTTAATTTTTATAACCATGGTCTTCAAAGAGTTTGGCGGTGTCAGACTGTTTCCATTCAGCGAATACGTTGCCTTTGGCTAAACGAATGCGACTGGCATCCTCATTGAGGATGATCACGCTGACGCAGAATCCGAAGTGCTTGAAGTCCTGGCACACGCCGAGGAAGTAACTTGCGAGGTCGTTGTCCAGCATGAAGTCATCCACTTGCGCCTGCACTTGTGCGGTGGCAAGTTCTGTGTCATAGACAAGTCCGCTGCCATAGCAGACTTCAGCATTGAACATCTGGCAAGTGCTCATTGTCTCGTCAGACTCGATGAGATCAATGATGTTGTACGGCATCTGATTGTCACCTCCCCACGGGATGTACTTCATCTTGTCGTTGCTGATGATTGGTGCGATATTGTGCTCTTCCTTGAAGACTTCACTTGTCTTGGAGGTGAAAGCTGCGGAGGCGTGGGCACCAGGGATGGTGACAACGGATGTAAATGTTAATGTATCGGGCATAATAGGCTGTTTTTGAGGCAAAGATATAGTTGGTTGTGTTTGGCGTAAAAGACAGATAAATGATAATTTAGAGGCGATGGCAAAGCAACTCTACGACTACTGGTTCGTGCAGTTTGACTTCCCGAATGAGGAGGGCAAGCCGTATAAATCAAGTGGAGGGGCTATGGTGTGGAATGAGAAACTGAAGCGTGAGATACCGCAAGGATGGCATTGTGGTACGTTATTGGATATAGCAGAATACACAAATGGCTTGGCGTGTCAGAAATACCGCCCAACAGATAATAACAAATTGCCTGTTATAAAAATTAAAGAAATGCACGACGGCTTATCTGCTGACACGGAATGGGTAAAGACAGATATTCCCGATGATGTAAAGGTGTTTGATGGTGACGTGTTGTTCTCATGGTCTGCTTCTTTGGAAGTAATGCTGTGGGCTTATGGCAATGGAGGATTGAACCAACATATATTCAAGGTTACATCAAAGAACGGTTATCCACGCTCTTTCTATTTCTACCAGCTAATTCATTATGTAGGTATATTCAAGCAAATGGCAGAGGCAAGAAAGACAACAATGGGACATATAACACAAGACCATTTAAAGCAAAGCACAATCGCCCTTCCGCCAAATGTAGATATTGCTAACAAGTTAGAAGAAAAGCTCTGTCCAATTTTTGACGAAATAGTCAAAAACAACCAAGAGATTATAGTTTTAACTAAGCAGCGTGACGAACTTTTGCCATTGCTGATGAACAGTCAGGCATCGATAAATTATCATTTATCTGACGATTGAGGGATATTTTTGAGTCTAACAGTTGAAGAGTATAAGCAATTTTGTTTTGCTCTTTTATTGTTGGTATGTATAGTTCTATATTCTTTAAGTCAGATAGAGCGAAACTTGATTGGTTAATGGCATCCTTACGAATATTGTCTATATGCCTTTTGAAAAGGCTAGTTCTAAATAAATAGAAAGCAAATATTGGATCTAGAATGTCCTGATTAGTTTTAATCCTTAGTACATTCATTCCATGAATAATCTTTTCACCATTTCTTTTACGATATAGAACAGTTCTCCCCAGGAATGTACGACTATTAATATGCGACATAAGCAAATCCTTATCATCTAAAATGTAATGAGAATATTTCTCCTCGTCAAAAATATCCCCATACCCCAATCTATCCCGATTAAAACAATCATTAGATAGTGTTTCTATACGTGTTATTGGCATTCCTTTAGCTGCTTTTGTCTGTTTTATAACAAGACCATTTTCTGCCATACGGAAGCAAACTCCCAACTTGTATTTTTTTAATTCCATAGCCAGTCATAAATTTGAAATAGTGCAAGTCGGACTTGCACTATTGTTAAAACCAATTTTGCAAGAACACTTGCGAAATTATCATTCCTTACCCAACAATCCTCTCACTTCCTTGTCGAAGTCAGAGTCAATGCGTTGCGTCTTATTGAATACATCATATTCTTCTTCCGCTTTCTTCTTGGCTTGCGCTGCCGATATTTTGCCTTTGTCAGGCAATATTTGGTATTTGCGGAATGTCAAGAATTCATTGACACTTGTAGAGAACTGCGCCATGTTAAACGTGTTTTCACGCTCAATGAGGTCTTCGATATAGTCGAAGAAGCCAGTTACGGCACGCTCCAGTTGTCGGATTTCCTTCTCTTGTAGATAGTTCTTGGCAATGCTGACATCTGATTTCAGAACACGTCCATCTGGGGCATTTTTCCATGTAGTCAATCCCATGTGGTCTTTCGTATGGTCTGCCTTTGAATAGATAATCTCCGCTGCGGTCTGCCCAGTGATGGCAAAGTGGAAGCGGTTTTGTATCATCGCATAGAAATCTTTTGTTGTCGGAGAGTTCTTGTCATAGTCGGTGCTACACTCTGCATAGATGTCCGTTATCTGTTGCCAAATGCGACGTTCGCTTGCACGAATAGAACGCACTCGTTCAAGCAATTCACGGAAGTAATCCTTACCGAATACTGCCGTTCCTTGCTTCAACCGCTCATCGTCCATAGCGAAGCCCTTCTTTATATACTCATTAAGAATCTTTGTTGCCCATTGGCGGAAACGTGTGGCTTTCAGAGAAGACACGCGATAGCCTACGGCGATGATTGCATCAAGAGAATAGAAATCTATAAGTTCCTGAACCTCGCCACGGATACCTCTATTTACGACTGTTTCCATTTTGGAAATAGTCGTGTCAGGATTAAGTTCTCCCTCTGTAAAGATATTTTTCAAGTGCTTACTGATAGCCGGCACGCCCACGCCAAATAGCTGTGCCATAGCCTTTTGGGTACACCAAAGCGTTTCATCCTTTATGACGACTTGCACTTTGCCGTCCACATCCGGCATGCTATACAGAAGATATTGAATCTCATTACTCATCGTCGTGTTCCTTCCCTACGTTTTCGTTGAAATTGATACTATCCAACTGCTTCAGTATCTCTTCTTCGAGGCGGTGACTCTCCTCAAACTGTGCTTTCAGCGTAGACCTATAATTATTCATGCGCTTGTTGAACTCCTCCTCGGTGATGTCCACATAGTCAATCTTAATGTCGAAATACTGACCTGCAGAAAGGCTGTAACCTTTCTCTTTGATTTCATCGTATGTCACAGCTACCGAGAAGTCATCAACAGCCTCCTTGTTCTGGAATGTGTTCACAATCTTGTCGATTTCGAAATCGCGAAGACGGCGTTTCTGATTGTTACCTTCCTTATATTCCTCACCCAGCTTGCTTGCGTCGATGAGAATCACCTTGTCGCTCTGTGCCGATTTGTCAAAGAACAGCACGGAGACATTGGTACCTGTAGTAGCAAACACATTTGACGGCATAGACACACATCCATACACCCATTTTTCATCTACGATGCGTTGCAAGATGCGCTTCTCTACGCCACTTTTAGATGTGATAAATCCTGTAGGTATGACGATTGCGCCCTTTCCCGTTGGCTTCAGCGAGTTGAGCAGATGCTGGATGAAGCAAGTGTAGATAGCCATTTTTGGTTTGTTCGGATCTACCTTTTTCACAGAGTTAGGAACACCAGCCCAAAAACGGATTGTGTCGGCAGCGAGCGTGTCACGATACTCTGGAAAATCGAGTTTGAACGGTGGATTGCTTACAATGAAATCGAATTTCTTCAGCACACCATTATTCTCTTTATGCGATGGTTCGGTAAGCGTGTTGCCTTGCACCACATTAGGCAGAGAAGCCGAAAGGTTGTTGAGGATAAGATTCAGACGCAGCATCTCGGATGATTTCTCTGAAATGTCCTGCGAGTAGATGGAGCATCGGTCCTCACCTATCTGGTGAGCCAGTGCCATGAGCAGTGTGCCAGTACCTGCCGACGGGTCATAACAAGTGATGCCACGGAAGTCCGACTTGTCGCCCACAAGCAACCGCGCCATAACCTGCGCTATGGCATGAGGTGTGTAATATTCGGCATATTTTCCGCCACTGGCGTTGTTGAACCCCTTCAACAGATACTCGAAGATGTGTGAGAAGAAATCGTATTTCTCGCCAAACACATCCTCAAAGTTGAAAGAAGCCACATTGTTCATAAGAGCCTTGGCAAACTCATCACGCTTCTGTGTGTCGGTGACGTATGTAGTCAGCGGAAAGAAAATATTCACCTTACTCTTTCCTGACGTGGTGACAGAGAAAGTGTCAGCATTGAGCGATGCAATGTCAATTAGAGTAGCATCGAGCAGTGTAGAAAAGTCGCCCTTGGTGGCAGAGTTATAAAGGTGCGATAGCGTATGCTCCGGCTTCATGCGAGGCACGGAGTGCGGAAGATAGCTGAACAGGTCTTCCACTTCATCCTCAGTGAATTTGTCATATTCAGCATCCCACTTCTCGGCGTTTCGTAAGCGCTCGCCATACACTTCGTCGCGCTTTGCCTCATAACCGAACTTATCGTTAAAAAACTTGTAAAGGAACATCTCCGTTACAATTTTATATTCACTGCCAGTGCCAGCCAATCCGTAAGCCCCGGTAGTGCTCTTCAGAGAGTCGATAAGGGCGATGGTAGCCTCAGATATATTGATGTTGCTCATTATTATTAATATGCGTAGTTACGTTGTTGTAAATATTCTGTTGTGATGAGATTGTTGATAAACTTGCGGTCTTTTATGTCTGCCCTTATGTGCATCTTCAGCAGTTCCTTGCCGATGATGGCAAGCACATCCTGCTGAAATGCCGGTTCGTTGTCAAGCTTGTTGATGTCGAGGAATATCATCCGGTCGATATCCTGCTTCATATTGGCCAGGTTCTCCGCAATCTCATATTCATGCTTTGATATGATCGGTTTTTCGCGTTTTTCGTTCTGCTCCTCAATACGCTTGTGGATTCGCACAAACCGTTCGTCGCCCTTGTACTTGCTTTTCAGAAGACGGTTGCGGCGATTGATTTCCCTTATTTTCTTCATCACCTCGTCCATGTACTGTATGCTTTCTTTTGCGTCAGCCGTGTCTTTGGGTACAAATCCCTTCTTGCGGAAATACTCTCTGAACTCATCGGCAAGAATAACATACTTGTCCTC
>OHBJ01002937.1_pt1 | contig 11348 bp, 8 predicted proteins | sample 1577241 | NCBI WGS metagenome assembly OHBJ01 (sample SAMEA3541594, study PRJEB24748) | human gut metagenome | biome: human gut; feature: human-associated habitat; material: faeces | place: China | collected 2012
CAGTGTGCGCGACGATGCCTCGGAATCCACCTGCGCGCGCTGCACAAGCGCCGAGAGGGTTTCGAGCCGTTCGCGCAACGGGGCGAGTACCTGCTCCATCTGTTCCGAATTGGAGTTTTTCAGATTCTCGATGCCCTGCAAGGTGGCTTGGCGCGACATTTCGCCGAGCCTTATCTGCGACTCACGTTCTATCACCTTGACGCGTTCCTCCCAATGCTCTTGGAGGTTCTGCAATTCGCGCCGGTGGTTTTCCTGCAGCGTGGCAATGGCGCGCTGGTTGCTTTCGTTGAGGCCGGCGATATATTGGCGCATTTGCGCGACGGCCGCTCCGGGGTCGGCATTATTACGATTAGAGACATTCCGGCCGTAGATTATTATAAAACCTACAACCATTGCCCCTATAAGCAACATTGACACTATCAATATTACCGTTGCCATGATTCTTCAATTTTCTACAACATATTTCTTGAAACCGGGCGACATCCATACCTTATTACCGGGCATAATTAGCATCATGGCGAGACCATATTTCTGCGCCATCTGCCGGGCGCGTTCGCTTCCGACCGCCATCGCCGCCGTTGCATAGGCATCGGCCTCCATCGCCGTGGGGGCGATGACCGTGGCCGAAAGCACGTCGGTCTGCACCGGGCGACCGGTCACAGGGTTGATGGTATGGCCGTATACCTGACCTTTCTTTTCGTGGAAATTCCGGTAGTTGCCCGACGTCGCCACGCCCTCGTCGCCGATTTCAAGAACGCATTGCGACTGATGGACGATGCCCTCTGAACGTATCGGCGCATCGACCGACACGCGCCACATCCCGCCGCGCGGCGACAGGCCGTGAGCCAGGATTTCGCCACCTATTTCTATAAGGAAGCTTTCCACACCGTTGCGCAGAAACATCTCCCCGACCGCATCACAGCCGTAACCCTTGGCGATTGCGGAGAAGTTGAACTCCAGCCGCGGGTCGTTTTTCAGCAGCAGGTCGCCGTTAAGTCGCGTCTTGCCGATACCGACATATTTCATCAGTTCATCAATGCGGGCAGTGTCGGCGGTGGCTTTATGACCTTTACCGAAACCCCAGGCGGTGACCAGCGGCGACACAGTGGGGTCGAAAGCGCCGCCACTACGCTTGTTGACGAGTTGCGACATACGATAGACGTGGCGGAACACCGAGTCGGTGCGCGCCGTTTCGTTGCGGTTGATGCGGCTGACAAGCGAAGTGCTATCGAATGCCGAGACGCTTGCCGCTACACGATTGAACTGTGGCAGCAGGGAGTCGCGCAGCGTCACCGGGCCATCGTAGGTGACGTTATACATAGTGTTCCAAATCATCCCGCTTTCGTTTTGATAATCGCTCCGGCAACCCCAAAAGAGCGTCAGCAACACCGCGAAAAAGGGGTAAATACAACTTTTCTTCATTTTTCAGATAAATTTCACTGCAAAGATAGTGTATTTTTCAAAATAATTTTGTAAATTAGCGCAGATTTTCTTGAACGGTGGGAAATATGAGACCACACACACTCACTCTCCGGCCTACGTTGTCACGCTTCGCCACCTTCAATCTTTTTTGTTACACAAAAATTCAGAATCTATGAAACAGTCCTTTGTATTCCTTGCAGAAGGTTTCGAGCTTATCGAAGCCATGACACCCGTCGATGTGATGCGCCGTGCCGGTCTCGATGTCAAAACCGTTTCCATAACCTCCAGCCGTTCGGTGAAATCGGCGCAGGAGGTATCGGTCAACGCAGACCTCATCTTCGACCCCACGCTTTTCAAGAATCCCGCATGGCTGATACTCCCCGGAGGCATGCCCGGCGCTACAAACCTTTTCGAGTTCGCACCGCTCGCCGGTCTGCTAAAAAACCAGATGAACTCGGCCGAAGGCCGAATAGCCGCCATCTGCGCCTCGCCAGCCGTAGTGCTCGGACAGCTCGGCCTGCTAAAAGGTCGCTCCGCCACCTGCTATCCGGGCTTCGAGCATCTGCTCACCGGCGCCAAATTTACCGACGCGCCCGTGGTATGGGACGATAAGTTCGTGCTCGGCAACGGTCCTGCCAACGCCCTGAACTGGGCTTTGGAAATCGTAAGCCAGACACTGGGACGCACTCCGGCCGAACAAGTAGCCGGCGGTATGCTCGCTTTTAGAAACTGCAACGAAATAGAAAACTACTTCGGATAAAAACAAGAATATCAAGGGGATGCCGTCGCTCAAAAGAAAGCGGCGACATCCTCGTAAACCTTGCGCATGGCTAACTCTTACTTCACCCTCGAACACGAGGGACAAAGCAAAGTCACCGAGAAAATGAGCCGTTTCCTGGGTTTTGCCGTAACCGTGACCGACCCAGAGGAGGCGAAAACCGTCATCAAGGATTACCGCAACCGCTACCATGACGCGCGGCATCTCTGCTGGGCTTACACCATAGGCGAAGAACGCGAACTCTGGCAACTCAACGACAACGGCGAGCCCTCCGGGACAGCCGGAAAGCCGATTCTCGGACAGATAAATTCACTGGAACTGACCAATGTCCTGGTGATGGTTGTGCGCTATTTCGGGGGAATAAAACTCGGCACTTCGGGACTGACGGTAGCTTACCGCACGGCTGCGCGCGAAGCGCTTGAAGACGGAGGCAAAGTGATGCACCAGCGCAAGGAAGAACTTTCTTTTACTTTTCCCTACATGGCCATGAACGAAGTCATGAAGATTGTAAAATCCAGCCCCGCCGTCACCGTCAAGGAGCAACTGTTCGACAACACCTGTTCCATGCGTATAGCAGTGGAACTCAACGCCTTGGAAGAAATCCGCGGACGCCTCGCCTCCACCGACGGAATAACCTTCTGATATAAGCCCTTTCCAGGAAAATAAAATCTACGCCCTGCACGAGACACACCCCAAGCCACGGCACAACTCCGCAGGCGTCCTGAAGCGCACATATAATAGGACAAACTTCTTCCGCTTATAGAAAAAACGTGAAGGGCGTAACCGTAGCACTGCGCAATCCGCCTTACAGCAAGCTAATTCCTCCTTACTCACCTAAAGGCAAAATTGGTTGCACACTCCCGTGGACATACAGCAGGCGAAAGGGATTAACGCGTGGAGGCGGCAGAGGCGGCTTCGCGGGAACCGTGGGAATAGCCGTTGCAGTCGAGGTAGGTTTCCTCGCCGTTTTTCTTTGCCCATGCCGCGCCCATGAAGAAAGAGCCTACTTCGTCGTATTGCGCCGGAACTATTATGTTGCCGCGGAGGTCGACATAACCCCATTTGCCACTGATGAAAACCGGAGCAAGACCTTCGGAAAAATACAGGGCGTTGTCAAATTGCGGATATATCAGCACTGTGCCGCTTGTTATCTTGTAGCCGTATTTCCCGTTTTGGATAAAGGGAAATATATCTTTGTCGGAAATATTGCTGTAATCTATATCCGGCTGTGTTTCAGCCGCTATATTCTGCGCAGAGCGCGATGAATTCTCCACCGTCTGCGCGGGTTGCGGATTCGGTGTCTCTTGCGGCGCGGCAGCGTTGCCGACCGTTGGGTCAGGCTGAATTTGCACAACCTCGGCCATCTTTATGACCGGCTCTTCCTTTACGGGCGTTTGCGAAACCATGGCCTGACGCTCGGGCTGCTGCTCTGAAACCTGAGCTACCTTTACTTCTTCGCGCATCGACACCTGCTTCGGAACTACCGGCTCCTGCGCTTGACGCACAGGTTGTTGGCGCGACGACGGCTGCACTGTTACTGTCTCCACTTTACGCACGGCGGAATGCTGCGGGGCACATTGTGCCACATGCCCGATGGAAGCTGCACCTCGGCCGACGTCGGCGCGATCGACATACATCGTGCCGTTACGGTCTATGAAACACTCTTCATCGCCGATTGTCACCCAGGCGCTGCCTCGCGAGAACTGGCTGGCATCGTCGAATTGGGGTTCAATAACAAAGCGGCCGGCGCAGTCGATAAAGCCGTATTTGCCGTTGACACGCACTTTGGCCAGATCTTCCAAAAAATACCCGGCATTGTCGAACTGCGGCTGTATTACTAAGGTTCCCTGAGGGTCAATATAGCCCCATTTACCCTGGACACAGACCGCCGCAAGACCGTGGGAAAACTCCATTACATTGTTGAATTGTGCAGGAATCACGGTATTCCCTTCGCTATCTTCAAAGCCGTACAAATTACCTTTTTTAAAGGATTTAAGCCCTGGTTGCGCGACAACAGCCGGCACACAGACCATTGATGCGACGAATGCGAGGAAGAGCGACGAGCACCGTGCTATATGTCGAAGTAATTTCATTTATTGTCGAGTTAGATTTAAATTGCAAAATTAGCATAATTCTATGACATAGCAAAGTTTCCGTCCGTTCTTTTTGCACAGAAAGGCAGCGCCATCATAAAACCAGGTTGCAAAACGGAATACACATAGCGAGCGCTCAGACAAAAAGGATGTCTTCAAGCGAATCTGTTTCCGGGATGCCTGTTACAAGGGCCGGTTTACCGTTGCGGTTGAAGTAGACTGTGCGCCAGCCGGCGTCCACCGCTCCTTTGATGTCTGCATCGGGATTGTCTCCTATCATAAGGCACTCTTCCGGTCGCGCGCCTACGGCCTGCTCGGCGAAGCGGAAAAGGCGCGCATCGGGTTTATTGATTCCTATCTCGTCGCTGACCACCATCCGCTGCACATAGCGCCACAGGCCGGTGGTTTGCAATTTCTTATATTGCACCTCACGGAAGCCGTTGCTAAGGATTCCTATTAAATAATGTTCGCGCGCACGTTCTAATATATCTATGGCGCCGGCGACGAGGCGCGACTCTCGCGCGAGAATGTCGAGGTAACGTTTATCCCACAATTCGGCACGTTTGGCATCGGGCGGCAATCCAGCACCACGGAAGAGCGCCTGGAAACGTTCGCGACGAAGAAAGTCAGCCGTTATACTTGCATGATGATAGGCTTCCCACAGCCGTGAGTTGGCCTGGTGGTAGACGTTGGCATACTCTTGATAGTCGGGGTATAGGTTTGAAATATATTCATCTTCTTTGTATAATTTCAATAGTGCAGAATCGGAGTTCGCACGGAAATCGAAGAGGGTATCGTCGAGGTCGAAAAACACCCATCGGAGTCCGTTTTTCGCGATTTTTATTGGTTCAGCCATGATAAAACTCTAATTATTAGGGCAAAAGTACAAAAATTTTGAGAAAATCGGCAAAGAATATGGCTCATTTCAAAAAAAATTACGATATTTGCGGTGCTGAAATTCAAATGCCCCCTCTTTGGCTTTGAAAATCACATAGATAGGACAACAAAAAATATTAAAAATATTAAATTTCACGACAATGACAAAAGCCGATATTGTTAATGAAATTTCCCGAAGCACAGGTCTCGAGAAGGCCGCCGTTCTCACTACAGTGGAAAGCTTCATGAAGATAATCAAGGACACCATGGCAGAAGGTGAAAATGTATATCTTCGCGGATTCGGAAGTTTCATTATCAAAACCCGTAAAGAGAAAACTGCACGCAACATTTCAAAGGGCACGACTCTCATTATCCCGGAGCACAAAATCCCCGCTTTCAAACCTTCTAAGGTATTCCTCGAGGAGGTAAAATAAGCAAGCGTGGTGATGCCTTCCCCAGCGGTATGGTGGCAGCCAAATGTCGTCCACGTCTCAGACAGGAAGAGCAATCCTATAAACTTCCAGAATATTTACTGAACAAAAATGCCACGGGCCTCGCCTCGTGCAGGCTCTCGGTAAACACTCATAACATTTTAAACTTTAATTAATTATGCCCAGCGGAAAGAAAAGAAAAGGCCACAAGATGGCAACCCACAAGCGTAAAAAAAGACTGAGAAAGAATCGTCATAAGAAGAAATAAGACGGACTGAGCCGGACCGCCGCGGCCTTAAGGCCCGTCTGTGCAAACGCGCCGGTCGCCGCTTAGTTCCGGATCATGTGACCGGTATTACGATAGCATTCCGGGCTGATTTATGAAAAGCCTAACTTTTTAATTAAAGCCCGACCAGCTGCAAGGTCACAATCAACGCACCGTTTTCTCAAAACTGACGCTGTGATACCGATGAGCAGGGAACAAGACACACTGTCTTGCTTCCCGACTCATGGGTGCGCTTCCTGAGAACTCCGGAAAAATATGCCGCGCATTCTTGCCGCCGCATGTAGCTCAAACCGGGCAAACAACTGTTTCCATGCCACCTTGGAGCTATCCCCGACAGCACGTGACAAGTGCTATTACCGGCCGAGGCGCACCTCCCGCCTCCGGGAAGTATCACTGCTTTCTCTAACCAAGACAAACGTTTATGCCGTCCATCCTACTTACTGGAAACGAACATAAGGGTTTGTCTTCGTCCTTTTAAGTAACTCTTTAGAATTAACAGACAGATAAAACTTCGTTGTTTCTGCGGCGGAGCGAAAGAGGATATAAACTATCCCACTCAGCGACAGGGCCGAAGCAGCAAAAAGAACAAGTATTATCGCTCAAGATATATGAGCTACATATATGTTTAATTTTTAAGAGCTACTTATTAAAAAACCGGCCTGATGCATAAGCCGACTGAATGTAATTCCTGCACTGCCATTGAGCCCATCCGGCTGTAAGAAGCCCGGTGACGCCCATACGGGCAGGCTGAATCGAGCCCGCTTATCCACCTAAGGTCACCAAGCTTTCCGGCTGTCACCGACTTCCCCGCATGCCACAAGACAGCCACATTCACACCCACTTCACACACAGTAATGAAAAGCGAATTAGTAGTAGACGTTCAGCAAAAGGAAACTTCGATAGCATTGCTTGAAGATTCCCGCCTCGTCTCGCTCCAGAAAGAAAACCGCAACGTGGCGTATGCCGTGGGCGACATCTATCTGGCGAAGGTGAGAAAGCTGATGCCCGGCCTTAACGCCGCCTTCGTCGACGTGGGCTATGACAAAGACGCTTTCATTCATTATCTCGACTTGGGCCCCCAGTTCTCCACATACTCCAAATTCATGGCGGAGGCTCTTGAAGACAAGGATAAGACGCCCAACATCTCCAAATTCCCGGCCGAACCCGACATCCCCAAGCAGGGTTCCATCACCGACGTCCTTCAGCAAGGACAGAAACTACTGGTACAGATAGCCAAAGAGCCTATCTCCTCCAAAGGTCCGCGACTTACCACCGACCTCTCGCTCACCGGCCGATACATGGTGCTCATCCCTTTCGGCTCCAAAATCTCCATCTCGCAGAAGATAAAGTCAACAGAGGAAAAGGTGCGCCTGCGGCAGCTCATCAGCAGCATCAAGCCCAAAGGTTTCGGAGTGATAGTACGCACATCGGCGGAAAACAAACGTGTGGCCGAACTTAACAACGAGATGCGTACGCTCGTAAAATGCTGGGAAGACGCCATCGCCAAAATGCAGCGCAGCGAGCCCCCGACGCTTATCTACGAGGAAGAGGCACGCGCCGTAGGAGTGATACGCGACATCTTCTCCCCAAACTTCGAAAACATCTACGTCAACGACAAAGAGACATTCGAACAGATTCAGAACTATATCTCCATCATAGCGCCCGACCGCAAGGATATAGTCAAACATTACACCAAAGACGTCCCAATCTTTGACAGCTTCAATATCACACGCCAGATTAAAAGCAGCTTCGGCAAGACCGTCTCTTTCAAATCAGGCGCGTACATAATCATCGAGCACACCGAGGCATTGCACGTCATCGATGTCAACAGCGGAAACCGATCCAAAGCCGGCAACGACCAGGAAACTAACGCCCTGGAAGTAAACCTCCGCGCCGCCGACGAAATAGCACGCCAACTGCGCCTCCGCGACATGGGCGGCATCATAGTGGTCGACTTCATAGACATGAACAAGGCCGAACACCGCCAGACACTCCTCGAACACATGCGCGAAGTGATGGCCAACGACCGTGCACGCCACAACATCCTGCCCCTCAGCAAATTCGGCCTCATGCAGATAACCCGCCAGAGGGTGCGCCCCGCGCTCGACATCGTCACCGAGGAAACCTGTCCCTCTTGCTACGGCAAAGGACAGATACAGCCGTCCCTGCTTTTCACCGACAAACTCAAGGAAAAGCTCGAATACCTCGTCAACGACCTGGACGTCAAGAAGTTTACGATGTACGTACACCCCTTCGTAGAGGCATATATCAAGAAAGGGGTATTCTCCCTCTACGGCAAATGGCGCCGCGAATACGGCCGCGGCTGCAAGATAGTGCCCGACGAATCGCTCGCATACCTCCAATACCGGGTCGTAGATGACTCCGGCAAGGAAATAGACCTGCAAGAAGAGAGCGACCTGGACAGCAGTCACTCCAAGTCGCACACCCGCACCAAACGAGATAACGAGGAAAGCTAATCCCCCGACTTCCGGCCCGAAAAACCGGCCGGAGAAAACCGATAAAAGCGGATGCCCCCCTCCCGGAGCATCCGCTAATTCTTTTGGATGCAACAAGCACAGCCGCGCCTCCTTTAGGCAACGATATCAATCTATGGATTGTGGACTCTTCCGACCTAAGACAAAGCCAACCGCAAACAAAAACGGTTTTAGAAAATTAAAGGATGTAGCTGCTTGGCAATTGATAAAACTCCATGAACGATTGCTCACAAAACATCGCGAGACATTTTGGATAGAAGCAGAAACAAAGCGCGAAGCTGGTCGTGAATTTTTCAAGGTGACACAAATTCTTCATACCAAAAATCCTATTCCGTCCCAGTTTGACATACTTCTTGACCAAGGAGAGATTACAGTAGACTTTCTGCTATGCAGAGATTCCGGCGGCGATACATACAGTTTCAAGATAAAGAGTAAAGCTCGTCCTTTGCTATTCCCTGAAAGTGACACATATAATCTCCAAGATACTGGCCTCTAATCTTGTATTTAATAACTACTAAATTTTGCCCTTAAAACTTCCGTATCCGCAACATCGCTTCGTCAGTCGTCGGAGGAGGGGGCGGGCTGCGGCGGGAAGGGCTGTACGTCGGGGGCGGATATGAGGGCTTTTATTTCCGCGGGCGTCGGAATCGGGAGGTCGCGGATCAGGACCGCGGCTTTCGGGGAGGTGATGCATCCGTCTTTGCCGCTGCCGAGGAAGGCGAGCATCTTGGCGAAGATAGTGTTGAAGTAGGGGATGAAATCCTTGTCGCCCAGGCTGTCGATGGTGTGGTAGAATTCCCCTACGGTATATTTGTCGTTGTCGACGCCGGGGAGTAGTCCTTTTTCATCGTCGGCAAGCGAGACGTAGTACACTAACCGCGCTTCGACGAGGCGGTTCACAATGCGGCTGATGATGGAGAGCGGAAGGTTGTATTTCGTGGAAATCTGGTTGAGGGTTATGGGAGATTTCCCTTTGTCGAAGCGCTGCACCACGATTGCCATTACGGCAAGGGTTATTTCGCGCATATAGCTGCTCGAGACGTTGGAGACGTTGCCCAAGTAGTTGTAACCGAAGATATTCTGCATGGAGTGGACCAGCACGCATCCGGAGAGCAGGATAAGCCACGAGAGCTGCAGCCAGATGAGCAGCAACGGCAGGAAGGCGAACGACCCGTAGATGGCGTTATATTTCGACACGTATATCTGTCCGCTCACGAAGAGTTGCTGTATAATCTCAAATCCTATGGCCGCGAAAGCACCTCCTATTACCGCATACTTGAAATGCACCTTGGTATTGGGTATCAGGAAGTAAGATAGAGAAATGGCTATCCAGGCGAGGAACAGCGGCGAAATGTCAAGAATACCGTCTACCACCGGCGAGAGCACGGCCAAGGGGCTTGCTGTATCTATCATCGTGGACATGAAGATGGAGATACCGGCCGAGCATACCATCAATACCGGGACGAGTAGGCAGATGGCTATGTAGTCAGTCACCTTTTTATATAAGGTTCGGTCGTGCTTGACGTCCCAGATGCGGTTAAAAACGTTTTCCACATTCGAGAGCAGCGAGACTAACGTCCACAGTAAGACTATGAGTCCAACGCCTACGAATATGCCCTGCGATGCCTCGCTGAGATATGAATCCACGAATTTGAAGGCAGTCTTGAGCGTCTGCTGCTGCGCCGGAAAATTCATAAACAGCTCTTTCTCAATGAGATTCTGGAAACCGAAGCCTCGCGCTATGGCGAAAATCAGCGCGAGCGCCGGCACTATGCCAAGCACGGTGCTGTAGGTCAGCGACATGGACTGCGTCTGGAGGCTGCGGTCCATGAAGGCCTGCACCGAAAGGCTCAGGGTCTTTATAATCCTGACTTTCATGGTATTGCGCACCTCACGCCATACTCCCGTGAAGAAATAGTCCTTAAATCCTATGATTCTGGCAATCAACTTGTTCATTGCGGATTGTAATCTTGAGTTTGGATAGTTGTCTCCATACAGATAACGCGGGGATGGGTGATAACGTTCTCGCGTGAAAATTAAAAAAGAGGAGACAGAAGCCCTGTAAGCCGAGTTATGTGCCGGACTCCGCTCGATGGGACGTCGCGGAGCCGGTGTCTGTCATTTATCTAATCGCGCGGTTGCCCGCGCGAATGAGCAGCCTACCCCCCGGCAGTGGGCGAGCAACCCTTGATTGCCGGTATATTTGGCCTTGCAACTCATAGGATGTAGTGACGGCCACATGTCGCCACGGGCCCGGTGGGCTCTTACCCCGCCTTCTCACCCTTACCTTATTCCCGAAAGAACAAGGCGGTTTTTTTCTTCTGCATTACTCTACCTTCGCAGATAGCTTTCTGTTAGGAAGTAGGATGCTCTGTGTTGCCCGGACTTTCCTCTTCTGCCTTGCGGCATCAGCGACAGACCGACCGACTGCTTTGAGAAGACAAAGATAATGCTTTTAGCTCGAAAAGCTGCAAAAGGATGAGAAAAAGTATCGAAATGAATGTGAAATGTTGAATTAATACCTCTGACAGGTCTGTTGTCAGCTATTGATAACGAATGCAAATTTGGCAGATATTGCGGTTAACCCCTGTTAAGTGCCTGTATGCCTCTGTTAAAAGAGGGAAAATTTATCTGACAATGCATACAACCGTACATATTTTGTCATTACTTTAGCGGTATAAAAGTTAAACTAAAAAATGAAATTAACAAACTAATAGATATTAAGTTATGAAACAAGCAACTAAAATGGTACTAGGGGCAACGGCGATTGTAGCTGTTAGCGCAGGTGTAGCGGGAGTAACGACTTATACTATGTTGAAGCCTGAACAGAATAAAAGTCTGGCTTTTAATGATGTGTTCCAACAAAGTCAAAATACAAGATTGGCTGCTTTGGATGCGGTTAATATGCAACCGGTCGATCTGACTCAGGCAGCCGAGAATTCTGTACATGCAGTTGTTCATATAAAG
>OHBJ01002941.1_pt1 | contig 11343 bp, 10 predicted proteins | sample 1577241 | NCBI WGS metagenome assembly OHBJ01 (sample SAMEA3541594, study PRJEB24748) | human gut metagenome | biome: human gut; feature: human-associated habitat; material: faeces | place: China | collected 2012
CTCTGTCAACTCAAACGTGTCCCGCTGGTTCACGGCGTCCAGTGCCAACTGGGCGGACTTAAAATCCCTCGGTGGAAACATCGTACCGGTTCGATCCCGGTCGGCGGCACTGGCTGAGCCTTACCGGATTTTCCGGTAAGGCTCTTCTTTTTTGTGGGGTTCCCCTTTGCATAACCGCTGCAGCCACGGCCAACACTGATTGGAAAGCGGCGGGCGGGGCCAGCTTGCGTTTGCTATGTCTAACCGTTATTTCTGTGGTCACCGAACGCCAAAAATCGCCCGATTCGTCCATTTTTGGTGCAAAATTGCAGGGTTTGTACCAGTTTTTGCGGTTTGCCCTTGACGCAAAGAAATTGTTGGAATATAATAAGCACCGTTAATCCTAGAGTTTTTATAGGATATGAAAATAACAAAGGTGCCCGGCACACCGCCGCCTGCCTGCTTTGCGCTGCAAACGGATGGCTGCACCGGACGCCGAACCAAGCTGCGGGTTTGCCTGCGGCTTTTTGAAATACAAACGCTCACCTTATTATAAAGCGAGCAGGAGGCAGTTTTTATGGCAGAGCAAGTTTTGAACGTAACCGGTCTGGCCGCACGCGTGGAAGACAAACAGCTGTTGCACGGCGTGGATCTTACCATCAACAAGGGCGAAACCCATGTGCTGATGGGCCCCAACGGCGCAGGCAAATCCACCCTGGGCTATGTTTTGATGGGTGCCCCCAAATATACCGTGACCGGCGGCCAGATCCTGTTCAAGGGCGAGGATATCACCCATGAATCCACCGATAAGCGCGCCAAGGCCGGCATGTTCCTTTCTTTCCAGGAGCCGCTGGAAGTTCCCGGCCTGACGCTGGAAGGCTTTATCCGCAGCGCATTGCAGCAGAAGGTCGGCCATGTGCGTTACTATGACTTCAAGAAAGAGCTGGCCCGCTGCATGGACATTTTGCAGATGGATGCTTCTTACGCAGAGCGCAGCCTGAACGTTGGTTTTTCCGGCGGCGAAAAGAAAAAGGCCGAGATTTTGCAGCTGATGATGCTCAAGCCCTCCCTCGCCATTCTGGACGAGACGGACTCCGGCCTGGACGTTGACGCCGTGCGCCTGGTTTCCAAAGGCGTGGAAGAATACCAGAAAGACCACAACGGCGCTTTGCTGATCATCACCCACAGCACCCGCATTCTGGATGCGCTGTCTGTTGATTACACCCACGTGCTGGTCAACGGCAAGATTGCTGCAAACGGCGATGGCAGCCTGGTGGAAGAGATCAATGTGAACGGCTACGAGCGCTTTGAAAAGATGGCGGAGGCCTGAGAATTATATGGCAGAAGTAAACGAAGCAAAACGCGAAAAATCGCAGGTTGAGGACATTAACCGCAGCCTGTATGATTTCCGCTATGAGGAAAAAGACGCCTACAAGGTAGACGCTGGCCTGACCCCCGCCATTGTAGAGCAGATTTCCCGCGAGAAGAACGACCCCGACTGGATGTTGGAGCTGCGCTTGAAATCGCTGGAGATCTATAATAAGACCGGTATCCCGGAGTGGGGCCCGCCGATTGATGAGCTGAACATGGATGATATCATCACCTATGTGCGCCCCAACACCAAAATGAGCGCCAAGTGGAGCGAAGTGCCCACCGACATCAAGGATACCTTTGAAAAGCTGGGTATCCCCCAGGCCGAGCGCGACAGCCTGGCCGGTGTCGGCGCACAGTATGACTCCGAGCTGGTATATCATAACGTGAAAAAAGAGGTTGCGGAACAGGGTGTTATTTACACTGACCTGGAAAGCGCCATGCACGGCCCTTATGCCGAGATGATCCGCACCCATTTCATGCACCTGGTTCCCCCCACGGATCACAAGTTTGCCGCCCTGCACGGTGCGGTATGGTCTGGCGGTTCTTTTGTGTATGTTCCGCCGCATGTGCATGTGGAGATTCCCCTGCAGTCCTATTTCCGCCTGAACGCCCCCGGCGCTGGCCAGTTTGAGCACACGCTGATTATTGTGGACGAGGGCGCTTCGCTGCATTTCATCGAGGGCTGCTCTGCCCCCAAGTACAATGTGGCCAACCTGCACGCCGGCTGCGTGGAGCTGTTTGTGGGCAAGAACGCCAAGCTGCGGTATTCCACCATTGAGAACTGGTCCAAGAACATGTACAACCTGAACACCAAGCGCGCCATTGTAGAAGAGGGCGGCGTGATGGAATGGGTTTCCGGTTCTTTTGGCTCCCACACCTCTTACCTGTACCCCATGACCATCCTGAAGGGCAAGGGCTCCCGCATGGAGTTCACCGGCATAACTTTCGCCGGTCATGGCCAGAACCTGGATACCGGCGCCAAGGTTGTTCATACCGGCGCGGATACTTCCAGCTATATCAACACCAAGTCCATCTCCAAGGACGGCGGCATCAGCACCTTCCGCAGCGCGGTGGTCATTAACAAGGATGCCAAGAACAGCAAGGCTGCGGTTTCCTGCCAGTCTTTGATGCTGGATACCATCTCCCGTTCGGACACGATCCCCGCAATGGACGTGCGCACCCCCGATGCTGACGTGGGCCACGAAGCCCGCATTGGCCGCATCAGTGATGACGCCGTGTTCTACCTGATGAGCCGCGGCATCCCCGAAGAGGAAGCCCGCGCCATGATCGTGAGCGGCTTTGCGGATAATGTTTCCAAGGAGCTGCCGCTGGAATACGCAATGGAAATGAACAACCTGATCCGCCTTGAGATGAAGGGCAGCATTGGGTGAGCAAAGGAGTTGGGAGTATGGCAAATGAAACAATGACCGTCAACCGGCTTCCCGCTCTGACGTGGAACTGGCTGAAAATGAATGCAGCCCGGCTGGAAGCAAACGCCCCCGCCGTGGGTGCCGCTCCCAGCTTTGTGCAGACCGCACAGCTGGCCCGCAGCAGCGCCGCACAGGACTGGGCCATGGAGACCGGCATGGGCACCGACGTTGACCGTTTTCTGGCCAACAGCCCAGCAGAGTACTTGACCCTGGGCGAAAACGAAGTGATGGATGCCCCCGCGGTTATCACCTATACCTACCAGCCCGGCACCCCCGCCGGGGACCGGCTGTACCTGGAAGCCAAGGCTGGCAGCACCATGCAGGTGGCTGTGATCCTGCGCAATGAGATCGCTGGCGAGGGCCTGGCCGCTTTGCAGATCAAGATCAAGGCCGAGGCTGGCGCTGTGGTCAAGCTTTCGATGGTGCAGGTACTGGATAATGGCTTTACCTGCCTGAGTGATATCGGCACCACCTGCGCAGACGGCGCAAGCTTTGAGCTGACCAAGCTGGAGCTGGGTTCCGGCAAGCTGTATGCCGGTGCTGCCGCCGATCTGATCGGCAAAGGCAGCAACTTTACCGCCAGGATCGGCTACCTGGGCCAGGGCGAACAGCGCCTGGACATGAACTATGTAGCCCGCCACCGCGGCAAAAAGACCACCTGCGAGATGGATTCCACTGGCGTACTGGCCGGTAAGGCATTCAAGCTGTTCCGCGGCAGCATTGACCTGCTGCCCGGCGGTTCCGGCGCCAAGGGCCAGGAGCAGGAGAACGTTCTGTTGCTGGGCGACGGCGTGGTCAACCAGACCATTCCGTTGATTTTGTGCGGCGAAGAGGATGTGGAAGGCAACCACGGCGCAACCATCGGCCGCCTGGACGAAAAGATGCTGTTCTACCTCGCCAGCCGCGGCATTCCTGAAGAGGCTGCCCGCAGCCTGCTGGCCCGCGCCCGCATTGAGGCCGTAGTTGACCTGCTGCCGGAGGCACTGGCGGAAGAAGCACACAAATTCATGGAGGCGCACACCGATGAGCTTTGATTTTGTGGATTATAAAAAGGACTTTCCCCTGCTGATGCAGCAGGACGTCGCCTATCTGGACAGCGCCGCCACCGCGCAGCGCCCGGCCAGCGTTTTGCAGGCAGAGAAAGAATTTTATGAGCAGGCCAACGCCAACCCCCTGCGCGGCCTGTATGAACTGGGCGTGGAGGCGACTGACCGTTACGAAGCCGCCCGCGAGCGGGTACGCAAGTTCCTGAACGCCCGCAGCGATGCCGAAATCATCTTTACCCGCAACACCACCGAAAGCATCAATCTGGTTGCTTACAGCTATGCGCTGAACAACATCCATGCCGGGGATGAGATCGTCATCACCATCATGGAGCACCACAGCAACATGCTGCCGTGGCAGATGGTTGCCCGCCAGACCGGTGCCAAGCTGGTTTACCTGGAATGTGAAAAAGACGGCAGCCTGCCGGATGAAAAGCTGGAAGCCGTCATCGGCCCCAAAGTAAAGCTGGCCGCCATTGGCCATGTTTCCAACGTGCTGGGCTGCGTAAACCCGGTAGAGAAAGTGATCGAGCTGGTACACCGCAACGGCGGTGTTGTGCTGATCGATGCCGCCCAGAGTGCCCCCCACATGAAAGTGGATGTGCAGGCACTGGATGCTGACTTTGTCGCATTCTCCGGCCACAAGCTGATGGCCCCCATGGGTATTGGCGTTTTGTATGGCAAGGAGAAGCTGCTGGATGCCATGCCGCCGTTTTTGACCGGCGGCGAGATGATTGATTCCGTTACCCGCGATGGCGCTGTGTATGCCGAGCTGCCCCACAAATTTGAGGCCGGCACCGTGAATGCAGGCGGCGCGGTTGCGCTGGCTGCGGCCATTGATTACCTGAAATCCGTTGGGCTGGAAAATGTCCACGCCCAGGAGCAGGCCCTGACCCGCTATGCCTATGAGGGCATGAAGAAGATCCCCGGTGTGAATATTCTGGGCAGCGATGACCCGGACAAGCACTGCGGCATTCTGAGCTTTACGGTGGATGGCGTACACCCGCACGACATTGCCACCATTCTGGACAGCTGCCATGTGGACGTGCGTGCCGGGCACCACTGTGCACAGCCGCTGCTGGCTTATCTGGGTGTGCGTTCCTGCGCACGCGCCAGCCTTGCATTTTATAACACCACCGCTGACATTGACCGCTTTCTGGCGGCGCTGGGCGGCGTAAGAAAGGAAATGGGTTATGCCGAGTAGTACGTTTTATAATGAGGTGCTGACCGACCACAACCTCTACCCCGCCCATAAAAAGCCGCTGCCCGGCGCCAACATGACGCTGGAGGGTGTGAACCCCAGCTGCGGCGATGACATTATTTTGCAGCTGAAAGTAGAAAACGGCAAGATTGAGGACGGCAGCTTTGTTGGTGACGGCTGCGCGATCTCCCAGGCTTCGGCAGATATCATGCTGGACATGATCATTGGCCGCAGCGTGGATGAAGCCAAAGACCTGGCCGAGACCTTTTCGAAGATGATTAAGGGCGAAGCTAGCGATGCCGACATTGAAAAGTTGGAAGAAGCCGGTGCGCTGCAGGATATCTCCCACATGCCGGCCCGCGTAAAGTGCGCAGTGCTGGGCTGGCACACCATGGAAAAGCTGCTGGATCACAAGGACGAGCAGTGATTCCTGGCGGAGGGCTGATTCTTTCACGTTGGCCCTGAAAGTGATTTTATAAAATAAAGCCAGGCGTGTTTTGCAAAGTCGATTGCTTTGCAGGGCACGTCTGGTTTATTTTTTTGCTCTTTTATTTGTTTTATTGCGGTTGGATAAACGCATCTGCGAACGCTTTATCCACGGCGGGAAAAGAGAGCCGGGAGCGTTTTGTACCAGATGTTTGCAATGCCGTTCAGGATGGCACACACCGGGGCGCTGGCGCACAGGGCCACCACTGCGGGGATGATAAAGCACAGCCAGGTAATAACGGCAGGCAGACCGTGGGAAGCACAGGCTTCGTAACAGCCAAGTTGAACCAGAAGCGCGTACAGCGGCATGTGCAGGATGTAGATGGGCAGGGTTCGCTGGCCCAGGCTGGCAAGCGGCTTGATGAGCCCCAGAATGGGGGTGATGGCCAGCACGGTGCCAAAGCCCAGCAGGTAGAACACTGCGCGATCCTGCATCAGGTAGCCGCCCACCGCATAGGCGTCGGACTGGAAGATGCGGGCTCCCTCATACACCGGGGTTTCGGCGGTGACGATGCGCTGGACGGTTACGGTATAAAACACCACGATGGCCGCCGCCAGCGGGCCCCAGGCATACCAGCGCTTTTGCCAGCTGCGGAACGGCTCTGCAAACAGCACACCGAACGCAAAGAACGGGAAAAAGGAAAACACACGGCCCAGATCAAACGGCCAGTTGACACAGCCGCCCAACAGGCCTATGGCAATGGCCGCGGCCATCCCTACGGTGCTGGCCAGCAGGCCGCGCCGCTGGATGGCGCGCAGCAAAGGCACGGTGAGCATCCAGAACATGAGGGCGTACAGATACCACATGTGCCGCCATGGCAACAGTACATTTTGCAGCCAGCCGCCCTGATCCATAATGTTATCTTTCAGGGCAGCCGCACGGAACGCCGTGATGCCCGCCTGGCTGATAAGGTAGAGCCATAGCTGCTGCGTGACCAGCTTGCGCAGGCTGAACTTAGCCACCAGGCCGCTGGCTGTGCAAAAAATTGCCATATGGAACAGGTAAATGCAGGTAAACAGCGCGTTGATGCCCGGCGCGGTACCACGGTGATACTCGATAAAATGGCCAATGACAACGCACAGGATGCCAAAGCCTTTCATAGCGTCCACATAGGGTTGGCGCTGGGCGGCAGTTTTCTTGTTTGGCAAAGGTCGGCTCCTTTCTTGAAACGGCGCTGGCGTGGTTTATGGGTTCCAGTATTCATACACCAGCTGGCCAAGGGTCTGCATGGCCTGGGTGGGTTCTTCGGGGAAGTCTACATTTTCATCTCCCTGGTCTGTCATGCAAACAATCCAGTAGGGATGCTTGGCATACACAATGGCAACATCGTGATATGCGTAATCCCAGCTGCCATACTTTTTGGCGGCAGGCACGCCATCCGGCACATACAAAATATCATGGTCGGCGGCCAGCATACAGGTTTTCAGGTAGGCTGCGGCGGCGCTGCCTGAATCCAGATAATCATACACCGCGGACACAATGTTGGCAAACTCGCCAGTGGAAGCCATACCGATAATGCCGGTTTGCGGGGTAAGGTCGCAGGTTGCGGCATAGGCAAAGCCGTAATCCGCCAGGAACTGCTGGAAGCCGCTGGATTCATTGGCTGGCCAGTGGGTGGTCAACAGGGTGACGGCGTTGTTATCGCTGTGGGCGATCATAGCACGCATGGCGGCTTTGGCCGGGATGGTCTCAGCATCGTTATAGGCTTGCAGCGCCGTATCAGACAAACGGCCGCGGAACTGGTTGGGCAGTTCATCTTCCAGGTCCAGTGTTCCGGCATCGGCCTGGCCGCACAGCCAGAACGCATAGGGCAGCTTGAGCAGGCTGGCGGGGTAATACAGGGCATCCGTGTTATAAGTATAGCTTTCCCCCGTTGCCGGATTTTGCAGGTAAAGCGAAAAGCTGCCCGGCTGCGCGGCGCAGAATTCATCCAGCAGCTCGTTCAAGTTTACGCTGGGGGCTGTTTCCCGCGTGGCGGCAAGGGCGGATTCCAGCTTTTGGGCTGTGGACCAGTATTCCAGCTCTTCCGCCGCAGTAGTATAAACGCTGCCATTGGGCACCCATTGCACGGCCATGGCGGTTTCGGCTGTGGCCTGTTCATTCAAATCCACCGTTGCGCCGCAGCCCGCCAGCAAAAGCGCGGCCAGTGCCGGGGCGATGCACGGTAAATACCAATGTTTTCTTTTCCCCATAGGATTGCTGTTATGTTTCCTTTCCCGATTGACCGCGGGCATGGGATTCTCCTTAATGCCACGGCCAAAATTCCGATACTATTGTAACACATGTTCGGCAAATTGTGGCAAAAAATCCGAAATTTCTTCATTTCCGGATGGCTGGCTTTTTCGAAATTCCTGTGCTGCGTTCTGGAAGCATTCGGTTCGTCTCCCCTGTCACGCTGCTATGCTGCCGCACGGGCGTATCTATTCTTTCCGTTTTCCTTTTCATCGGACCAATCCCAATGAAACAAAAATCCCGCTGTATGCGGCTTTTCAGGCTGCACACAGCGGGATTTGATTTTAACTCATTAGGAAACAGCTTCCCAAAGACTTACCAGAGGTTCACGACCTCATTGTACAGGCCCTCATAGCTCTTGGCGGAGTTGGACCAGCTGAAATCACATTCCATGGCGCGCTTGACCAGCACGGGCCAGCCTTCCTTGTTCCAGTAGCCTTCCTTGGCACGCCAGCAGGCTTCGTACAGCTCGTGGGCGTTGTAATTGGCAAAGGTAAAGCCATTGCCATAGCCATCGCCGGAGTCGTGGATGGAGTCGCGCAGGCCGCCGGTCTCACGCACAACGGGGATGGTTCCATAACGGCAGGATACCATCTGGGCCAGGCCGCAGGGTTCAGAGCGGGACGGCATCAGGAAGATATCGGCACCGGCATAAATGCGCTGGGCCAGCTTGGCGTTAAAGCCAATGTACACGCCAACGCGGCCGGGGTTGCGGGCGCACAGCTCGTTGAAGAAGTTCTCATACTGGGCCTCGCCGGAGCCGAGGATGACCAGCTCGATGCCCTGCTGCAGCAGGCCTTCGGAGATAGCCTGGACGAGGTCAACGCCTTTGTGGCCGACCAGACGGCGCCCAAGGCAGAGATTGACAAACGGGTCAGGGAGGCGGCCGGGATACTGGAGATAGGCCACCTTCTGGACAGAAAGCCCAGCGCCCTTTCCGGAGGGCAGAAGCAGAGGGTGGCAATCGGAAGCGTGATTGTGCGCAAGCCCAGGGCGTATCTCATGGATGAGCCTTTGTCCAACCTGGATGCAAAGCTGAGGAGCCAGATGCGGGTGGAGATAGCCAAGCTTCACAGGCAGCTGGGAGCCACCATGATCTATGTGACCCATGACCAGGTGGAGGCAATGACCCTGGGCACCAGGATTGTCGTCATGAAAGACGGGGCCATACAGCAGGTGGCGCCGCCTGCCGAACTGTATCAGAACCCGGTGAACCGGTTCGTGGCCGGCTTCATCGGCTCCCCGGCCATGAACTTCCTGGAAGGGAAGGTAATCCTTAAGGACCAGAAACCGTGCCTGGAAGGAAAAGGCTGGCAGCTTCCCCTGACCGCGGCCCAGGGGAAAAAGCTTATGAATAAAGGCTATATGGAAAAGGCGGTCACCCTGGGAATCCGGGCGGAAGACCTGCATGGACAGGCGTCGGGGGATGCCTGGCTGGAGGTTCTGGTGGATGTGAGGGAAATGCTGGGCGCGGAAGTCCTGCTCCATGGGCGGGTGTGTGGGGATGGCGGGAGTGTCCGGGACGGTATGGACCAGGACGGAACTGTCCGGGGTGATATGGTCCAGTGCGGGGCTGACAGGGACGATGCAGCCAAGAGCGGGCCGGCCCGGGGCGATGCAGCCCAAGGTGGGCCGGTCCCGGAAGGAATCATTTGGGAAAATTCCCCAATTATATCTGCCAAGCTGCCGCCCTCCTGTCCTGCGAAGGCAGGCAGCCGGGTACGCCTTTATGTGGATATGGCCCGTATCAAACTGTTTGACACAATAACAGAAGAAAATATTCTGTATGTATAGGAGCAGAACCATGAAAGAAAAATCATTCATAAAAAAGGCGGGACCATACGCCTACACGGCGCCTGCGCTTCTGGTCTTTGCCGTATTCCTGTTTTATCCATTTTTTAAGACAATCTATCTAAGCCTGTTTAAGACAAATAAAATGGGTCAGGCCAAGCTGTTTGTGGGACTTGGGAATTATACGGACCTGTTCCGGTCCGGGTCATTCTTTAACAGCCTGACGGTGACGCTGATATTCGTGGTGATAGTGGTATCGGTCAGCATGGCCCTTGGACTCATGGCAGCCATGCTGTGCAACCGGGCATTTCCGGGTATCCGGGTGTTCAGCACGGCATATGCGCTTCCCATGGCCATTGCGTCCAGCTCCGCTGCCCTGATATTTAAGATCATGCTCCACCCGTCCATCGGGATTGTGAACAAGCTGCTGGGACTTGACATCAACTGGGTCAATGACCCCAAATATGCGCTGGTCTGTGTGGCCCTCCTTACCGCGTGGCTGAACAGCGGCATCAACTTCCTGTACTTTTCCGCAGGTCTTGGCAATATCGATGAGTCCATCTATGAGCGTGCATCGGTGGACGGAGCGGGCGCGCTGCAGAAATTCTTCCGGCTGACCCTGCCGGGGCTCAGCCCCATCATGTTCTACACGGTAGTGGTGAATATCATCCAGGCCTTCCAGGCCTTCGGACAGGTGAAAATCCTGACCAAGGGCGGGCCGGGGGAGTCCACCAACCTGATTGTATATTCCATTTACAGGGATGCATTCTTTAATTACCGGTTCGGCAGCGCGGCTGCCCAGTCCGTCATCCTGTTTGCCATCATCATGGCACTGACGTTAATCATGTTTAAAGTAGAGAAGAAAGGGGTCAGCTATTAATGGAGCAGACACTTGTTATCAGAAGGACCGGGGAAATGGACCGGGAAGAAATCAGACGCGTCCAGGAGGCGGCCAACCGCAGGGCGCTGCTGGTGAGAAGAGGGAGGACCGCCGTCCTTATTGGGCTTAATATGCTTGTCTCCCTGTTTGTGCTGCTTCCGCTTCTGTATGCGGTCAGCGTGGCCTTCATGCCCTCCAGCGAACTGTTTACCACACAGATGAACCTGCTGCCCTCATCGCCGACCCTGGAGAACTTCCGGCAGGCCCTCATCAAGGTGCCCTTGGCCAGGTTTGTGGCCAATTCCTTCATGGTGGCCGGGCTGATTACCCTGGGGCAGATCATATCCTGTTCCCTGGCAGCGTTTTCCTTTTCCTTCCTGGACTTTAAGGGGAAGGAAGTACTGTTCATGCTTGTGATGGCAACCATGATGATACCGGGGGAGGCGACCATCATATCCAATTACCTGACCGTAAGCCGTTTCGGATGGCTGGATTCCTACCAGGTGCTGATTGTGCCGTATCTTACATCGGCCATGGGCATTTTCCTGTTCAGGCAGTTTTATAAATCCTTTCCCATCTCATTGTATGAATCCGCCAAAATAGACGGATGCGGGAACCTCCGGTTCATATTCAGGATACTCCTGCCCCTGACCAAATCGGCCATCGGGGCCATGGCGGTGTATACCTTCATCAATGCATGGAATATGTATATGTGGCCGCTGCTTGTGACGGGTTCCAATGAGATGAGGACCGTGCAGATTGGTATCAGTATGCTCAATAATGAGGATGCCCAGTCCATTACCCTGATGATTGCGGGGGTAATCCTGGTAATCATACCTTCCATAGCTATCTTTATCGCCGGACAGAAACAGCTGATCCGGGGGATGTTCTCAGGCGCTGTTAAGGGATGACCAGCCCTTTACATA
>OHBJ01002945.1_pt1 | contig 11336 bp, 15 predicted proteins | sample 1577241 | NCBI WGS metagenome assembly OHBJ01 (sample SAMEA3541594, study PRJEB24748) | human gut metagenome | biome: human gut; feature: human-associated habitat; material: faeces | place: China | collected 2012
TAATTAATGCGGGTAATACAAATAAAGTAGATATGTTACAAAAAGCAATAAGTGGCATTGATAAAGATAAATTTATTGAAATACAGAAAGATTGTTTATCTGCTGTAGAAATCCTAAATAATATAAATGGTTCAGAAATGCCTGAAGCTTTAATATTAAATAATGGTAGTTTAAGCCATAAAGAATTAGAAAATGATTTTATGACAATTATATTATTAACAATTGAAGTGGTAATGTTTAATGTTGAGGGTTTTTTCGGAGAAAAAGGCTTGCAGAGCTTGACGAACTCCCTGCAAACCAATTCCAAACAGTAAAAGCAGATACATTAAATGAATTCCTTTATAGACCTGTTCTTGCAGGTTTATGGAAACAGCATGAGCTTTGGGATGGTACTTATGATTTAGATGATTTGATTGCTATACATGAAGTGCTAGATATAAAAGCAGTTAATGATTATAGAGCCAGTATCGTAAATAATAATAGTCAGTGAGGTGAGACCATGGCAAATACTAATGTAATTGAAGAATATTTGGTATCTCTAGGTGCAATAGTTAATAATGCACAGTTTAGCGAATTTAACAATACACTTAATAAAGCTAAATCTGCTGTAACTAAATTAAGTGATAGTGCTATGGATACCACCACATCACTTGGCAAAATGGTAACAGGTTTGAGTGCTGTTGCTTCTGCTATAACTGCTGTCGGTTTTGCCACAGCTAAAACTATAAAATCTGTAGCGGATGCAGACATGAAATATCAAGTACTAGCTAAAGATATATGGACCACGAAGGAAAATGCTAAAAGTCTACAATTAGCATTAGATACAATGGGGGCAAAACTTGAAGATGTTGCATGGATTCCAGAATTAAGAGAACAATTCTTGCGTCTTAGATCAGAAATGCAAGAACTTCAAACTCCAGCAGATGCAAATAATCAACTAAAGTATATTCGTTCAATTGGCTATGAATGGCAATCTTTTATGCTTAAGATAAAGATGTTAAAAGAATGGGTAGCTTATTATTTAATAAAGTATTTAGCAGGGCCTATTGAAAGAGTTCGTCAGGGATTAAAAGATATAAATGAAAATTTAAAAATGAATATGCCAAGCTGGGGTAACAAAATAGCTAAAGCATTAACAATAGTAGTCAATTTAGGTATGAACCTTGCACGTTTTGGTAAAACTGCTATAGATACCATTTCTAGATTTTTTAATATGCTACCAGAGGGAGCACAAAAGATTATTAAGTTTATATCTATAATCGGTATGGCTATAAAGTTAAATCCTTTTTTTGCTGCAATGAGTATAATGATACTTCTTATAGATGATTTTTATGCTTATATTGATGGTAGAAAATCAGCAAAAACTTTAGCTCCAGTATGGAAAAAACTTCTTGAAGTTTGGGATGATTTACAAGTTTATTTTGAAAAAGGAGAGTATTATTTACAACTCATTATCTCCTTGATAAATACTGAAGCACTACCAAAGCTAAAAAATTGGTGGTCAACCTTTAAACAGATTATGGATAACTTGGTTGAAATATTTTTCCGTATATTGGAGATATTAAAATATATGTTTCAAGATTTTGATGTAATCGGATTATTTATGCTTATGGGAGATAGTGTATCTAGTTTAGTTGATGGTGTTCTTGATTTAGTAGAAGCCATAGTGGAACTTATCGCTAAATTATTTGGTTTAAGTGTAAAAGGTAAGGAAGTTTGGTGGGCTTTTGGTAAAGGTATAGAAAATACTTTAAGACTAATGACAAGACTTGTAAGATTAACGGGTGATTTATTTAGTGCATTAGCTAAAGCTGCAAGAGGTGATTTTAAAGGTGCTTTCAAACAAGTAATTCGTGCTTTTGGTAATTTTGGCGAAGGTATTCTTGATGATGTAACTAAAGGAAAAGTAGGAGATGCCTCTGATGATGCAAGAAGTGAAAGAGCTCAATATATAATGCGTCGCCTTATAAATGGTGGTCTTACACCAGTTCAAGCTGCTGGTATTGTTGGTAATTGGATACAGGAATCAAGTTTGAATCCAGAAACTGTAAATGGTATAGGAGCTTCTGGTATTGGTCAATGGTTAGGAAGTAGGCGTGAAAATTTAATAACTTTTGCGTCTAATCGAGGTAAAGATTGGACGGATTTAGATACTCAAATTGATTTTGCACTTTGGGAGATGAATGAAGGTGGAGAATTTTTTAATATAGATGGAGCTAGGGATGATTTTTATTCTACAGATAGTCCGTCTAAAGCTGCTGTAGCTTTCAGAAAAGGATATGAACGTCCTGGAAAAAGTGAAGCTAATGATTCTAATAGAATTAATAAAGCTGAAACAGCTTTTGATGAATGGAATAAAACAAATCCTAGTAGCAATTATGATTATACAGATGCTAATAAATCTAGTGGACCAGTACATCTAAATAATAATAAATTAGAAGTAGATGACTTCTACACACCACCAAAAGAAGATTATAGTCAATACTTTGAAAAGACTGGATTTAGTGGTTTTTTAGGTCAAGGAACTTATGCACATAGTTTAATAGGTGGTAGCGGTATGCCGATAATGACAACAGCTAATAATTATAATGGTTCAAGTGTCAATATAGGTCAGATAAATATTACAGCACCAAATGGAACAGAGCCAATGACAGCAAAAGATGTAGCAGGAGCTGTTAAAAAGGTAATACCAGATGTAAATATTGGTGGTATTGGCAATAATGCACGAGATATTAGAAATATTAGTGGGGTGATAGTATGAGTTTATTTTCTACAGGCTCTATTAATACTTTATCTGCATTATGGCAATTAGGAAAAATAACTGTAGATAGAGCAAATGGTGGTACAGGTTTTTTCTCAAAAGGATATCGACCTAAAGAATGGAATGTCGCTGGCGGTGTAAGTGATGTAATAACCAATGGTAATATGGGGGATGTAACAAATTTATTAGGAACAGATTTTTCTTTAGGTAGTTTAATAGGTTCATATATATCAGGAGATTTTAATTTTGATGTAACAAAAATAGGAGGCTCAAACAGCGAATTAGTATTAGTTAAAACTAATATTGGAGGCTTCTTTTTTGATGCCGTACTAAATGAACAACATGATAGTGAGCTTACTATAACACAACACCCAGTACAAACCGGAGCTAACATAGCTGACCATAGCTTTTTAAATCCTTCTACGTTGACTATGGAAATAGGAATGAGTGACGCTATGGCAACAATGCTAGAAGGTCAGTTTACGGAGTATTATACAAAATCGGTATCTGCATATGAAAAGTTAAGAGAATTGCAAGCTTTAAGATTACCGCTAGCAGTTCACACTAGATTGCATCATTATGATAATATGCTGATACAAAATATTACAGCACCAGATAATTATAGGACACAATATGGTTTACGGTGTACAGTAACGTTACAAGAAATATTTGTAGTAGATGTAGCTACAGGAACAGTATCAACTCGAAACTGGGCATCTAGTGGTACTACAAACAGAGGAGAAGTTCAACCTCAAGAAACGGAACAACCGGGAAGCGGTTTGTATGAAGCGGGGTTTTAATTATGCTATATACGATACCATTAACAAATACAGCTAACCAAATGCTTAGTTTTAAAATAAATATAAACAAAACTAATATACACATAAAACTTTTTTTGCGTTATTTAGAGGAATACAAGCACTGGACAGTTGATATAAGTAATGCAGAAACTGGTGAAATGTTAATAGCAAATTTACCTCTTGTTCCAGGAAGTGGATTAGCAAGTAATATATTAGCTCAATACGAATATTTTAATATTGGAGAAGCTTATATTGTAAAATCTGGTGAAACTCAACTTGAATATCCAGATAATGAAACGTTAGGTTCAACTTTTTTATTGTTGTGGGGTGTATTAGATGAGTAATTTTTTATATCTTAGAAAATATCGTATAGTTGTTGCTTCTTCAACTGCGGAAATTGACAATACACAACCAACAAAAGGAAATGAGAAAAGCGATACGTCTAATGAAAATAAAGAATATGCATTAGATGTATCGCTTTTGCATTGTGTTTTCAGAGTTCGCAGAGGTATGGATTTTAATAATCATGCTGAAGTTAAAATTTATAATTTGAACAAAGATACCGAAGAAAAAATAATAAAAGAAGGAGACAGGCTTATTATTTCTGCTGGATATGAAGGTTATTTGAATACAATAAATTTAAATCCAGAAGATACTAAAAAGGCTGTAGGTTCTAATTTTGTAAGTAAAAAAGATAGTAAAAATAAAACGAAAGAGGATAATAATCCTCAGCAAATACAAGAAAGTCAGCCAAAACAATATGGAAAAATATTTGATGGTCAGATTGTACAAGCTGTTAGAAGTAAAGAAAATAATACAGATTATGTGCTTACTTTAGTATGTATAGATGGGGATACTTTTTTAAATATGAACTTTATATCACTTAGTTGTGTTCGCGGTCAAAATCCTCGAAATGTAATAGATACTGTAGTATCTAAGGCAGAGAAGCCAACACAAGTAAATAGAGTATCACCAACAATAAGTGGACAAACATTACCAAGAGGAAAAGTTTATTTTGGTAGACCAAAAGATATTCTTACAGATGTGGCACGTGGGAATAATGCTAATGTTTGGATAAATGATGGTCAGGTAAATGTTACAAAAATTACAGATACTTACACAGATGAAGCTTTAATATTAACTCCTAAGAATGGATTAATTGGATATCCACAACAAATACAATATGGCGTTTCATTTAGGTGTTTATTAAATCCTAAAATAAATGTATTATCTATGGTTCAGTTAAAAAATACAGAAATAAACGGTATGCAATTACAGATGAATATGCCAGGAAAAAGTCAACCACAGACACTGCAATTGGATGAAGAAAATATGTATCAAGCTTATGAAGTTGAACATACTGGAGATACTAGGGGCAATGATTGGTATACAACAGTTAATGCTTATAGTAGATATGGAAAAGATGTAGTTCCCGCAATGATGAAAGGAATTGGCTCTAATCCAAACAGTGTATAAGAGGTGAAACAATGATTACATTACAAGAAATGATGAATGGTACACCTGCAAAAGATGAATTACTGCAACGTAATACATCTACAAAAATAAGAGTTGCTATTCCCGGAATAATAAAAGAATTTAATTCATCGGAGCAAACTGTTACAGTTCAGCCAACAATAAGAGAGTTAGTGAATATTAATGGTCAACAGCAATGGCTTGAATTACCATTACTTTTAGATGTTCCTATTGTATTACCTCGTGCTGGTGGATTTGTTATTACAATGCCAATAAAAAGTGGCGATGAATGTCTTGTTGTTTTTGCAGATAATTGCATAGACGCATGGTGGCAATCTGGAGGGACACAAAATCAAATAGAAATCAGGCGACATGATTTATCCGACGCATTCGCTATTTTAGGTTGTTGGAGTCAACCTAATGTTATAAGCGAATACAATACCAATGCTATGCAGTTAAGAAATGTAAGTGGAAGTTCGGCAATAACTATTTCAGATAGTGGAATAGATATAACATCATCTAGCATAACACTTAACGGAACAACTACAATTGAAGGTATTGGGTTTATGGGGCATAAACACAGTGGAGTACAATCTGGCGGAAGTACAACAGGAGGTGTAAGTGGGTGAAATATAGACGACTTGATATAAATGGAGATTATACACTTGGTAGAAATCGTCAGAACTTTTTAACAGATGTAGACGCTGTAGCACAAGCAATAAAAACACGACTTCTTTTATTATATGGTGAATGGTGGGAAGATTTAACAGACGGATTGCCATTGTGGCAAAGAATGATAGGTAGCGTAGGCAGTGATGAAAATAAACAGGTGCTAGATTTAATTGTTAAAGAAAGAATAAACGGAACAACTAATGTAAATAGTGTAGTGAATTTTATATCAGAAATAAAAGATAGAAAATATACTTTTACTTGTTTAGTTGTTACTGATTATGGAAACCTTACAGTTAGTGTTTAAGGAGGGATAGAATAATGGCATATTTTGCACCATACATTGATGACGCTGGATTACATATCCCTACTTATCAGGATATTAAAGATGATTTAGTAACTGAAGCGAAAAAAATTTTTGGTGAGGACATATATCTTGAAAATGATAGTATGGATTATGAATATATATCTGCTATAGCTTTAAAAATGTATGATACTTTAAATAGTATTGTATATGCATATAATAGCCGTTCCCCAGTTACTGCTATAGGTTCCGGATTGGATACAGTTGTTAAAATAAATGGTTTAAAACGAAAAGCTGCTAGTTATTCTACTTGTGTAGTAACTTTAACAGGAATACCTCAAACAGTTATTAAGAGTGGTGTAGTACAAGATATTTCGGGTAATAATTGGAATTTACCTAGTAATATAACTATTCCAGAAGAAGGAGAAATTGAAGTATCCGCTATATGTACAGTCTTAGGTTCAATATCTGCTTTAGTTGGAGATATAAATAAAATAGCTACTCCGCAATTAGGTTGGATATCTGTTACTAATAAGGTGAATGCTGTTTTAGGTCAACCTGTGGAGACAGATGCACAATTAAGAGCAAGGCAGGCTGTAAGTACAGCATTACCAAGTCAAACTTTATTGGAAGGTACTATTGCAGGTATTGTATCTGTAGAGGGTGTAACACGTCAACGAGTATACGAAAATGATACTAATGACAATAGTGAAACTGAGGAAAACCCATATGGATTACCTGCACATAGTATAACTGCTGTAGTAGAAGGTGGATTAGATGCAGACATAGCAGAACAAATTTATATAAGAAAAGGTGTAGGGTGTTTGACAAATGGAACAACAGAAGTACAAGTAATAAATAAGTACGATATTACTACTCCTATAAGATTTTACCGTCCTTCGTATGTAGATGTTGACATAACCGTTAATATAAAAAAATATGCTGGCTATACAGATAATGTAGTAGATAGCATCAAGAATAATATTTTAAACTACCTTAATAAACTTAATATTGGAGATAATTTACCAACTTCTTTACTTTGGAATAGCGTATTAATAGCAAATCCAGATTTGACAAGTCCTATCTTTTCTATAATAAGCTTAACAGCAGGAAAGCACAGTTCTAGTCAAGGGACAGCAGATATAGAAACAAATTTCAACGAAGTAATACAAGGAAATATCGAAAATATAATCGTTAATGTTAGTTAAGGTAGGTGAACATATTGGATAATATTTATTATTTAGACTTAATACCGAGTCAATATCGCCTACAGCCTAAATTTATGAAATGGCTTGAAACTGGAATACAAAAATTACAAGATAGTAACTCAACTGCACGAGAAATTATATCTAGTTTTGATTTAGATACAGCTAGTGGTGTGCAATTAGATATAATCGGTAAACTGATAGGTCGTTCTAGGCAATTAGATTTTCAGCCACGTGCAGATATATCATCTATTCTTGATGATAGTAATTACAGATTATTATTGAAATCTAGGATTGTATGGAATCAATGGAAAGGTACGCTCCCAGAATTATACGCAGCATGGCAAGAAATATTTCCGAATGGTAATCTTTTAATATTAGATAATCAAGATATGAGTATGGATGTAATTGTATCTGGAGATTTTTCTGCTTTAGAGAAAGATTTAATATATAACGGGTTAATTGTTCCAAAGCCAGAAGGTGTGCGTATAAACTATATAATAATTGCACAAAATGCTGATATACCTATATTTAGTTATGGTTATGATAATGAGTTTTTGGGCGGTTATACTGCTAATTGGATAAAAGAAGAAACAAATTTAATTTTTGGTTATGGAGAAGAAACTCAAGATATATCAGGTTATGATACTGGTAGTTGGTTATAAAAGGAGTGTGAATTATGGCTAGTACTAATTTTTTAATATTTGATGAAGGCAAACAAAACATGATGAGTGATGGCGATTATAGTGCTAATACACAAAGAGCGAGAGGTGTAACACCAGGCATTGCTTATCCAAATCTACACAATAAACTTTATTATCAAGTATCTGTTATGGCAAAGGCTATTGCAGATTTTATGGTAGCACAAGGTGCAAATGCTAGTGATGAAGATGTTGAACAATTAACAGCTGATATATCAACTGCATTTACTAATTTTGTAGATAATAAAACAAAAGATGTGTATTTACCATTATCTGGTGGAACTATGAAAGGTAATATAAATGCCAATGGGTATAATATTACCGCTACTAAATTTATAGGCAATCTTCAGGGTAAAGCTGATAGTGCAGCTAATGCGGATTTAGCAGCAAAAGCAAACCAAGATAGTCAAGGACAGACAATAAATACAACATATGTTAAAGATGTAACAGCTAGTAATGCTACTTTAACTATAACAAAAGGAAATGGCACCACTAGCACTGCTACAATAAATAACGTTGCAAATGCAACAAAGGCAACTCAAGATGGTGACGGTAATACAATAAATACCACCTATTTAAAATTATCTGGTGGTACCATGAAAGGCAATATTTATTTTACAGGAGTAACATCTGGAATTCAAAGGATTATAAAAAATACAGAATTTGATAGTGGTATAACATTTACACCAGATTTTATGGGTTTTTGGGATTGGAGAGATAACACAAGAGTATTAACTTATAACTATAATAAAAAAGAATTAACAGCAGGGGTAGCTATAAACGGAGTTACACCTAGTACAAGCGATAACAGTACCAAACTTGCCACCACCGCTTTTGTACAAAGTTTATTAACAAATAAATTTACAGCAAGCAAACAACAAAACGGATGGTGGAAAGATGGAAACACAGGCATGATATGGCAATGGGGAGTTGTAAAAGAAAGCTCTTCATCAAGTGATTATAAGTATTTTCCTATAAGTTTCCCAAATTCTTGTTTTATTGTTATAGGAGTAATAATTAAATATCCTGTATCAGATTTTTTTACACCATGGGCATATCCTGTAGACAAGACTAAATTTTTAATAGGTGCAGAGAAAGATTATACCTCTGTATATAATATGGGTTATATAGCAATAGGATATTAATGTATTAAGGAGTTAATTATGGATAAAGATTATTTAATACAATTCAATACAGACGGGACACGATTAAACACATACGCAAACGGAGTACATTATTCTTATACTCCAGCACATGAGGAATACGAAACAGTTTTTGAAGATGGAGAACAAAAAGAAGTTTATGCAGGCTTCGTAGATGAGGAAATATTAAACCTTGTAGACGGTTTCGATTATCAAAGTGTTCTCGATAATGGCGGTGTATGGTTTAATCAAGATGATTATAATAAATTAGTTGGAAATGCAGACAAAGAATACATCTACAAAGATTGTCAAATTGTAGAAAAGCCAGCATACGTACCAACAGCAGAAGAACTGCAAGAGCAAGCAAGACAAGCTTTAGATGCAGAATATGCTGTAAAATTTGCAGATAAAGACAATGAAATAATAAAAGCAGTATTAATAATGCAAGATACAGAATACGCACAGCAATTAAGACAGGAACGAACTGCATTAGTACAGGAATATGCAGATAAAAGGAGTGCTTTATAATGTCAAAATGTTTTGTATGTATTAAAGGAAACGTAGATAATAAAGGTATTTGTGATAATCCAAACTGTACAAGAAATAAACCTTTAAATCCACCAAAAGAAAAAAATAACGAAATTAAAGAAGAACATAAATAGTTTTATTATCTTATGGGGAGTAGGTGAGTAAAATGGAGTTTTTAGAGTCGAACTGGGGAACAATATTAGGGTTATTGGTAAACATTGGGGTATTAAAGTATATATTAATAAGCCTAAAAGAAAAATTTGATGATTACCAAGCCAAAGCAGAAGCACGAGATGATGCTACAAAAAGTTTATGTAGAACAGAAATTATAAGTATCTGCCATAAAGCACAGCGAGAAGGGCATATAGCATATTACAACTTAGAAAATTTAACGTTGTTATATAAATCTTATAAAGCTTTAGGCGGAAATGGTGCAGCAGAAAAAATGTATAACAAAACTATAAGTTTACCACAAGTGGAGGAATAAAATGGAAGAAGAAAAATTTAATATTAAAGATGGTTTATCCATCAACGAAGCAAAGGTGAGTGCATTAATTATATTATGTGTACTAACTTTTTTATTTGCCTTTGTTATGTACGTCTTAGATAAAGACATCACAGATAACCTAACAAGTATTATTCAAACTTTAATTTTAGTTATCGGTGGAGTTAATTTAAGTAATTCAATCGCAAGTGTTTTTACTAAAAGGAGTAATAAATAATGACAGATGAACAATTAGCAAAAGAAATAGCAAATGGCATGATTTTTCCAGGATATTTTCTGCATGCAAAGGTTAATTAATAAATAAAGTTTCAGTATCGGTAGATAATCGGTAGGTATTTAGAAAGTAAAAGTCTATAAACCGTACCATTAAAGGATTTAATTGGATGGTAATTGGAAGGTTTTAAACTGGTCGAATTCGACCAGTTTAATAAAAGGAGTGTATGCATAATGTTAAAAATTTTTATCAATCCTGGGCATGACATGGATTTAGACCCTGGAGCTTGTGCGAATGGTATTAGAGAAGTTGATATTGCTTTAGCTATTGGGGAGAAAGTAAAAAAAACAATGGAAGTTATCGGCTATCCATGCCAGCTTATCCAGAGTGATAATTTAAACGGAGAAACAGAGGGTAAGCCTAATGTCTGTGCTACTGCAAATAATAGTGGTGCAGATATTTTTATATCTATTCATTGTAATTCTGCTGCTAATGCTAGTGCAAAAGGAACAGAAACATTAGTTTATGCTTTAGATGGTGGAAAATCTAATATTTTAGCTAAATGTATTCAGGCACAAATTGTTAATTCTCTTAATATGGTGGACCGTGGCATTAAAGAACGTCCAGATTTGTGTGTATTAAGAGAAACTAGTATGCCTGCGGTATTAGTAGAAACAGCATTTATTTCAAATCAAGAAGATGCCTATAAACTTATGTATAGAATAGAAGAATTTGCTAATGCTATTGCTAGAGGAATCACTGACGCAGAAAAATTATTTTAAAGGAGAATGTATGAACATATTAAAAGAATTTGCAAAGATTTTCATTAAATCTAAATTAGATGATGAAAAGCGAAAGCTTAAGGACAAATTACAAAAACAAATAATTACAACTACTAGCACTTCTGTGGTAGCCAGAAATACAGCCTATCTTAGAATAATAGATACGCTAGATGGTAAAGGTATTGCAGAAATAAACAATGCCGAATGACGGACGGGTGGTTTCCAATTTCGTGGTTCAAGCATTGCAGAACC
>OHBJ01002950.1_pt1 | contig 11326 bp, 3 predicted proteins | sample 1577241 | NCBI WGS metagenome assembly OHBJ01 (sample SAMEA3541594, study PRJEB24748) | human gut metagenome | biome: human gut; feature: human-associated habitat; material: faeces | place: China | collected 2012
AGTATGAGGCGTTCAAGACCTACTGCGAAATTTACCCCGATAACCCGACGCTTCTGGTCGACACGTATAACACGCTGCAAAGCGGCATTCCAGACGCCATCCGCGCGTTCAATGAGGTCTTAAAGCCCAAGGGGCTTACCAAGTGCGGCATTCGGTTAGACTCGGGCGATATGACATATCTGACAAAAAAGGCGCGGCAGATGTTAGATGACGCGGGCTGGGAGAGCTGTACGATCTCGTGCTCCAACGCGCTCGACGAATATCTCATCCGAGACCTTCTTTTGCAGGGCGCGAGAATTGATCAGTTCGGCGTCGGCGAGCGGCTCATCACCGCGCGCTCCGAGCCGGTCTTCGGCGGCGTTTACAAGCTTGCGGCCATTGAAGATGAAAACGGGAACGTCATCCCCAAGATCAAGGTCAGCGAGAACGTCGGCAAGATCACGAACCCGCACTTCAAAAAGCTCTATCGCTTCTTCGGAAACGACACCGGCAAGGCGATCGCAGACTATCTGTGCGTGTTTGACGAGACGGTCGACGATACGAAGGACATCGAGATCTTCGACCCCGAGGCGACGTGGAAACGCAAAACTGTCTACAACTTCAAGGCAAAAGAGCTTATGGTCCCGATTTTCAAAAACGGCGAGCTTGTTTACAAGCTTCCGACCCTCCCCGAGATCAAGGCTTACTGCCAGCAGCAGATCGACACGCTCTGGGACGAGGTCAAGCGCTTTGATAACCCGCACACCTACTATGTTGACCTCTCGCAGAAGCTCTGGCAGATCAAGTATGACCTGCTGCGCGAAAAAACGTTCTGATGCGGAAGGCGAGCCGCGATTTGGCGCTCTGCGGGGTTCTGTGCGCGCTGGCGGTGGCGATTATGGCGATGGGGACGATCATCCCGGCCGCGACGTATTGCTGCCCGGTGCTCGCGAGCATGACGCTCGTGCCGGTTTTGATCCTTTGCGGAGAAAGGCTGAGCTGGGCGATGTTCGCTGCGAGCGCGATTTTGAGTCTGCTGCTTGCGCCTGACAAGGAGGCGGCGGCCATCTTCCTCGCGCTGGGATATTACCCGATCGTAAAGCCGAAGCTCGACCGGAAGCCGAAGCCCCGGCGCATTGCCTCCAAGCTTCTTCTTTTCAACGCGGCGATTTTCGCGGTATACGGCGCGCTTCTTTTTATCTTCCGGCTGGACGCGCTGCGAGAGGAGCTCTTCTCGATGGGCTTGTGGCTGTCACTCGCGCTCATCTTGGGCGGGAACGTCATTTTCTGGCTGGACGACAAGCTTCTCGAGCGGGCGGTTCCGCGCATTGCGGCGCTCTGCGCCCGATGGACACGAAAGCACCCATAATACGTAAGCGGCGGACAGGCGACTGTCTGCCGCTTTTATAATATGGTTTATCATCATACGATTTTTCACACGAAAAAACGGGGGAAGGACTTGAAAAAGCTTCCTGCCGTCGTTATAATGAAGCTGAAAGTGAATAGCAACAGCGTTCCGGCAAAGCGCCGGAGGCGGAATGGGGTGCAAGTCCCCGCGAGTAGGTCACTGTGATACCGGGAAAACCGGGTAAGTCAGATACGCCAGCTGGTTTCGTGCTTGCCAAAACCGAGCACGGGCTTTTTCTGTATCTTATCGCCCGTGCAGTCGGTTTCTGCACGGGTTTTTTGTCAAATTGCGCAGATCGCGCTTTGTGAAAGAGGGCGGCCTTGGAGGGCGGCTCTAAAAAACAGGAGGTATTTATGAAGAAGAGACTGGTAAGTATTCTGCTGGTGCTCGTCATGGTGCTGGGCATGTTCCCGACCGTGGCGTTCGCGGCAGAAACCGCAGCGTCTATCACGACGGCAGAGGAATTTGCCGCGATGGACGCGGGCGGGAACTATATCCTTGACACGGATATAACGATCACGAAGCCGCACAGCGGCGACTTCCAGGGCCATTTTGACGGCAACGGCCACACCATTACGCTAAGCGGCATGACCAGCAGCCCGTTTGGCATTGTGAACGGTCCGTCGACCATTGAGAATCTGAAGGTTGCCGGTTCGGTGACCGGCACAAGCTATCTCGCCGGTATTGCCGGTATGGCCAACACGGCAGACGGTGAGATCAAAATCATCAACTGCATGAATACCGCAGATATTACGGGCACGAGCCCGGTCGGCGGCATTGTCGGCGGCTGTACGAGCAGCGCAAACACACTGACCATTCAGGGCTGTGCCAACCTCGGTGATATTACCGGCAGCGGTAACAAGGTCGGCGGCATCATCGGCGTTGCACAGTATGCGGCGCACAAGATCGTCGATTGCTACAACCAGGGAAAGATCACCGGCTTTAACAACTATGCCGGTATCGTAGGCCACAACGGCGGCAAAACACAGGGTAATGCGAGCCCGGTCGTGGTTCAGAACTGCTATTCGACCGGCGCAATTGAAAAATACGGCACCAGCACGAACGACGGATACGCGATTGTTGGCGGCGGCACGGGTGCAAACACCACGAACAGCTACGCGCTGACGGGCGTTGCGGAGGCGCTTTGCAAGGTGGACGGGACGAACTGCGCCTTCAAGACCGACGCGGAAATGAAGTCTGCGGACTTTGCAGCGCTGCTCGGCGACGGCTTCATGGCGAAAGCGGGAAGCTATCCCACGCTTGCATGGGAAGTTCCGACCGCTTCGAAGACCTTCCACATCAAGCCTGCGGCGGCGACGCTCACCGTCCTGAAGGGCAGCGAGACGGCCTATTCCGGCACGGGCGCGGAGCAGACGGTCTCTCTCCCTGCGGGCACGTATACCTACACGGTCTCCTGCGCGGGCTACAAGACAAAAACCGGCGAGGCATTCACGGTTTCCGCGGACGAGGCGGACAACGGCGCGACGCTTTCGGAGGTTACCGTCTCTTTGGACGAGGACGATACCGCGTGGGTCAGCCTCACGGTCACGAAGAACCCCGCGTCCGCGCTTGTAACGATCAAGGACGCAGCCGGTAATACGGTCGCGGAAACGAACGGCAGCTATAAGCTCCTCAAGGACGGCGCGTATACCTACACGGCCACGACCACGGAAGAGGGCTATGAGGATGCGGCGGGCAGCGTCGACCCCACTGCCGGCACGCTGACGATCGACCTTCCGAAGGTGGACTCCCTCACGGTGGATACCACCAATGCGAAGACGACCTACTTCCAGAACGAGAAGCTCAAGACGGACGGACTCGTTCTGACGGTTCACTATACGAACGCAGACGACAAGGAGATTTCTGCGGCGGACTTTGCGGCCAACCCATGTATGTGCTTACATCTTGTTCACGTGCAAGCATACCATTAATATTTCTGCGGCGAACTTTGCGGCCAAGGGCGTGACGGCGGCGTTTGACTCGTCAAAAGAGGGAACGGCCGATGTATTGCTTTCCTACAAGGGCAAGAGTGTTTCCTATCAGGTCGAGATTCAGGGACGGCCCGACGTGTTCCAGCAGCTTCGTCCGTACGCGACGATCACCTACGGCCACAACTCGAGCTATACCGGCAACGATGAAGAGGAGTTTGCCTACGACGAAGAAGAAGGCGCGCTCCAGTCCAAGAGCCAGGGCATGGGCAACTCCCAGGTCTGGGTCTCCATCAAGCTGAACGAGAACGCGCCTGCGGGCAATATCAGCTTCTGGTACAAGACCGACTCCGAATCGAACTTCGACTATATGTTCGTTGGCAGCTCCAGCTACACAAAGTACAATAAAACGGTCTGGACAAAAGAGAGTTTCTCGCTCCAGCCGGGTGAAGAGTTGAAGCTTACCTACAAGAAGGACTACAGCAGCGATACCGGCAAGGACTGCGTCTGGCTCAAGGACTTCACATTTGAGCGGCTCTACACCATCGAGCTTACGACCGTTCCTTCGGACGCGAGCCTGACGCTCAAGGACGCGGCGGGCACGACGGTTACCGGTACGAACGGCAAATATACCGTTACTCCGGGCACATATACCTACGAAGCTTCGGCCTTCGGCTACGAGACTGCGACGGACACGATCAAGGTCACGGACAAGGACGTTTCCAAGACCATTACGCTCCAGCAGCTTCCAGGCCAGACAGTGACATTCGATCTGGAAATCCCCGAGACGATTCCCGCAGAAGACAAAAACAGCTACACGATCACCATCAAGCAGGGTGCTGCCACCGTGCGCACGCTCGAGGGCGAAAACACCACGACGCTTCCGGCGGGTGAGTACACCTACACCATCACGCACCCGAACTGCGACGATGTGACGGGCAGCTTCACGGTATCGGGCAGCGCGGTCACGGAAAAGAAGGAACTGACCCGCAAGCTCGTCTTCGCCGACTTCTTCGAGGACTGTGAAGGCGTTGCGGTGAAGAACGACACGTCCAACCCGTGGACGCCTGTCAAGGATGAGGCCAGTAACTACCTCAAATCCACGACCAGCAGCTACAAAACGCAGACAATCGCCTTTACGGTGACGGAGAATGTGAGCCTGAGCTTTGACGTGCTGCCTTACGTGTATACGGGCAACTACGTGCTCAAGGTCATCAAGAACAACGCCAGTACGGCTACGAAGGAGTTCCAGAACAGCAAGGAATGGGAACACTATTCCATCGACCTGAACGCCGGAGATACGCTGACGCTCAAGTATCAGACATACTATAACGCGTCGACATATTACGTCTATCTCAAGAACTTCAAAACGGTCAAGCTCGCGACTGTGAACTTTACGCTTGGAACCGAGGCCGCGACCCTTGTGTTCACCAACAAGGAAACCAACGAAACCTATGAGCCTGCGAGCGGCGCAAGTTCCGTCGCGCTGCCTGCCGGTACCTACACCTACACCGCCTCGAAGTTTGGTTGTAAGGACGAGACGGGCGAGTTTACCGTTGCGGGCGGCGAGACGAAGAACATCACAGTTCCGGCGCTTACGGAACTCAAGAATGCGACGGTCACGTTCCATGTGACCCTGCCGGAGGACTGCGAAAAGCCCTACACTGTCGTGATTTGCAAGGGCAGCGAGATCGTCTATAACGAGACGATCGCAGAGGACGCGGCGGAGTCCTGCACGCTTCCGGTCGGCACGTATACCTACACCGTTTCGCACGCGAAGTGCGATGATGCGGCGGGCGAGCTTGAACTGGCGGAAGCAGGCGGCGAGATCCGCGTCACACTGGCGCGGAAGCCCCTGTTTGAAGATTTCTTCGCAAATTGCGACGGCATCATCGCCGCAAACAGCAACGTCTATCCCTACAAGGCGGTCAAGGACGCTGCGGGCGACTATCTGATCAGTGACAGCGTGAGAAACTACGGCCAGGCGACCATCACCCTGACTGCAGAAAAGGCGCTGCGCCTGTACTTCTCCTACTATGGCTCGACAACGAGCGATGAGGATTATCCGTTCGTTGTCAAGAACGGAACAAAGACGCTGCTGGAGGCTTACGACGAGACAACGTGGAAGATTTTCGCGACGGATCTTGCCGCAGGCGATAAGCTGACGCTGACCTATGAACAGCCGTACGTCTACGGCGATGCAAGCAACATCTTTGTCAAACTCAAGGACTTCCGCACCGAGGCGCTCTCGAAGGTTACCTTCACGCTTGGCACGGAGGGTACGGTCATCACCGTCAAGAACGCAAAGGGCGACGTGGTGACCCCCGACAAGGACGGCAGCTACACGCTTCCGGACGGCAATTACACCTACACGGCGTCGAAGTTTGGCTATAAGACGGTCGAAAACGTCGCCTTCCCGGTGGAAGGCGAGAACAAGAACATCCATGTCGAGGTACTTCAGCCGATGCCGTCGGCAGCAATCACCTTCCAGACAGACCCGGTAGATGCGGCTGTCTCCGTGACCCATGCAGCACAGGGCGCGCAGATGGCAAACGAGGACGGCTCGTATACCCTCGTTGAGGGCGAAACGTATGATTACACCGTCTCGAAGGAAAACTATGTCTCCAAGAGCGGCGCGATCACCGTCTCCGGCGACGAGACCATCACCGTCAAGCTCACCTACGCCGGTATCGGCTGGGACGGCACGACGAAGACCGAGCCAAAAAAGAGCGCGGACGGAACGTATCAGATCTCCAGCGCCGCAGAGCTCGCATGGTTCGCAGATGTGGTCAACGGCGGCAGAACAGCTCTGAACGCGGCGCTGACCGATAACATCAACCTCAACGGCAAAACATGGCCGGGCATCGGCACGGTCAGCAATCAATATACCGGTACGTTCGACGGCAAATATTTCATGGTTTCCGGTCTTGCGGGCAGCAAGGGTCTGTTCGACTTCGTCGGAGCCTGTGTGATCAAAAACCTTACCGTTTCCGGTGCGATTAAAGAAGGCACAAACATGGGTCTGCTTGCAGACGTCAGCGCAGGTACGGTAGAAAACTGCTTCACCACGGGTTCTTTGCACAGAATCAACTCCTACGGCACAACAGGCGGCCTCATCGGACGCGCAGACGCAGGTACGGTAATCCGCAACTGCGGTTCTGCTGCAAACGTCAGCTGCTCCATGAAGAGCCTGAACGCAGAGCTCAACATGGGCGGTCTGGTTGGCAACCTGTACGGCACGGTGGAAAACAGCTACGCGACCGGTACCGTCAAGGTGGAAGCGGGCAGCGGCTATACGGCGGTCGGCGGCTTCATCGGCCAGACCAAAAACACTGCGGCCATTACGAACAGCTACGCGGCAGGTACAGTTACCGGTTCTGCGGGCGGTGTGCTCGGCGCGTTCGTCGGCGTGAACAGCGGCTCGATCTCCGGCAGCTACTACCGCGAGGATGCGGCAGAAGCTGCGGTCGCGACCGGAAGTGCAGACGGCCTCACGGCGATGACGAAGGCTGTCATGCAGAGCGATGGCTTCATCAAGGATCATCTCGGTCTGGAACGCTATCATGTCGACACCGACGGCATCAACGGCGGCTACCCGATCCACGCATGGCAGGGCGGCAAAGAAGCGGAACTGACCGAGGACGAAAAGGCAGTCACGCTCGACGTTCGCGCGCTTGTCCTCAAAGATGCAAACCAGGCGGCGCTTGTACAGGAGCTTTGCGCGCAGGTGCAGGCGGAGACAGACGAGTTTGTCGCGGAGACTTCCCTGAGTATGCTCCTTACGTACATCCGCGATGGCTGGGGCTATGACTGCGGTGTATTGACCTCGCCGGAGGACGCAAAACCCTACGTCTATCAGCAGTTCTGCAAGGAAAAAGAAGCCGAGTATCTGGAAGTATACGGCGAGCAGATCGACCTGAGCAACACCGAGGGCATTTTGACGCCCGATAACAACGGCATATACCATATCAAATCGCAGGCGCAGCTGGTGCTTGCAGCGACGGGTGAAAACGGCAGCCGGATTTCCTGGCATTCGGACAGCGACGCACTGAACGCGGAAACCGGCGCGGTCACGCTCCCCGAGGCAGACACGATCACCGTCAAGCTCACCGCGACCGCGGCAAAGGGTACGGCAGAAAAGAGCCGCGAGATCACTGTTATTCTCTACTCTGTGAAAGCTGAGGCCGGAAACGTGCTCGGCAGCATCGAAAAAGCGCTGGCGGCAAAGGATGCGTTTGTCCAGCCCGTGCAGATCCGCGGCCACGAGACGGTAATGGACGCTGTTTCCTACTGGTTGTATGACAACGGCTATGACAACAGCATCGAGGTCGAATTTGTCAGCGCAGGCACGCTTACGACAACCTCTGTTACCGACCATTCGTACCTCGCAGAAGACGGAACCGTCACCTATTATCAGGGCGAGGGCGGCGCGGACACCAAGTATGTGACCTACACCGGCGTACAGTTCAAGCTTTCCAAACTCGGCGCAGAGAAGACGGTTACGGCGAACGTGCGCATCGGCTGGGATGTGGAAAAAGCGCAGGAACTCATGCAGAAGGCGCTCGACGAGCAGCTCACATGGGAAGCCATCCGCGGCGAAAATACCAATACGGCAAAGACCAGCACGGATAAGAGCTTTACCGGCATGGTCGTCGAGGGCAAGGTTTCTCAGAAGCTCGTTGCGCCGCAGACGGTCACGGTAGACGGCGTCACCGTCCAGATCGGCTTTACAGCGCTGCCGTACAACGCAGTCACGTATGAGTTCGTGAAGAACACGAACAGGCTCGAAATTACGCCGCGCCGCCCCGCGATGGGTCAGCCGGCAACTACCTTCGATCTGTGGCTGATCACGCTCTTCGACAACAATCTGGACGACTACACGCTCGATGCGATAAAGAGCCAGGCGGGCGACGAGACCAGTACGCTCCAGCTCCAAAACGCGTTCCGTATTACGGTAAAGCCCGAGACAGAAGATGCGCAGAATGTGCTGTCGCAGAATCTCAAGGATAAACTCCCCGGTCTTGTGACCAACTACTATGACTACGGCGCGAAGGTCGACCTGACGAAGCCTGTCAAGGACGATCTGCTGATCCCGAGTCTCCAGAAGATGTCTGACGCGGGCATCTTCAACTACGACTACAGTCAGATGCAGAAGTTGGAGAGCCTGACGCCCGACGTGGCAGACGTGAACGGCTATCATATCACCGTCTATCGTCCGCTGCCCGGCGAACCTGCGGCAGAAGCGAAGATCAAGGTGCAGATCTGCGAGCGTGTGAAGGTCAACGGCAAGAGCACGCCCGGCAAGGTGCTCGGCGAGACGACCCTGACGTTTACGATCGAGCCGCTGACCCAGAAGGAGATCGACGACGCGAAGGCGCTCATGACTGAGGTCACCCAGGAAGAAGTCTACTGGCAGAGCATCCGCGGCGAGAACACCGACAAGAAGCACATTACGACCGACCTCCATCCGTTCTACAAGATCGTCAAGAACGACATTGGCGGCTATGATTATCCGACGCTTGATCAGGTGAAGAACGTCGAGGGCATCTACACTGACGATTATCCCGGCTATGACCCGATGGCGTCCTACGGTGAAACATACCGCACGTTCTATTCCAGCAGACGCAACATCATCAAGTACGAAAACCTGCTGCTGACGCAGCCGGAGTACAACACCGAGGTCACGATCAAGAGCTGGCTGACCTACACGCAGTACGCCAAGTACTATGAGAAGTTTGTGAAAGACGCCGAAACTCCGGATGGGGCGTATGAGCAGTTTGCGACGTTCTATAAGCACGAGGTTTCGACGACCGTCAAGGTCGACGGCAAGCAGGATATCGACGAGCCGGAAAAGCCGGGTACCGGAACGGACATTGGCGTGACGGTCATTGTCGATGGCCGGGACGTAGACGGCTTCGTCTCGAACAAGGAGAATCCCTATGCGTTCGAGGGCAAGGATACCGGCGACGGTATCACCGTTGCGCAGGTCATGCAGGCCTTCTTCAAAGACACCGACTACACCTCCGATTCCTATGCCGGCTACTACGGCGGATACATTGCCGCGATCACTGACCCGAAGGGCGTGAAGCTCGAGGCAGCGACGAAGGAAAGACCCTACAGCGGCTGGATGTACACCCGCAACGGGGAATATGCCGACGCGATCAACGCCGAGTTCGTGGAAGACGGCGACAAGATCTACTTCTACTACACCGTCAACTACTATCTCGAGCTCGACGAAAACAGCGACGAATACAGACAGTACAAGGCGTTGGCAGACGACGTGGCCAACAAGATCCAGGCGATTCCCGACGAGATCTCGAGCGACAATGCAGAAGCGTTTGAAAAGGCCGTGACCATTGCCCGCAGCGCGTACAATGATCTGGATGCAGGCATCCGCGAGGCCATGCTCGATCCGCAGGTGGCGCAAAAGCTCTTTGACGCGGAGGCAAAGCTTGCAGAATACGAGAAGAACATGGACGTCTACATCCTGCGCGGCCTCTTGCAGGAGATCACGGACGAAAAGAACGTGACCGAGAGCGAGAAGCAGTTCGTGCAGAAGGCCGAAGAACTCTACGAAGGCATGGAGCCGGAACTCAAAAAGCTTGTCACGAAAGAGGAAAGAAGAAAGCTCACAGTGGCCAGGAAGTCCCTTGCGACCAATGAGAGGGCGGCCAAAAAGGTCAGCAACCTGATCGCCTCCAAGCTCACCGGCGAGCCCGAGAGCATGGGCCTTGGCGACCGCAGAACGATCACGTCCGTCGAGACGGCATACAATAAGCTGACGGATGCACAGAAGACCTTCATCTCCGAGGCAGAAAAGGCCACGCTGGACGCGTTCACCGCGCGCAGAGACTATCTCGATGCAAACGAAGCGGAAATGAAGGCCAACGAAAAGGCGGCCTCTGCGGTCGAAAAGCTGATCAAGGCGCTGCCGAAGGCTGAGAGGGTCGATTACACCGACAAGGCAGAGATCGAAAAAGCCCGCGCAGCGTATAACGAACTGACCGATGACCAGAAGAAGCTCGTCTCGAACCTTGATACCCTGACTGCGGCGGAAGCTGCTCTTGAAAAGGCGCTCGAAGAGGTTGCCGATGACCAGTCCGCGGCGGAAATCGTCATCAAGATGATTCAGGATCTGCCCGATCCTGTCGTCTATAACCACGACGACAAGACCGATGCGGATGAGATCGGTGCGGCAAGAGCGGCCTATAATGACCTCGGCAAGGTCGGCAAGAACATCGTCGGCAAAGACAACCTCAAGCTCCTGACGAACGCGGAAAAGGCGCTCAAGAAGCTTGTTTCGCAGGATACGAAGGACCAGAAGGCAGCGGCCAAGGTCATCGCCAAGATCGAAAAGCTTCCGGCAGCAGAAGACGTGATCGTGAAGAACAAGTCTGCTATCTCGGCAGCCAGAAAGGCTTACGACAAGCTGAACGAGAACGCAAAGAAGTACGCGGATGACAGCGCAGAAGTGATTGCCAAGCTTACAGACTGCGAAGCGGCACTTACGCAGGCAATCGAAGACGAGGATGCAGCAGAGGCAGTCGAAAAGCTCATCAAGAAGCTTCCGACGGCCAAGCGCGTGAAGGAAGACCATCGCGAGAAGGTGCAGGAGGCTCTGGATGCATTCAATATGCTGACAGAAGACCAGAAGAAGCTGGTCACCGCGAAGAATCAGCAGAAGCTCTTTGACTGCTGCGCTGCGCTCGATATCTCGGTCGACGGCGGCGATATTGATCTTGAAGCGCTCGAGCTCCAGCAGGAGGAAGCATCCCGTCAGGCTGCCATCATCGAGCAGTTCGTGCTGGCAGAGGACGAGGACGACGCTTCCCTCGAAGAGGACTTTGACGAGTCTGTCGATGAATAAGCCCGTGTGCCCCAGCATCCCCTAAGAAGCTCAGCCCCCGGCGAAAGCCGGGGGCTGATTTCGCGGTCAAGGCAAAACTGCCGAAATTATGCGTAGGGGTCGATTGAGCACATCGACCCAAGGGAAGTTACGAATTCGCATTGG